>Ga0116231_10015076_pt1 | contig 10111 bp, 8 predicted proteins | sample S1TSphgellanicum_2_FD_89695 | JGI IMG/M metagenome (GOLD analysis project Ga0116231, IMG submission 89695) | Host-associated microbial communities from peat moss isolated from Minnesota, USA - S1T2_Fd - Sphagnum magellanicum MG | ecosystem: Host-associated > Plants > Peat moss > Unclassified... | reverse complement strand
TTTCTTTATTATTTATTAATTGTGTGGTATGTGAAGATTGTTGATCATATTCTTCTTTGGCCTCTTTTTTTGATGTCTTTAGAGCTTCTCCCCCTACTGCAGTAAGTTTTTTAAACAATTATACTAAATTAGATACTGATAGAAGAAGCCCAAATGAGGGAGGTTGGGCGGGTGTGGATGGGAAGATGCTCTAATTGGCCTGCTAAAAACTTTTGATCATGATGCTGTGATTTAATTCATCCTAGGGCCCGGTGTGATGTAGGTACTGAAAAACAGAGAAGAATCTTACAGGCCTGAATTTGAAGGCTTCGATTACTCTCTAGCACAATGATGAGCAACATGACTAAGTTGCTGCAATTTTTGTCTCTTGCACATGATTTTTCATTTGACAAAAAATATATATAAAAATATTCTTTATCGTGGGTGTCCTCAGCCGGGCTTTTCACGTCGACAATCACAGGGCTAAATGCCAAAGCTTAAAAAGTTTAGAGGTGAATGCCAACCATTGCTGGAGGGTGTGGGGGGGAGAGGGGCTCGATTCTTCATCAAAGGGGGAGACCACCCCATAAGAGCAAGCTTCATCACATGGGGAGGTTTGAAACCATTGTGTCTTCTTCTTATACATGGATTCTTGAGTATTCTTCATCAATTGCAAACTCAAAGAAAGAATTCATGGAGCACATTGGATTTGGGATTTGATTGATTCGGGAGCATTTTCTGATTGATTTCTTCTTGTTAGTTTTTGTAGTCTATGCCTTTATATTATGAAGGAAAAGGCTCTCAAGGTTAGTTTCACAAGATCATGGCTGCCACTTCAAATGACATTTGAGACCCGCAAACACTGACTGGTCTTGGTCTTGCTTTCAACAAGGTAAAGCTCGTTGAAATCAAATGTATATTGAACAATTGAAAATGAGCAATGTGATGAAAAATACCAACCATGAGTCATGTGTATCATCAAGTCCAAAACTCCAAATGACGATAGGAAAATTTCTTTGAGTGCTTCAACAAATATTTGACATGTTAAGTAACTTGTTAAGATCCTTTGTTTTATTGGGTTCTAGTTTGTTTATGATTTAGACTAAACAAGATTCATTTGTACTAGGCATTATTTTATTTCAAACAAGGATTTTTGTGGGGTGGAGCAACAATATTCATCGTGTTTGCTTAATATTGCATTATAAACATTGAATGGGTGAATAACTAGGTAAATTCTCATTTTACATAATGCTTGTTTTCCAACAAACTTGTGTTGTGTGTGCATGTTGTGTTGATACATGTCTCTTTTAATGTGATAAATGTGATAAATGTGATAATTAAATGTCTTCTATTATTTTACATTTAAAATAGTGAACATCAAGCCAAATTACCTAAGTAGTTGGTATTCGTGTGTGATTGGTGATTTGGGAAAAATAAATAGCTCCTTTTAAGTTTGGTAGTATTCTTGGAAGGTTTATTTATTTATTTATGTATTTATTTAAAACAATGAATTAAAATGCCAAGTACCCTCATAATCTTTAATGTTTGTATCACTCAATATTTGATGGATTTTGCAATCAATCTTTGTTTTGAGATTTGTAATTTTTTTGAAAATCAAAGTCCATTTGGGTTATTATTACAAATACATGATATGAGGTGTACTTTGCATACCTATTCCTCTCAATTGTTGAAATTTTCAAAAAAATGAATTTGAAATTGTCGAACCTCGTTTTTTAAAATAACTAAATATGTGACAAATAAGTGTTGATTATTAGTTGTAGGTAGGTAATGTAAGTATCAATAAAAAACATGTACCAAGTGGGTACTCCCAAAAAATTTGTTCATACATTGAGTAAACATGAGTATGAATCAAGGACTCAAGGCTGAATAAAGTTATGATGGAGGGAATTACATTTGGGACCTTGGAACATAATTTATTCCTTCGCTCATTGGTGACCCACTTTGGGTGCTTTGTTCAAAGGAGTTTGCTAGGTTTCATCAATTAGATTTGTCTTCATCAAACTAAAGATAATATGTTGCATTACATTTATCTTTTTTCTTTTTTTTTAAATTCCATTGAAGCCAGAAGTTTCCATATATTTGACTACTACAAAAGAATGTCTTCACATTCCATAAATAAACATTTGGATGTTTTAAAACTTATATTAGAATCAATGGAAGTCATTCATGACATCATTTCCTTCATTATTAACAAAATGCCATTAATAGTTGTTCAAATTGGTTTGTTTTGATATCGCAAATCACAAATGGAACTAACAAATATTTTGAAAGGCATTAAATATCATATGTTGGTTCCCTTTTGCAATCACCAATTTCATTACAATCTCACCAATAAAAAAGATAATGTAATCAATGATGTGAACTATTCCAAACTCAACCATTCTTTTCAATTTGGTGTTTTGAACATTTCCTTCGACCATTTCAAGGTAAGGTTACAACAAAGAAACATAAAATATGATGTGAATTGGTCACCATACACACTACCGGGTTGAAGGCGTTTCAAGGTATCCAAAACGAAGTGTCAAAGGGCCTTGTAATTTGGGAAGGTTATAACGTGGTCACAAATCAAACAAGTGGATCTACCACATGAGGTTTTGTTTTTCAAAAAATATTTGATTTTAAAACTGGCATTAAATTAATGAAGATGATATTGATTTATTGTTATAAATTGGAAATGTGTTTAGTAATTTGAATGTTATGTAAATTGGTTTGTGAAAATCTAACTAATATACTTATGATATGCCTAATTTGCATTCACTCTTGGGTCTATATATCCATATGTGGTCCAATTGTGATCTAACTTTTGTTATGTTATTTTGAATTAGGATTTTAATTTGAATCTATTCATATAATCTACGAATTTTTGTTTATTGTCCTTATGATTAACATCATCTAATATGTTGATATCCTAAAATCTACTAAAATAATGATGGGGCAATCACTTGGGGATTTTTTGAACCAAGGCTTATAGTGTGTTGAAGAATATAGAAATCAATCAAGAATGAAATTTATAATACAAATATGTATGAATTGTTGTTCAAATTTTTATATTAAATATAGTTGTTATATATTAAGATCCATTACAAATCATGTTATAAAAATGTACAAAAATTTGCATTTTGTACATCATCATCAAACCATGGCCACCGTAAATTGAAATATAAAAATATTTTCATGTATTTATAAATTTTTGTATGCCATTTGACGATTATATTTTTGTTTCCAAAATACATAAAATGTGTGATATTTATAAGTTGTGGTCATGATTTATATTTTGGTAATGTTGGTATAAAGAATTTGTATTAAGGGTTTGTACAATAACATGTGAATTATAAAACTATTTCAATCGAGGAACAAAATGTGTCCAATTTGCATATACTTTTAATCTCTTCATTTTTTCAACTATGCATTGATCAATGTGAAAATTGTGATGTCAGATGTTGGAGTGAAATTAATAATTATAATCTTTCTGTTGCTTGAATGTGACAAATAACTATGTAATGATAGTCCATGTTGTTTAACATTAGTAGGATCAAAAGTTAATCCATCTAATGAGAATCCTTCGAATCAATAAAAGGTTCTTGTTATTACTAATTGAATTGGAAATTGAATTCTTGTTATAATATGTGATTGATTTTTGTCAATTCTTATGTCTTTAATAATTGTTTCAATTGGTGTTCAATCTAGTTGAATATTGTTTGTATAAAGGTGAATTGATTTCTCTTGAACTAAAATTCTTGTTTTTGGATTTGGAAATATCTCCAAATTATGGTTTTTATTATGACATGACGTTGATGTTTTGAATATACCATCAAATCCACTAACAAGGCCATCAAATGTTGCATAATTTTTAGCACATAATTCAATTAACATATTTTGTTTGATATGAATGGTAGTATGCAAACTTACAATTTTGTTTAGGTCATCTAGAAGTTTATATGATGTTGGGCATGAATGCTCGTGAATATTTATAGCCCCAAAATTATATGTTCAGCTAGTTGTTTTGTTAAATACAATTTTATTATTTTTTGCACTAAGATATTTGTATAAAATAAGTGTGGTGATGTTAATGCATTTGATATTTGACGATAACAATTTGAATTAAAATATTGAATATTAAAATCTTAAGTTTGCATGCATGTATACAAATTGTTTAAATTTTTTATAAACTATGTGTCAATTTATTGCATAACTATAATCAATTCATAACATTTAACATTATTTTCCAAAATTTTGGTGCTAAAACATTAATACTATCATCAAGCAATTCAAAAATCCAATGATCATTTATGGGAGGCACTTGGGAAAAATGACATGACATAATGACATATAGACAACCAAAATTTTGATTTTGAATATGTTTTATTTCTTTGAATTGATGATTCATAACATTAAACATCATAACACTTACAAGAAGTATTTCATTTATAATAATTAATTGTAATTGTTCATATTGACATGTGAATTTAGTTAAAATTTTTGATGATAAATTCAATATGTTTATTAATGTTTGTTGGATTAGTATGTTCAAAATTAAACGTATTATTTGACCTTCAATATATGTAGTTTCATTTTTGTTAATTTGAATGATACAAATCTTTATTATATAATTATAGTAATCCTTGAACTATTAATTTTAAATAAAATTTTTACCGGTTCCATTACCTCTTGTCAAAAATAGATGTATTATGATAGTATGATTTTTTTGGTACATGATATCATCAAATGTTTGTTTTTTTTTTTCATTTAATTGTTTAAGCCAAATATAATACTTAAATTCATATCATAAAATTTGATGAGGTTTTGAAACCATCATTTTCATTTTTTTGTGTTTTTTGATTTAATGTATTATGTGATTGATTGATGAAGTGATTTTTCAATATTTAATGTTTTGTAATGGGATGTGTGTATTTGTTATTATCATCAATATCATCATTCCATATTTAATGTGGATGTGAACATTTTTATTTTAAATTGATAACCTTGTCTTCTTCATTTGTATGTACATGTGTTGCATCTTATAACTCAATTTTTTTTACTTGACAATATTTGTATCATGCCATGTAGCATTTGTGCCTAATTATGAATCTTCATAATTTTTAAGAGTGAATATAAAAAATTGTTATCTTGACCAATTTGAATCAATATTTTTATATTTATTATAATTCACAAACATGAAAACCCATAAACCCTAAATGCAACATTTTGATATTTTGTTGTTTCTATTATTGTAATACAAAACAAATTCTGCTAATGATAAAGATTCATAAGTCTTTCCAAATCAAATATTTATCTATAATTGATGAACACATTATATCAATAAAATTTGGTTTTAATTAAATTAGTAAAGATTTTGGTTTTGCTAAAAAAAAATGCTAGGAAAATGTATTGATAAATTTAATATAAATTTTATGAATGATATAAAGGAATTGAAAAAATTAAATAAGTAACTAGTTGGGTAGAAATTTGTTGAATATTGAAAAAACATTATTTAGTTTTGGATCTAATGTTGGGATCAATTTTATTAAAAATATTTTTTTATATTATATAATACAATTATAATGTTATAGATTTGTCAATTTTAGTCATGTATGACGTGTAATATGATGCAACTACATATGGACCTAAAACAAATTGGATATTTGTATTTACAAACCATTGAGGAACAACATGTATGTTAAATTTTAATATTTTACAATGTTTGTTTTTGAAAAATGTGTGATTTCATTTATTTGTTCATGAAGCTTAATATGCATGTATTTTCATCAAGATGTAAAACTTTTAGAAAATTTAAGAATATAATGTTTTCATTTGTTTTGAAGTTTTTTGAAATCTAAAAAAATAAAATTGCTTCTTGTTGTAAGTAGTTTTTACTAAAAACTTATGTCTCCTTTTGATTAAAGTGGCTGTAATATTTTTGTTGTATTCATGGGAGGTAATGGATAATGGAATTTATAAACAACTTGATTTATTTTTCTTACATATTTGAATGTGTTGACGTTGTTGTACATTTTGTAATGTAATTGGCAATAACGAAACATCACATGAAATGTATTTATCCCCCAAAAAATCATTTTTTCATTTGTATTAATTTCATATATAGGTGCATATTTAATCCATAAAAGGCCATGGTCATGTTCACTATCATGACTTTGAAATTTTATGACAAAAAACCTCAAAGATTTGTCCAAAAGGAAATGGGTCTTTGTTGAATAATGTGTAAAAATAAGACATTTTATGATCATAGCATCTTGCACATGTTATAAAATCGATTCATATCAATTCTATTATATAAATAAATTGAAAATGAAATATTTTATTTAGAAAGTTTAGTTTTTAAACATGTAAGGTGTATATGGTTTTATGAAGGGTTCCCATAATCTTGCCAAAGATTCTTGGAACCCATTTTTAAAACTAAGATTATAATAGATGGAAAGGTCCAAATCTTCACCTTCACAAAATGAGATACTTTTAAAATATGTCCAATAGGTGTTGCAAAATGTGACAAGAAATCAAGAAATAATTAAAAATGAGTGTCCAAAAAGTTAGGATTCTTTATTTTATTGTATCAATAGTTCCTCCCTTTGTTTTTTCATCAAGTTGATTTGCACCCACACCTTTTTTTTCTTTCTTTTCACTAGTTGGAAAAAATAACATCAAATGAAAAAAATGTTAAACAAAAACAATGAAGACAAAAAATGCATAATGGTAGGTTGAAAAGTTTAAGGAGAATGGTAAGTAGCAAGTTATATTGTTTCTCTCACCTAATCTCCTTTCACCCCTCAAGAGTGCACCTTGTCAAAGGAAAGACAAAAAAAAAACAAAAAAACATTAAATGTCACCTAAACCCTAAACCCATTAATAGTTATTGGGCTAGTTCTAAGCTTTCTTTTGTTTTTATTTTCCTTGCATGCTTATGATAGGTTAATCAACTTAGTCATTTTAGTTTATAGTCGAAACCTTATCCATTAAACTCTTCTCTCCTAGCCTTGTGGATGAATCCTTATATGTTTCCTTCATGCCATTTACATAGCCAACAAAACAAGTTTGCTTGTCTTAATATTTAAATTAATGTTCAATTTCATCATATGCAACATCCATCTAACACCTAGACACCCCATCAACCATTTTGATTGTTTTACATCCATTTGTAAAAAGATGGACGTAAGGGAGGAATTGGGAACTACATTAAAAAAAGGTAATTTCTTAGGATTCTTTAGTTATCATTTTTATAATTGTCACATGTAAACTCAAAACCTCATAAATCTTGGGAATTTTGACCAATGGGCAAGCAACATGATTTTATATAAACTTAATAAGAATATTTGTAGTATTCTGTCAACTTTCAATTGAACACGATTTACCCATTGAAGTTGTAGTATCTATGAGCTTGTAATACACATTGTGACACTTACGTCCCAAGCCTTTAAATGATGTTAGAAGTCAATAATTAACAATATTGATTTTTGGAATGTGAGAACACTTTTTAATAGGTTTCTTTGAACATTCTTTTCAACCAAAAAAAAATCAATTATAAGAATATTCGAACTTTCAAATCCTGCTTTGAAAATTTGGGGATTTTAGAGAGTTTTAAATCATCATGTTGGGAGTTTTAGCAATACATCTTTTGATCCCCCAACACTTCCTTTTCATTTGGGCAAATGTTGCACAAGCTTTTTGACTTTTGTCATGTATATGTTTAACATTTGGTTCAATTTTGTTTCAAGTTCTCGATTTTCTTCAACTCCCAAAATTCTTTGCTTCATCACTATTGAGAATCAATTGCAAAATCATGTAAAGGTTATAACAAATCATGTCAATACCATAGTAGCTATTTAGGTTTGGCAATAATTATATTATTTGTGAAAATGTCAAACTTTTTGGAAAATATGTGTTTGAAATGTTAAAATTCAACGAAATTAATAGTTGGATGTCAACATTTTGGAAATTAAACTAGATTCCCAACACACTTCTAGCTTTTTTTTCTCCTTCACAATGATTAAGGTTTGGGGGTTGTAAATGTAATGTCTTGCATGAGGTAGGTGTGAGCATAGTTGAAGATGATTTCTAAAGGGGATTCACAAAAGAGGGTTTATAAAGGCACATCTTAAAGGAGAGTTGTAGAGCCTTAAAAAAAAAAGCTTGATATTTCTATGTTATGGAAACCTCTTATGATCTTATCTTATGATTTTATGATTTTTTTTTTATTGGGTTCTTATCTATAGATTTTCATAAATCAATTATATATTGCAAAACCTATTTTATGAAACCCAACATACACCTTTAGTTTAAGAATTTCATATTAATAGAAAAGAATTGAACCTTCCATAGTTGAAGTTGCACTGCTCAAAGGGCAAGTTGTCCCAAGTCTTTTACTTTTTTGTTTGTTTATATACATACCTCCAAACAACTTAGACCTCTTAATTGTTTTGAAATCTTCTCCTCCAAATAAACATTCTCAAAAAAAAGGAAAAAAATAAAAATGCACAAGATTAAACCCAAACCTCCAAATCTATGATGTCTCCACATCTCCATGTTATGTTTCCAAGTGGATTCCAATTTCACAACACCCTTCCTTTCTTGGAATCATAAGCATGTCTCACTACACCATTGGGATTATGCCTCAATTGTGTTTTACTTGAACCTATTAATTTGGAGGCATTACATTGTGAGCATCATTTATAAACTATTTATAACATCTTTACACATCATTCACTTATCAACTTTTGAGTTTTAAAAAAAATACATAAGCATCGGTTCATGTGTTTGGGTAAACAATTATACAAAAATTTACATGTTGAGTTTTTATCACATTTTCAAAAGTAATAAGAATTTTCATATATAATTTTAGTTAACACCCAAGACCATAAATCAGTTAAGTAGGTCAATAATAATCTTTATTCAAACTACAACAAACTTGTGTTATATAGTTTGTTATGGGTGAATGTAAATTGAGGTGGACCAAAAGTTGACAATCAAATACATCACCCAAAGTCCATTTTCTTTGTATTGTGTTTGAAGCCCTAAATATATTAAATAATAAAACAATAACAATCCATCAATTCCAAACAATGGCTTTTAATCCCACCTAAAAATACTTGTTTTATACATGTGTGCACAAACCCAACATAAAATGAATATTTTTTCATAGTGATATGGACTTTTGAAAATAAATTTATTTTTTAAATTAACAAAAAAAAGCCCATAAAAAATAACTTACGATTGACGTGTTCCAAAATTCTTAAAACTTAATTTATTGATATAATATTTAATGAAAATTGAGTCCCTAACTATTATAATGTCAATTAGTGAACCATTTTGAAATTCATATATGCAACATGCTATTTAAGATGATAATTCATGAATCCCACTTTAAAAATCCCATAGATATTTTAATTTTGTAAGTTATGCATAACAACTACTTATATCATATGTAGATTCAAGTTTAAAATTTAAAATTTAAAATTTATTAAATAAATAAATAACATATAAAATACAAATTAACCATTACATTTACATTCACATCACATAAATTAGTTATCATTGTGACAAGAAAAATGATCCACTTTAACTTGCATTGATCCTTTTACACCACTTATTGTTTTCATTGTCATACAAGGACTAAAATGTATCAATTTATAACCTTAAAAATAAAATAAAATGAGACATTTAGATTTCTATTGCACAACTTGCTAAATAAAACAAAGTTCCTTTATAGCCATGATTGGGAAGTTTCAAGCTCCCTTATATACCAATCTTCAAAAAAATCCTCTTAAAAAAAAAAAAAAACCAAAATCCTTCAACATATGATAACTCTATTATAACTAATATCTCAAGTTTCAACACAAGCCAAAATATCATGTTTAAAAAATGCTCATATAAAAATAAATAGACCTATTATTTATTACCTAGGGGCCTATAAAAATCCCTTAAAGCTACCATACTCTAGAATGAATCTAAACACAACAATATCCTTCTTGCCTAGACTTGGTAGGCCTAATTTGGATGAACGTGGACGTACAGATACATGAATAGGTACCCCCAAAAGGCTGGAGTGAATTAGCACCCACCAATGCACCAGTTGCGGATGAGCCTGTTGAGGCCGTTTTCT
>Ga0116231_10015073_pt1 | contig 10114 bp, 6 predicted proteins | sample S1TSphgellanicum_2_FD_89695 | JGI IMG/M metagenome (GOLD analysis project Ga0116231, IMG submission 89695) | Host-associated microbial communities from peat moss isolated from Minnesota, USA - S1T2_Fd - Sphagnum magellanicum MG | ecosystem: Host-associated > Plants > Peat moss > Unclassified... | reverse complement strand
TGCGCGGGAGGTGCCCTGCGAGCGGATCCCCTGGGCGGCGATCGCAACCGTGCGCCGATAGTGCGAGCCGTCGACCCACTCGACGCCTGGAATGGCGCGCAGGCGGAGGTACGCCAACAGGCTTTCCCACGCCAAAGGCGGCCGAAAATCGAGTTGACACGTGATACCAACGGCCGACTGCCCCGTACCGATCGCCGTCGCCTTCACGGTCGCTGTGGCTTTCACAGTCGCCGTCGCGCGCGCCCGTAAATCGCGCGGACTCAGGTCGTAGCGCGCCTTGAACAGGGCATTGAAGCGGCGCACGCTGCCGAAACCGCTCGCGAACGCGATCTCGGTCTGGCTCAGCATCGTTTCGCTGAGCAGCCGCTTGGCGAGCAGCAATCGATGCGTCTGCGCAAGTTCAATGGGCGACACGCCGAGTTCAGTCTCCGTGACGCGCCGCAGATGACGATCGCTCACCCCCAACGCGGCGGCAAGCTCATGCACACCCGCGCGCGTCAGCGCATGCTCCTCGATGCCGGCAACGGCTGCGCGTACCAACCGGCCGACGGCATCCACGGCACTAAAGCCCGGAGCACGCTCCGGACGGCAGCGCAGGCAGGGCCGATACCCGGCTCCCTCAGCGGCCGCCGCGCTGGCGAAAAAGCGCATGTTCTCGCGCTTTGCCGGCCGGACAGGACAAATCGGCCGGCAATAAACATGCGTGGAGGCCACCGCAGCGAAAAAACGTCCGTCGAAACGGCGGTCGCGGGCGCGCACGGCGTTGTAACAAGCATTCGGGTCGAGCAACATGGCGTGAGACTAGACCAGTCCGCTGGTGAATACTCGCCATTTTCGGACATGGATTTTCGAGAGAAGAGCGTCGGCATGCCGGTCGGGGCCGCATCGCTAACGCCGCGAGAGCGACGGCGGCCGCGCCGGTACGAAGAGCAGCAGCGTACCGGCGAGAATCGCCATGTCCGCCACATTGAAGATTCCGGTCCGGAGCGGTCCGATCCCCATATTCAAAAAATCGGTGACCCGGCCGTGATCGACGATTCGGTCGATCAGATTGCTGGTACCCCCGCCCGCCACCATCGTCAGACCCATGATTCGCCAAAAATCCAGGCGCCGGGAAAACAGGGCCGCTGCCAGCAGGCCCAAGATCACTACGCCCACTGCCAGACTCAAGAACAAAAATCGCAACTCGATGGGCAGGGACGCGCCCAGGCTGAGAAAGGCACCGGGATTTTCGGCCAGCTGCAGCCGGAAGATGCCGTGCAGAAAGGACTCGGGCACGCCGGATCCCAAGTACAACCGGGCCGCCGACTTCGACGCCTGATCGCATCCGATGCAGCCGCACATGGTCACGGCCACGACGCTGAATCTAACGATTGCGCGCATCGGCGAATTCTTCCAGCGCGAACGAAAATCTTTGTAAGATCATGGCGCCGAGTGTACCAACGGAGGGTGTATGGCAGGGCGGGGACGCGAGCACGGATGGACGGCGCTGCTGGTCGGCCTCGCATTCGTTTTCTGCATTTTTAGCGATGCCCGGGCCGCGGATGCCCCTGCGGTCTCAGCCGTCTTTGGGCGGCTTCCGTCGCTCGAAGACATCGCGCTCTCGCCGCACGGATCGCAGCTGGCCTGGGCGCGCAACGAGGGTGAGCGCCATGTTGCCGTCGTGAGCCCGGCCGACGGATCCAGACCGTTGTTATCGATCGACTTGGGAGGGCAGAAGCTGCGGTCCATTCAATGGGCTGACGACCATATCTTGCTGCTGACCGTATCGGCCACGGAGTTCCCGCCCCTGGGTTGGTGGGGAGACCGGCGAGAATGGTACTTCCTGGAAACTTACGATGTCAGAACGCGGCAATTGCGTCCCGTGACCTTGGATGTTCAGGATTATCAAACCTTCAACATCATGACCGATGCGCCCATGATCCGCATCGTCGACGGCGCCACGATGCTGTTCATTCGCGGCTCCTACGTCGCACACTTCTCTGAAAACTTTGGCAATCACATACGTTTCACCAAACGTCGGTTGCCCGCACTGTTTCGCTACGACGTTGCCGCTCATCGCACCCGCCTCATCGCCCTCGGCGAGGATTCTTACGCCCGCTGGGTTGTGGATGATTCGGGTCAAATCAGCGCCGATTTCACTTACGAGGAGTCCGGTCACCACTGGACGTTGCGCGCGCGCACGGACGGCAAAATGGCCACCGTTGCCCAAGGACAGGCGTTGCTCGATCTGCCGAGGATCGTCGGGTCGAGCGTTGACGGAACGGTGCTATACGTGCGTTTCATCGAAGAGGGCGCGGTGGTCTGGAAACCGCTGTCGATCAAGGATGGCACCTGGGGTGCGCCCTTGGCCAATGGCGAGGCTTTCGATGGTGTGATCAAGGAACGCCTCACCGGCCGGATACTCGGCGGGTCGTATGGTATCGATGCCGACGGCTACGTCTTTTTCGACCCGCAATCCCAAGCGCGCTGGAACACCGTCCGACAGGCGTTCGCCGGGGAACACGTGCGTTTGGTCTCGCACACCGACGATTTCAGCAAGCTCATCGTGCAAGTTTTCGGCAGCACCCATGGCTACGTGTACGAACTCATCGATTGGAACCCGGTTCGCGCGCAGCCTCTGGGCTCCATATATGAAGACTTGGATACGATCGCTCCCGTTCAATCGATTCGCTATCCGGCTGCTGACGGTTTGGATATCTCGGCGGTACTGACGCTGCCGCGTGATCGTCCCGCGAGGAACCTACCAATGGTCGTGATGCCTCACGACGGTCCCGCCTCCGTCGTTGCCGCGCGCTTCAATTGGTGGGCCCAAGCCTTGGCGGCCTTGGGCTACGCCGTACTGCAACCGAACTTTCGCGGCTCCAATCTCAACCGGCATTTCGTCGAGGCAGGTTTCGGCGAATGGGGCCGAAAAATGCAAACGGACTTGTCCGATGGCGTGCGTTACCTGGCGCAGCAAGGGGTCGCCGATCCGGCGCGGGTCTGTATTGCCGGGCTTGGCTATGGCGGCTATGCAGCACTCGCCGGAGTGACGCTGCAACAGGGCGTTTATCGCTGTGCAATCTCGGTGGGCGGAATCGGCGATCTGAAGCGCTTTCTAGCCTGGGCCAATGAGCATGCAGGCGGCGTGACGGAACGCAGCTGGGACCGATTCCTCGGCATCGCCGGCTCAAGGGATGTCGAGCTGAAATCGATCTCTCCCGTCGAGCACGTGTCCGGCGACACCGCTCCCGTCCTTGGGGTTCATGGTAGCGATGACACGGAAGTACCCCCTGAGCAAAGTGAGGTGATGGCGGATGCGCTCAAGCGGGCCGGTGGAACGGCGCAGCTGGTCAAGCTCGAGAACGAAGACCATTGGCTGTCGCGCAGTGCCACTCGGCAGCAAATGCTCGACGCCGCGGTCGCGTTCTTGCAGATCAATAATCCGGCGAGATAGCCCCCGAATCCGGCGCCGCCGCCCCCGGCCATTTGTCAACCGCATCAACGCTGCGTGATCGACTCAAGGCAGCCACCAGGATCGCAAAACCGAATGAAAGTACGAATTGCCCCCCCGCCTCCAAGAAGCGCGACCACCGGTCCCAAGGCGTGACGGGATGTGGCTCGCCGGCGAGCAGTGCCGAGGCCTGCGCCATGGGCAATATCAATTGGGTCGACGTGGTGACTGCCTCGAGAACCAAGAAGGCCGGGATCCCCACAGCGAGACGAGTCAACAGTTGCCGCTTCGATCTGAGACGCAACCCCAAGAGCACGGTCCAATATACCAACGGCGTTTCGATCACTTCACCGACCTGTACGTGACCGACGACTCGTGCTGCGCGTTGCTCTGCGCCGGCGTAACGGAACACATTCGCGTTCAGCTGCAGCTCCGCGGTGAGATTTGATTTCCCGGGTCGGACATCGAGGCTGGTAATCTCCCAGGGACGCCCCGTGGCGACCAGCCTGTCCACCGCGGCATAGTAGGGGGCCGCGAGGCGCGCGTAAGGCTCCGCGCAGGCGACGCCGAGGGCGAGCGCCAATAGAGCCACCAGACCCCAACGGATTTCACGCCGCATCGGCTTGGGCGCCGGGTAAGAACGGCGTGGCGCGCTCCGACCAGTACAGGAAGAATAAGGCCATGAGAATGATCGGACCCAAGGGCAAGATCAATCCGTGCAGAGCCTCCCAAGCGCCAGGGCTGTAGCGCAGGATGTAGTGCAAGGCCAGCAAACGCGCGATGCTGAGAAGGTATGCCAGCGCCGATCCAATCAGCAAACCTTGAAGTCGGCGTGCCGCGCTCGCCGGGAATGAGAGGATCCCGGCGACGAGCAACAGGAACATTTCGATGCCTTCACAGCCACGTGTGACATGCAATTTGGAACCCGGCGAGGAAATGACCCTGCCGGGATTCAGTTGCGCATGTTCATCCGGCGTGACCGCATTGATGAGCGCAGTGGTTGGCTCGAGGATCAAATCCTCCACGACGAATCGTTCGAACTCAGAACCGCGTGATGCCTCGAAGGCACCGAATAACAGGGCAAAGCTGAGAATGAGCTTGACCGCGAACCCAAGCGGGGTGCCGGCGGCTCGCACGAACACGGAGGCGGGCATTCTCATAGGCGCCTCGAGAGTTGACCGGATGCAGAGTGTTCTACGCGCAAGTGACATTTTCGTGACGTCACCCGGGAGCACCGTTCTCGCTCAAAACTATTGGCGGTTGTAGGCATTTGCCCTAGCATGCGCCATGGCAAAAAAGCCCGAACCCGTCGACAACCTGCTGGACGCCCTGGTGTGGATGCGACGCAGGGCGAAACGACATGAGGCCGTCGATGACCTGATCGATGCCCTGCTCAAGATGCGGCGGAAGGTAAAGAAAAAGGTCGCGAAGATAAAGCGGGCAAAAAAGACAAAAAAGAAGGTCAAGAATTCCGCCGAGAAGCGGCTGACCAAGTAACTTACGCTATTGCACCGGCACTCGCCTCTGCGTTCGGGCCAAGGCCCCGTGTGCTCTAATGCCGTGCCGCCGACCGCACGCCCAAATAATTGAGAATCCCCTGCGCGGCTTCCCGCCCTTCGAACACCGCGGTCACCACGAGATCCGAGCCGCGGACCATGTCACCGCCGGCAAAGATCTTCGGGTTGGTGGTCTGAAAACGCGTCTTTGCGGCCGCGGATACCCTGACCCGCCCGGTGGCATGCAAAGCAATCTGTTGCTGGACGAACCAGTCGGGCGGACTCGGCAAAAATCCGAAGGCGATGATCACGGCGTCCGCATCGATGGTCTCTTCGGTTCCTGGCACGACCTCCGGTATCCGGCGACCTCGTGGGCCGGGCGCGCCCAACCGCGTTTCGACCAGCTTGACGCCCCGCACCCGATCCTGGCCGATGATCTCCACGGGTTGTCGATTGAACAGGAAGTTGACGCCTTCTTCCTTGCTGTTCTTGTAGTCGCGCCGCGAGCCGGGCATGTTGCCCTCATCGCGCCGGTAGGTGCAGGTAACGCTGGCCGCACCTTGCCTAATGGCGGTCCGGTTGCAGTCCATCCCCGTGTCGCCGCCGCCCAGCACCACGACGCGCTTGCCGCGCATATCGATGAAGGGCGTCGTGGGGTCTTCGATCTCGAGTTCTCGGTTGATGTTCGAGATCAAATACGGCAGGGCTTCATATACGCCGGGGAGATCTTCGCCCGCAAAGCCCCCCTTGACGTACTGGTAAGTCCCCATGCCAAGAAAGACCGCATCAAATTCCGCGTAGAGGTCGTCGAAAGCAACGTCGCGTCCCACCTCCACGTTCAGGCGAAACTCCACGCCCATGCCCTCCATCACTTCGCGACGCTTTTCGACGACCTCTTTTTCCAGCTTGAACGGTGGGATGCCAAAGGTCAGAAGTCCGCCGATCCGGGAATAGCGGTCGAACACCACGGGTGTGACCCCATTGCGCACCAGCACATCGGCGCAGCCCAATCCAGCGGGGCCGGCCCCGATGATGGCGACGCGCTTCTTGGTGCGCACCACATTCGACATGTCCGGGGTCCAGCCTTGCTTGAAGGCCTCGTCGGTGATGTATTTTTCGATGGCACCGATGCTGACCGCGCCGATGCCGTCGTTCAGCGTGCAGGCGCCTTCGCAGAGACGATCCTGTGGACAGATTCGCCCGCACATCTCGGGCAGCGAATTGGTCTGATGAGAGAGTTCCGCCGCTTCGAACAATTTGCCCTGATTGACCAGTGCCAGCCAGTTTGGAATGTAGTTGTGTACGGGACATTTCCATTCGCAAAACGGGTTGCCGCAGGAGAGGCACCGCCCGGCCTGTTGCCCTGCGGTGTCGGCACTGTATTGGGCATAAATCTCGCGGAACTCCGTGGTGCGCACCTCGACCGGCAACTTGTCCGGATCTTTGCGGGGTATCTCGAGAAACTGCAGGTTCTTGTCAGCCATGATCTTATGGGTGGGTCGTCGCTTGAGGGGGTCGCCGACGCGCTTCAGGCAGCGCGGCGCAAATTGTCGAGCAGAGAATCAATCGCGGCCGCCTTCGGCTTGACCACCCAGAATTTTCCGATGTAAGTGCGTAGATCGTTGAGCAGCTGAACTCCCCAGACGCTGCCCGTGGCATCGACATGCTGTTCGATCAGACCGCGCAGGTGCTGGACATGGGTGCCCATGCCCTCGGGCGAAACGCGGTGGATGTCGATCAATTCATGGTTGTACCGATCGACAAAGTCGCGCTCCATATCGAGCACGTAGGCGAAACCGCCGGTGAAGCCGGCGCCGAAATTGACACCGGTGCGGCCGAGCACGCAAACCACACCCCCCGTCATGTACTCACAGCAGTGATCGCCCGTGCCCTCGATCACGGCCAAAGCGCCGGAATTGCGCACGGCGAACCGTTCGCCGGCGGTGCCGGCGGCGTACAACGCACCGCCCGTGGCCCCATACAGGCAGGTGTTGCCCATGATGATGGTTTCACGCGCCACGAAAGACGACCCGGCATGCGGCTTCAGGACGATACGCCCCCCCGCCATTCCCTTGCCGACATAGTCGTTCGCCTCTCCCTCGAGATTGAGGTTGAGGCCGCCCGCATTCCACACACCGAAGCTTTGGCCCGCCGAGCCCTTGAGCTTGACCTCCAATGGCGCATCGCTCATCCCGTTGTTACCCCAGTGCCGGGCGATCTCTCCGGAAACCCTTGCGCCGATGGAACGGTCGTAGTTTTTTACCTCGTAAGAAAATGCGCCGCCCGTCTTGTGCGTGATCGCATGCTGCATGTCCTTGAGCATGCGCTCGCCGAGGACCCCCTTGTCGAAGGGTTCGTTGCGCGGATCGAGGCAGTACTGCGGCTTGTCGGAAATCAAGCTGGAATTCGCCAGGACGGGCTTCAAGTCGAGTTTGCGTTGCCGCGCGGTCTCGCCGGGAAGAATTTCGAGAAGGTCCGTGTGGCCGATCAAGTCGCTGATGGTTCGTACCCCCAAATCCGCCATGATCTCGCGGCACTCCTCGGCCACGAATCGAAAATAGTTCATCACCATTTCGGGCAGACCGACAAAGTACTTCGTGCGCAGCACGTTGTGCTGGGTGGCGACCCCGGTGGCACAGTTGTTGAGGTGGCAAATGCGCAGGTACTTGCATCCCAACGCCACCATGGGGGCCGTCCCGAAACCGAAACTCTCGGCACCGATCAGCGCCGCCTTGATGACGTCGAGTCCGGTCTTGAGGCCGCCGTCGGTCTGCAACCGGACCCGATGGCGCAGTTCATTGGCACGGAGAGTCTGATGAGTTTCCGCCAGGCCGAGTTCCCAGGGCGTTCCAGCATACTTGATGGAGGAGAGGGGACTCGCACCGGTGCCGCCATCATAGCCGCTGATGGTGATGAGATCGGCATAAGCCTTGGCGACGCCGGCGGCCACGGTGCCTACGCCGGGCTCCGCCACCAGTTTTACCGATACCAAAGCGCGAGGATTCACCTGCTTTAAATCGAATATAAGCTGCGCCAGATCCTCGATGGAATAGATGTCGTGATGCGGCGGTGGCGAGATCAATCCCACGCCGGGGCGCGCAAAGCGCAGGCGAGCGATCATCTCATTGACCTTGTGCCCGGGTAGCTGACCGCCCTCGCCCGGCTTCGCGCCCTGCGCCACCTTGATCTGCAGCACCTCGGCGCTGATGAGGTATTCGGGGGTCACGCCGAAGCGGCCCGAGGCGACCTGTTTGATCTTCGAATTTTTCTCCGTCCCGTAGCGCTCGGGGTCTTCACCCCCCTCCCCTGAGTTGGAGCGCGCACCGAGGCGGTTCATGGCGATGGCCAACGCCTCGTGGGCCTCGGGCGACAATGCGCCCAAGGACATACCGGCACTGTCAAAACGCATCAGAATCGAAGTGACCGGTTCCACCTCATCGAGGGGAATGGGACTTGCGCGCGGCTTCAATTTCAACAGATCGCGGATGCAAGACACCGGCCGCTCATTGACCAGCGCAGCGAACTCTTTGTATTGCTCGTAGTTGCCGCTCATCACCGAGGACTGCAGCACGGCGATCACATCCGGGTTGTACATGTGGTACTCGCCGTTGTGCATGTACTTGAGCAGACCGCCCTGTTCCACCGTTTCCGTCGGGTCCCAGGCGCGTTGCGCAAGGTATTCGGCATCGCTCTTCAAATCGGCGAAGTCCGCCCCCTGAATCCGGCTGTCGATGCCCTCGAAGCACAACGACACCACCTCATCGTGCAATCCCACGATCTCGAAGAGCTGCGCGCTGCGGTAGCTCGCGATGGTCGAGATTCCCATCTTGGACATGATCTTGAAGAGGCCCTTACGGATGCCGCGCCGGTAACTGCGGCCCAGTTCCATGCGGCGAGCGACGTCGGTCTTGACCGCTCCCTTGCGCATCAAGTCGAACAGTGTCTGGTAGGCAAGATAGGGATACACGGCCGTGGCTCCGCAGCCGATCAGACAGGCGAAATGATGCGCATCCCGGGCCGTACCGGTCTCGACGAGGATGTTGCACAGGCAGCGCAGCCCGGTCTTGACCAGGCGGTGATGCACCGCGCCCACCGCGAGCAGGACGTGGATGGGCAGTTTGCCCTTGACCAGATAACGGTCGGAAAGCAGCAGGACGAGCTTGCCCGCGCGCACCGCCGTTTCGGCTTGGTCACACACCGCGAGAATGGCGGACTTCAAGTCAAGTTCGGCCTCGTATTGCAGGTCGATAAATTCGTGCGGGACGCCCGAATCCTCGAGCGCCATGATCTGTCGCAACTTGCGCTGCGACAGGATGGGCGAACTCAGGACCACCTGTTCGGCATGCTGCTGCCCGGGGACGAACAAATTCGCCTCGGCACCGATCTGGGTCTGCAGCGACATGACGATGCTTTCGCGCAGCGAATCGATGGGAGGATTGGTCACCTGCGCAAATTGCTGACGGAAATAGTCATAAAGAGAACGGACTTTCTTCGACAGCACCGGCATCGGCGTGTCGTCCCCCATGGAGCCCACCGCCTCGCTCTCATCCTGGGCGAGCACCCGAATGATCTCGTCCCGCTCCTCCGCGGAGACGTTGTACATTTTTTGGAACAACGCTAGCGTATCGCGATCGAAGGGTTCAGCCGCAAGACGGGGATCGATCAAATCGGTCTGCAGGTAGCGCACCCCCTTCTTGAGCCACACCTTGTACGGATGCCGGCTCTTCAACAGATCATCAACCTGTTTGGTATCCATCAGCTCGGCGGTTTGCAGGTCGAGCGCCAGGATTTCTCCAGGTCCGAGCTTGCCCTTGCGCACCACGTCTTCAGGATTGTAGTCCCAGACGCCCGCCTCGGACGCGATGGTAATGTGGCGGTTCTTGGTGATCACCCATCGGGCGGGACGCAGGCCGTTACGGTCCAGCGTGCAGCAGGCGTAGCGACCGTCGGTCACCACGATGCCCGCGGGTCCATCCCACGGTTCCATGTGAGTGGCGTGGTACTCATAGAAGGCCTTGAGATCGGGGTCGATCATGTCCACGGACTGCCACGCCGGCGGCACCAGCACGCGCAGCGCATGCATGGGATCGAGCCCGCCCACGAGCAGCAATTCGAGCATGTTGTCGAGCGACTGGGAATCCGAGCCCGTGAGCGACACGACCGGCAGGATATCGGTCAGATC
>Ga0116231_10015072_pt1 | contig 10117 bp, 6 predicted proteins | sample S1TSphgellanicum_2_FD_89695 | JGI IMG/M metagenome (GOLD analysis project Ga0116231, IMG submission 89695) | Host-associated microbial communities from peat moss isolated from Minnesota, USA - S1T2_Fd - Sphagnum magellanicum MG | ecosystem: Host-associated > Plants > Peat moss > Unclassified... | reverse complement strand
ACTCCCCTTCGTCCCCGACGACTTCAGCTTCCTGCTCGCAGCCGACACCTTCGCGCACGGCCGCCTCACCAACCCCACCCCCGCCATGTGGACGCACTTCGAAAGCATCCACATCACCATGAACCCCACCTATATGTCCATGTACTTCCCGGCCACCGGCCTCGTCCTCGCTGCGGGCAAAGTCCTGACCGGCCACGCATGGTTCGGACTGCTCGCCGTCACAGCCCTGATGTGCGCCGCCATCTGCTGGATGCTCCAAGCGTGGCTCCCCCCGACCTGGGCCCTCTTAGGCGGCATCGTAGCAATCCTCCGCATCGGCCTCTTCAGCTACTGGATCAACAGCTACAACGGCGGCGGCGCCGTGGCCGCTCTCGGCGGAGCCTTGGTCCTGGGCGCCTATCCGCGACTTAGAAAGACTGTTCGGCTGCGGGATGCCCTGCTTCTCTCCATGGGCATCGCGATTCTATTGCTAAGCCGCCCCTATGAAGGGATGCTGCTCTGCATCCCAGTAGCCGTAGCCATGGCCCACTGGATTCTTTTTGGGATCAATCGCCCGGCTCCCAAATTGTTGCTTCGCCGCGCCGCTCTGCCGCTGCTAATCGTCCTCGCCTCGGGCTCCTGGCTAGGCTATTACGATTACCGCAATTTCGGCCATGCCACCACGCTCCCCTACACTGTCGATCGCGCGACCTACGCCGTGATGCCCTACTTCGTCTGGCAACCCCTCAGACCGGAACCCGTCTACCGCAACCAACCCATGCGTACCTTCTACACTGTCAATGAGACCGAACACTTTGAAGAGCTTCACCATCCGCTAGGAATCCTCACTTCGTTCCTGGATAGGTTTCTGATCGTCGTGCTCTTCTATTCAGGCTTCACTTTCATGCCCCTGCTCGTCTCCCTGCCGCGAGCGTTTCGCGATCGCCGCATCCGCTTCCTGGTACTTGCGACAGCCTTCATGACCGTTGGCATGGCCATCCAAATCTTCCTCATTGCGCACTATCTCGCCCCTTTCACAGCAGTCTTCTACGCCCTTGGCCTACAAGGGGCGCGCCACCTCTGCCAATGGAAACCAGGCGGCAAACAAGCTGGACGATCTCTGGTTCAGTTTTCCATGCTCTCCTGCGTCATCCTATTGCCGTTACCGCTTGTCGCGCATTCGCTCCACTTCCAGAGGACGAAATTTCCACCCACGGATTGGATAGTTCACTGGTACGGCCCAGCTCACTTCGGCGCGGAACGCGCCCAAATCGCCGCAAAACTCGAACAGCTCCCCGGTCAACAACTCGTCCTCGTGCGATACTCGCCGAAGCACAACGTCCTCGACGAATGGGTCTACAACGACGCCAACCTGGATGACTCCAAAGTGATTTGGGCGCGCGAGATGAGCCCAGCCGAGAATGCGGAGATCCTCCACTACTACAACAACCGCCACGTCTGGCTCGTCCAGCCCGATTCCCCGACGCCGCTATCGCCCTACCCGATCCCCGCACATCCATCGTCCGCGCCGTAAAACCGATTGCAACGCCAACAGCCCCTGAGGTAAAAACTCTCTTCGATGATCTTGACCGCCCCACCCGACCCAGGAATTTCGCCAGCCTTTATGGAGGGCTGCTTCACCCTGCTCGCGCTGACCGTCGCCTTTGCGCTCCCGGGCCTCGGTGCGCGGCGGTCCTCGGTTGTGGAAAGGGCTTTCGGTAGACTTGCCCGAAGACGCCTCGTGGCCGTCGCAACGGTTGGCGCAACCGCCTTTTTTCTCCGGCTTGCGCTGCTTCCTCTTTCCCCCATCCCCGAGCCATTCACTCCCGACGATTTCAGCTTTCTGCTCTCCGGCGACACCTTCGCCCACGGCCGCCTGGCAAACCCCACGCCCGCCCTTTGGACCCACTTCGAGAGCGTCCACATCACCATGGTCCCAACTTACGCATCCATGTACTTCCCCGCCCAGGGACTGGCGCTTGCGGCTGGCAAAGTTCTTACCGGACACGCCTGGTTCGGCCTGTTGGCCGTCAATGCGCTTATGTGCGCCACCCTCTGCTGGATGCTCCAGGCGTGGCTGCCGCCAGGCTGGGCTTTTCTGGGAGGAATGATCGCCGTCATGCGGCTCGGCCTCTTCAGCTACTGGATCAACACTTACACCGGCGGCGCTTCCGTGGCCGCGCTTGGCGGAGCGCTGGTCCTCGGCGCCCTTCCCCGCCTCACGCGCCACACGCGGCACCGCGACGCTCTCCTGCTCGCGACCGGCATCGGCATTCTCATGATCAGCCGACCCTACGAGGGACTCCTGCTTTGCCTGCCGGTTGCCGTTGTCCTCGGTCGCTGGGCCCTCGCCGGCAAAAATCGGCCGCCTCGCGGCCTGCTACTCAGGCGCGCGGCCATGCCGCTGGCATGGATCGCGGCAGTTGCCTCCTGGCTGGCGTACTACGACTACCGCGCCTTTGGAAATCCGCTAACCCCACCCTACACGCTTGACCGAGCCCAATACGCCGTCGAACCCTATTGGGCCTGGCAAGCTCCGCTCCCGGAGCCGTTTTACCGGCATAAAGTCCTGCGCGATTTCTACGTGAAGCAAGAACTACCCTTCGTGACCGAATTTCATACCCCGCACGGGATGTTGCAGCACATTCTGCTAAAGCCCGCGTACACTCTCCAATTCTTCGCCGAAATTGCGCTGCTCCCACCCCTCTTCATGCTCCGCCGCGTCCTCATCGATCGCCGCATGCGCTTCCTGGTCCTCTGCATCGCCGTTCTCATCGCAGGCATGCTGATCGAAATCGTCCTGCTGCCTCACTACCTCGCTCCATTTACAGCCGCCTTCTACGCCATCGGCTTGCAGTGCATGCGCCACCTGCGCGTCTGGAACCCCGGAGGCAAACCAGTCGGCGCAAGCCTCGTGCGCTACCTTGTCTTGACCTGCACGATTTTGGTCCCAATCCGGGCCTTCGCCGGAACGTTGCATCTGCAGCTCGACGATTGGCCGCCCAGCGCCTGGACAGCCACTTGGTACGGCTCTGACCAGCTCGGCGCTCCGCGCGCCCGCGTTCAAGCAAACCTTGAAGCCCAACCCGGCAAGCAACTGGCCATCGTCCGCTATGCGCCGCAACACAACCCTGTCTTCGAGTGGGTCTACAACAACGCCGACCTCGAAAACGCCAAAGTCATCTGGGCCAGAGAAATGGACGCCGACGATAATCTCAAACTCATCCAACACTACAAAGACAGGCAAGTCTGGCTCATCGAACCCGATCGCTCACCCCCCGGAGTCTCCCCCTACCTATTGAAGAACCAACCGGACTCCCACTGACCGAACCGCCAACCGCTCGAACCGAATCGCAACAAGGGGCAGCCCCGCAATGATCGCAACACCCCAACCGGCGAATCCGCTCACCATGAGGCTTTGTGAAGGCATCATGGCTCTCGCCGTGATTGGACTCAGCATGGCCATGCCACACCTGGGCACCAAATGGTTCGCGCACATCGAGACTGCGTTGAAGCGCCTCGCGCTCAGGCGAACACTCTCCGTCGCAGTCGTCGGCCTTACCGCATTCTTGCTGCGTCTGGCATTGCTACCGCTCTGCCCCGTCCCCACGCCGTTCGCACCTGACGACTTCAGCTTTCTGCTCGCAGCCGACACTTTCGCCCACGGCCGGCTTACCAACCCCACCCCCGTCATGTGGACGCACTTCGAGAGCTTGCAGATCACCATGGTCCCAAGCTACATGTCGATGTACTTTCCCGCACAAGGACTGCTACTTGCCGCTGGAAAAGTGCTTCTCGGCCATCCCTGGTACGCGCTGCTGTTTGCCGACGCACTCATGTGCTCGGCCATCTGCTGGATGCTCCAAGCCTGGCTTCCTGCCTCCTGGGCACTGTTAGGAGGCTTTCTCGCCGTCCTGCGGCTGGGCCTATTCAGTTACTGGATCAACACCTACACCGGCGCAGGCTGCATCTCAGCCCTCGGCGGAGCCTTGGTTCTGGGCACCCTCCCACGCATACGAAAGTCAACGCGGCCGCGCGACTGTCTCCTCCTCGCAACCGGAATCATCCTTTTGCTCTACAGCCGCCCGTACGAAGGACTCCTCGTCTGCGTCCCAGTCGTCATCGCGTTGGTCCACTGGATATGCTTCACCAAACACCATCCGACTCCGTCCGTACTGATCCGCCGCTCGGCGCTGCCCCTCGCCCTCGTCGTAGCCGCCATCGCGTGGCTTGCGTACTACGACCAGCGCAACTTCGGCAATCCTCTAACGCTGCCCTACACCGTCAATCGCGCCACCTACGCCGTCGCTCCCTACTGGATATGGGAGTCGCCTCGTCCAATCCCCGTCTATCGGCACAAGGAGATGCATGACTTCTACGTCAAGGGCGAGTTCCAGTCCACAAGCTACTACCACACAGTATCCGGCTTCCTGCTCGTCAACCTGTTCAAACCCGTAGGAGCGCTTCGGTTTCTTGCCGGAGCTACTTTTTTTCCTGCCCTGTTCTTCGCCATTCGGGCGTTGCGTGATCGCCGTGTCCGCTTCTTCGTCCTCGCCTTGCTTATATGGCTGCCAGGAATATTCATCGTCATCTTCCTGCTGCCCCACTATCTGGCTCCCTTCACCGCGGCGTTCTATGTGTTCCTCTTACAGTCGTTGCGTCACCTGCGCGTCTGGAAGTTAGGTCGCCTTCCCGTCGGGCGAACTATGATTCGGCTCATGATACTGAGTTGCGTTACCCTAGCCGGGTTACGTGCATTGGCTGGCCCCCTCCACATCGCACTAGCACCTTGGCCCGGCTCAAGATGGGTGTCGGACTGGTACGGCCCCGGAGACTACGGAGCCGCCCGCCTCCACTTGGAACAATATCTGGCCAGATTTCCCGGCAAAAAACTGGTTCTGGTGCGCTACGCCAACGACCACGAATCGATCGATGAATGGGTGTACAACGCCGCCAATATCGATGACTCAAACGTGATATGGGCGCACGACATGGGCGCGGATCAAAATGACGTGTTGATCCGTTACTACAAGAATCGGAGCGTGTGGCTCATGCAACCGGACATTCAACTTACTGCACTTTCGCCTTACCCAACGGATCGAGAGCCGAAACCCTCCATATCGAATGAAGTTGAAGGGAACCGCCCGTGAGATACGCCCAGCGGACTAACTCGCGCCAAGGTTCGACTGGCTTGTCCGATGGACAGACCATCTCGAATACCTCTGGCCAACCCGAGTATTGCTGCATAGGAGCCGTCGCAGCCATAACTGCCTTTGCAGTTGCCTACCACGAGCCATGGGCGGACGAGGCGCAAGCCTGGCAGCTCGTTCGCAGCAACTCCTTGAGGTCCCTCTTTACAACGAACATACGATACGAAGGAACTCCGGGACTCTGGCATTTTTTCCTCTGGCTGCTCATCAAAGCACATGTAAGCTACGACGGCTTGCATTGGATCTGCGGAGCAATCGGGATTATTTCATCAGCACTTTTCGTCCTCGCGTCGCCATTTCCGCGTTACTTGAGGCTAACGATACCTTTCACCTACTTTCTTGTTTTCCAGTATGCAATCATAGCCCGCAGCTACGTGCTGGTGCCACCCCTACTCTTTGCGATTGCTTTTTTCTGGGAAAGAAGTCCGATCGCCGTTTCGATCCTGCTAGGTCTGCTAGGCAACGTCTCTCTCCACGCGACCGTTATCTCGGGAAGTCTTTTCGCCATCTTTCTCCTTCGAGAAATCAGAAAGCCAGAACGGGAAACTTGGAAGAAACTGGTCCTCTGCGCAATCTTAGTTGTCGCACTTTACACTGTTGCAGTCTGGACCGCTTTGCCGCCGAGGGACATTAGCTTCTCTCCGCAAACGGAACCACGTCCATTCATTATCAATATGGTGTTGGCCCTCATCGTTGGAGTCGCACCACCTTGGTACCTATCGGCTGGGTTCTGGCTCGCGATTGCGATTTGGTTCGGAGGGCGGCGAAGTCTTATCTACCTGACCCCGATCCTTGTTCTTTCGGCCTTCTGCGCATCCATCTACGCCTCGTTTTGGCACGTGGGCCTATTCATACCCCTACTCTTAACGATGCTGTGGATAACATGGCCAGTAGAATGCCACATAACAAAACGATCTGAACTGCTGGGCCTATCCGCGCTCTCCGTGGTCGTCGCGGTGCAAATCTCTTGGTCCACCTACGCGCTCTGGTACGACCACTTCAATCCTTATTCTCCCGACTTGGCGGCTGCGACATTCCTGAAACCATTCGTAGACAAAGGCGATACGATAGCCGTGACAAGCGTCGGAAACAACGATTCCGGAGCATTCAACGACGTGGGACTACTCCCCTATTTTGACCACAATATCTATGAAAACCAAAGTAAGTCGTATTGGTGGTGGAGCAAGTTCAACGAGACGGACAAACAGTTTGATATAGTCCTCAAAAACCGTCCTCAAATCGTCATTGCGGAGTCAATAAGATCCGCACAGTCATCACATGCCGGCTCAGAAGCCCTAAAGATTGCCGAGCTACACGATGTCGGGTATAGACTGACGAACACTTTCTGCGGGACAATGCCGCAGAGGTTGACCCTCTGGATAAGCGACTGTCACCTAATCTTTCAATACGAGGGTGCACCGGGGGCGAATAAGTAGAGTCCAGCACGTGCCGGATCGGGCAAATCAGAAGACACTATGAAAGCCACTTAAGGATACGGATCGCTCCCATGGGTACCGGCCTCCTGTGCGCCGAAACATCCGTCCGTGCATGAATTTCAACCCGGTTCTGCTTATAGTAGCTATAGGCCCGAAGAAGCATCTCCTCGTTCGTCAGCGTTGGATGCCATTGCAATAGCGCTTTGGCGCGTTCCGTATCGAACAGAAAACTCTCTGCAATCATCTTATAGTGATAGGGGCCCAGTGGCGAGACCTTGAGTTTGTGCGCCAGCATCATCGCCGCAATCGTTGGCCCCTTGGGCAGAGTACGCACTTTGCTCCTGCTACCCGAGCTTTGAATGACGGCCTCATAAAGAGCACGCATGCTCGGCACGTGGTCTGATCCCACATGGAATAAGTCGCTTTTGCCATAGCTCGCCGCAAGCATGCAAGCGGCGGCAAGATCCTGCGCATAAATGAACTGATAGCGGTTCAATCCGTTGCCGACCACCCAAACCGTGTTGCCGTCGTCGATAAATTCGAAGAGAATCGAGAGAAGCCCCAGCCGTCCGCTATCCATGATGGTAGGGCAGCGCAGAATCACCACATTGAGCCGATCCATGAAGCCCTTGAGTACGTTCTCGGCCTCAAGTTTGCTGCGCCCATAGATCTCGACCGGCGACGGAACATCCCGCTCCTCGTGCACAGGATGGCCCAGGTTGCTCGCCCAAAGGCAGTTGGTCGATATAAAAATGAACGGCTTAACGCCATACTCGCAGGCTAACTCCCCCAATAGCTCCGTCGCGTCCACATTCGAGGTCCAGAGCAGTTGCTCGTCCATCTTCGTGCCGTGCGCGAGTTGCGCAGCCACGTGGTAAACGGCGTCAAAGGTATGCTCCGCAAAAATGCGCCTCATAAAAGACGAGTCGCGCAAATCGCCTTGCAAACTTGTAAGTCCAGGATGAGCGTCCTCGTCGCGCTCCAAATCGACATTGACCACCGTATCTCCGCCATCAAGAAGGCGGCGCTTGAGAATGCCTCCGAAAAAACCGGATGCGCCAGTAACCAGGATGTGGGCCATTCCAACACTGTATCAGCCAAGCGCCGCTCCGCCCATAAGACGAATTGGGGATTGCCGCAAACGAGTCGAGTCACTCATACATCGCCCCGATCCACACCGACGGCGCGGAAGACGAAATCTTTCACTTAGCATCCCGAAGATTGATGCCAATTCTGCTCAAACTGCCGAGAAGTAGCGCGATAGACTAGTGGCACCGCACGAAAGGACTCCCCCACCCGCCCTATGGCCGACGTAGACGACAAATTCAAAAGCAGAGTCAGCTTCACCCTGCTGGCCATCACCGCCATCGCCCTGTCCTTGGGTCTGGTCTGGATTGGCCGTGTCATCTTCCTTCTGCTCTTTGCCGCCATCATCGGTGCAGTCCTGCTCACCACCGTCTCCGACTGGCTGCACACTCGCCTCAAGATCAAGCAAGGGCAGGCGCTGGTCTTGTTTCTCTGCTCCTCCGTGGCCATCGTGGGCCTCCTCATCTGGATACAAGGCCCCAACACCGTGGCCCAGTTCGCGGACCTCGAAGTCGAACTGCCCCAGGCCGCGCACAAGTTGATGGCACAGGTTCAAAGTCACCAGTGGGGCCAATGGCTGATGCGTCAATCCCCCGGCTCCGAGCAACTCTCTGACGGCTTCAGCTTCGCCATCACCCGCATCGGCGGCATTGTCGTCAGCTCAGCCACCGTCCTCGCCGGATTGGTCATCGTCTTCAGTCTTAGCATCTACTTCTCCGCCGAACCCAGCATGTACTACAACGGTCTGCGCCGCGTCGTTCCTTCCGAACATCGCGACAAACTCGACGCCTGCGCCGCCAGCATCGCCGAAATCCTGCGTTGGTGGGTGCTTGCCAAGCTCATCTCCATGACCATGGTCGGCATTCTCATCAGCATCGGCCTCTGGATCGTCGGCGTGCCTCTCGCCGGCACCCTCGGCATCATCGCCGCCGCCATGACCTTTATTCCCAACGTCGGACCGCTCATTGCGGTAATCCCGGCAGCGCTGTTAGCCCTGGCCACCAGCCCCACCACGGGATTACTTTCGCTGCTGGTCTTCGCCATCGTCTTCACGCTGGAGGGCTACGTCGTCACTCCGCTCCTTGAGCGCAATATCGTCCGCCTGCCGCCCGCGCTAACACTCGTCATGCAGTTGCTACTCGCCGCGGTAGCTGGACCAGTCGGTGTTGCGCTCGCCGCACCTATCGCAGCCGCCATCCTGGGCGCACTCGCAGTCCTGCTTCCAAAGGCGCAGGAGGTTCCGGTTCTGCCTGAGAAACCTGTCACGGCCCCGAAAGCAGCCAAAACCGCTTAGATTTCTCTTATTTTTCCCGCGCGACAACGAAGTCTGGCACCCAAAGCAGAGCGCGCTTGAACTCCGAATCTTCAATCGGCGCCAGCGCCTCGCGCCCCAATTCCGCATAGCGGTCCGCTGCGGCCATCGCGTACTCCACTGACCCCGTACGATGCAGAATCTCCTGCACCTGTTCGCGCGTCGAGCGCACAAAGCCGCCGTCTTCCAAAACGCGATGGATTACTTCGCGCTCCGCCAGGGTTCCGTGCTCCAGGGCATGAATCACCGGCAGTGTCGTTTTGCCCTCGCGCAGATCGCTTGCCACCGGCTTGCCCAGCACCTCTTCGGTGGCGGTCAGATCCAGCACGTCGTCGACGATCTGGAAGGAAAGCCCTACCGACCGCCCATAGCTGGCCAATGCTTCTTCCTGCTCCACATTGGCTCCCGCCAGTGTCGCGCCAAGCTGCATCGAGACTGAAAACAAGCAAGCAGTCTTGCGAAAGATCAGTTCGTAATACTCCGCCTCTGAAACTGGCCGTCCCAGCGTCTGAATCTGGAGCAGTTCACCCTCAACCATCTGCTGCGTTAAGCTGATCAGCAGATCGAGCACCTTGAAATTTCGCTCCTCCAGGGCAATGTGGAACGCCTGCATATACAACCAGTCACCAGCCAAAACGCATTTCTCGTTGCCCCAGGTCGTATTGGCCGAGGGCCGTCCGCGCCGCGTATCTGCGCCGTCGATAATGTCGTCATGCACTAGGGTCGCCGTATGCACCAGCTCCACCACGGCGCCCAGTCGGATCATCCCAGAACCCGTGTAACCCAGACACCTCGCGGCCAGCAGCAACAGGGAAGGTCGGATCCGTTTCCCGCCACCCACGCGCAGATATTCGGCGATCTCCGTAATCGTGTCCACACTCGAAACTGCATCACGGCCCAACTCGCGTTCGATGGCCGTGAGGTCGTCGCGGAGCAGATCGAAAAGTTCCCGTGTCGTCGCTATCGCCAAAGTGCTCAAGGGTTCTTCAGTTCCTGCGCTTTCTTCTCGCTTGCCCGACAAATACTCCGGACCGGCTGTTTCCAGTATCCGCCTACTTAGATGCGAAAAGGAGATTTTTGATCCTGTTCAACTT
>Ga0116231_10015071_pt1 | contig 10117 bp, 8 predicted proteins | sample S1TSphgellanicum_2_FD_89695 | JGI IMG/M metagenome (GOLD analysis project Ga0116231, IMG submission 89695) | Host-associated microbial communities from peat moss isolated from Minnesota, USA - S1T2_Fd - Sphagnum magellanicum MG | ecosystem: Host-associated > Plants > Peat moss > Unclassified... | reverse complement strand
GGACCCGGAGCATCTGGAAATCGAGGCGGAGGTCGACCCCTTCGCGCCGCGCGAGAAATTGCCGACACGCGACAGCCTGCAACGCATTCGCGAAGGCGTTACGGGCCCCGGCAGCAGCATCGAAGGCTTCCGGCCGGTGCCGCAGGATGTACCCGTGGTCGGCAAGGAAGAGCCGGGATTGGTGCGCACGGCGCTGGCCGTGGAAGCCCGCGACGGCATTTTGCATGTTTTCTACCCGCCGCTTTACGCCGCCGAAGACTGGCTGGAGCTGACTGCCGCGGTGGAAGATACCGCCGCCGAATTCCGCCGCAAGGTGATCCTGGAAGGCTATCTGCCGCCGGAAGACGAGCGCATCATCAATTTCTCCGTGACGCCAGACCCCGGCGTGATCGAGGCGAATGTACACCCGGCAAAAAGCTGGGCCGAATACATCGAACGCAGCACCCAGCTTTACCAGGTGGCGCGCGAAGTTGGCCTGGCCACCGAAAAATTCATGCAGGATGGCCGGCATGTCGGCACCGGCGGCGGCAATCATGTGGTCATGGGCGGCGCGTCACCGGCCGACAGCCCGTTCCTGCGACGTCCGGATTTGCTCAAGTCCATGCTGGGCTTTTGGCATAACCACCCTTCCCTCTCCTTCCTGTTCAGCGGTCTGTTCATCGGCCCGTCGAGCCAGCATCCGCGCATCGACGAGGCGCGCGAGGATTCGCTGAACGAGCTGGAAATCGCCTTCAGCCAGGTGCAGCCATATCAGGAGACACCGCCCTGGATCGTCGATCGGCTGTTCCGCAACATCCTTGCGGACATGACCGGCAACGGTCACCGCACCGAATTCTGCATCGATAAAATGTATGCGCCGACCGGTGGCTCCGGCCGGCGGGGGCTGGTGGAATTCCGCGCCTTCGAGATGCCGCCGCATGCCGAGATGTCAGCAGCACAGGTATTGCTAATGCGCTCGGCCATCGCCGCCTTCTGGGAGAAACCCTATGAGCGGCGGCTGATCCGCTGGGGCACCCGGTTGCACGACGAATTTTTGCTGCCGCATTACGCCGAAGCCGATTTCAAGGATGTGCTGGAAGAACTTGGCGGTTACGGGTTTCCGCTGCGGCCCGAATGGTTCGCACCGCATATGGAATTCCGCTTCCCGCAAATCGGTGAAATCGTCGCGCGCGACATGCGCGTTGAATTGCGGCATGCGCTGGAACCCTGGCACGTTCTGGGCGAGGAACAAACCTCCGGCGGCACCGCGCGCTATGTCGACAGCTCGGCGGAGCGGCTGCAGGCCAAAGTCTCCGGCTGGGTCGATGAGCGCTATCTTCTGGCTTGCAACGGTGCCGCACTGCCGCTGCAACGAACCGAAGTGCCGGGCGAATATGTGGCCGGCGTGCGGTTCAAGGCCTGGCAGCCCTTCTCCGCCTTGCACCCGACCATCCACGCCCAGGTGCCGCTGGTATTCGACGTCTACGACAAATGGTCCGGCCGCAGCATCGCCGGCATGACCCATCACGTGGCGCATCCCGGCGGCCGCGCCTATGATGATTTCCCGGTCAACGCCAACTCGGCCGAAGCCCGCCGCCGCTCCCGGTTCTTCCCCATCGGCCATACACCGGGGCCGATGGAAGAACCCAAGCCCGTGCAGGGTCCGGAATATCCAAGGACCCTGGATTTAAGGCGGTATGCTTAAAGTAGCGTTCTTTTTCTGAAGAAAAAGAACCAAAAAGACTTTTATTAATCTGCGACTGGGGTCGCGGACTCACCACGCCCCATGAGGAATAAAAATTTTTTTGGTTCTTTTTTTAAAAAGAACCGCTTTTACTTGAACTGGATTGCTGGTGCTGCGGCTTACAGGACTAAACCTCCCCCTCCGGCATGGCGGCACGGAATTGCGTGCGGCGATTGTTGCGCGGTTTGGCATTCCTGACGGGGAATTAATGGATTTTACAATTTTCCGCCGCGCCTGGGACGCCCGCGCGCGCAATAATATCAAACTGGTCTACACCATCGACGCGCGCTTGCATGACGAGGCCGCCACGCTGGCGCGGCTGCAGGGCGATGCCGCGATTTCCGCGACGCCGGATACCAGCTACAAACCGGTCGCCAATTTCACCGAACCGCCAAAACTTCGGCCCATCGTCATCGGCACCGGGCCATGCGGCATTTTCGCGGCGCTGATTCTGGCGCAGATGGGGCTCAACCCGATTATCCTGGAACGCGGCAAGCTGGTGAGGGAGCGCACCAAAGACACCTGGGGGCTGTGGCGCAAATCCATCCTCAATCCGGAATCCAATGTGCAATTCGGTGAAGGCGGCGCCGGCACTTTTTCCGATGGCAAGCTCTACAGCCAGATCAAGGATCCGCAGCATCTGGGCCGCAAGGTGATCGAGGAATTCGTCAAGGCCGGCGCGCCGGAGGAGATTCTCTACGTCGCCAAGCCGCATATCGGCACCTTCCGCCTGGTCGGCATGGTCGAGACGATGCGGCGGAATATCGAAGCGCTGGGCGGGCAATATCGTTTCGGCGCCAAGGTGGTCGATCTTGAGCTGGACGCCGGCCGCAATATATGCGGCGTGCTTCTGGAGAGCGGCGAGCTGATCGCGGCCAGCCATGTGGTGCTCGCGATCGGCCATAGCGCCCGCGATAGTTTCGAGATGCTGGAACGGCACGGCGTCTATATCGAGCCGAAGCCGTTTTCGGTCGGGTTTCGCATCGAGCATCCGCAATCGCTGATCGATCGTCACCGTTTCGGCGATTTTGCCGGCGATCCGATTTTGGGCGCCGCCGATTACAAACTCGTCCATCATGCAAAGAATGGCCGCTCGGTCTATAGTTTTTGCATGTGCCCCGGCGGCACAGTGGTTGCCGCCACTTCCGAACCCGGGCGGGTTGTGACCAACGGCATGAGCCAGTATTCCCGCAATGAGCGCAATGCCAATGCCGGCATCGTGGTCGGGATCACGCCGGCGGATTATCCGGCGGGCAATCTTGCCGGCGTGACCTTTCAGCGCCATTGGGAATCCGCTGCCTTTGCCGCAGGCGGCAGCAGCTACGCCGCACCCGGACAAATGGTGGGCGATTTTCTTGCCGGTCTTCCCAGCACCGCGCTCGGCGTCGTCATTCCCTCCTACAAGCCCGGCGTCACCCCCACCGACCTGACCCCGTGCCTGCCCGATTACGCCATCGCCGCCATCCGCGAAGCGCTGCCGGCCTTTGACAAACAGATAAAAGGCTTCGCTTTGCATGATGCGGTGCTGACCGGCGTTGAAACGCGCACCTCCTCACCGATCAGGATTACCCGCAACAAGGCCATGCAAAGTCTCAACACGCCGGGGTTATTTCCCGCCGGCGAAGGGGCCGGCTATGCCGGCGGCATTCTCTCCGCCGGCGTCGATGGCATTAAAATCGCCGAAGCCGTCGCGCGTAGTATTTTGGCGCAGTGAAACGCTTCACGGCGCGTCAGCGTTCAGCAGTCGATGATAATATTGATGCGTGGACTCCGGCAGCATTGGGTTGGAATCGTTCTTGATAATCTGTTGTTGAATGGCCCCCGCCGGATCGCCGGCCGAGGGCAACAGATTGCGGGTTGCGTTCTCATCAGGCCCGCCATTGGTTCCGTTTTCCAGCGAGTCCGTGGCGGCGCCCGCCTGCCCGCTGGCGTCGAAACTGAAGCCCTGGCTGGACGCCGCCAGCGCCGCGGCAGCTTTTTGCAAGCCCTCAATCGCGCCGCCCTCCGCCGCCATCGCCGATGTTACATCCTGCCGGCCAAGTGCGTTCTGCGCGGTACCCATCGCCGCCGCCGCCGCGTCCAAACCAGGAAGCGCAATGCCGGCCTTACCTAGCTTTTGGCGCGTCGATGCCAGCTGGCCTTGCAAAGCGGCCTGGGCGGCGGGCGCGGCCATGCCCTGATTTGTCTGATCCAGCAGCGCCGACTCGCCTTGGGTCATTTTGGCCAGATCCTGCGCCGCCTGATTGGCCACTGCATTGCGCGCGGCAGCAGCCGCGCTCATCGGCTTAGCCGATTGCAGGGCGGAGAGGATTTGTTCCAGCTGATGCAATTCGGCATTCGCCTTGGCGGTCTGTCCCGCCGCCTCGTCCGCGGCGATTTGCTCCGCCAGATCGTTCAGATCTCCAGGGTTCATCGCGTTCGAACCGTCGGGACGGACGTCTTCTGGCCGGAGCGCCTGCAAATGTTGAGCAAGGGCTGCCTGCATTGCCGCCATCAGGTTCTGCAGCCGGCTCGGTTCGATCGGTTTTCCGCTTTGCGCCGCTTGCGCAAGCGCCTGTTCCAGAGCCAGCGCGGCCGCCGCCAGGGCGCGGGCCGGCTGATAATCCGGCCCCAGTTCGACCTGATGCGCCAGCCCGTCCAACAGCGAACCCGCATCGGCGGCACTGATCTGATTGGCGTTCAGCGCTGCCGCCAACGCAGCCATCTGCACGTCGGCGGCAGCGGTGATCTGGCTCAACGGATGCCGCGCCAGGCTGTCCAAGGCAGCGCCGGCCGCCGGTTTGTTTGGCGTCAACGCCAGATTTTGCCGAAGGGCCGCCAGCGCCAAAGCGGTCTTGTCGTGCCAAGTCGGCGGCGGCAAGGTGATGGTGAACGGGACGGTCGACCGCGCTGCTCCCGCCAGATTACGGGCTGTCAGTACCAGCGATACCGGCAGCCCGGCAAAGGGCGAATCGCCAATATCAGGTCTTGCGACGCCGCTCACATTGCGCGGATCGGGCCCGGTGATTGCAAGCGTGAATAGTTCCGGCGCGGCGTGCGGGTGGCCGACCGGTATCAGCGCGGCGGTCAGCGATTCCACACCGTAACGGTCCTTTGCCTGCCAGTTGAGAACAAGCTGGCGGTTGAAGATAAAGGGTTTTGCCAGCGTGATATCCGGGCTGCTCGGCGGCGAGACCTGAAAATGCCAGCTCGCCAACGGGTGCCACCAAGGACCGACCCGCAAAGCCGCCGTGGCGGTGAGGACGAAATCGCTTCGAAAACTGTTTTGCGCCAGCGTACCGAAAGCGAGCGGCTTTGCTCCCAGAATGAGCGCTGGCGGATGCGCCGGCCCATCGACGATGACGGTGACGCTGCTGCCCGCCAAAACCGGATAGGTCTGGCCCGGCTGCAGCACCAGCGGCGGGGCCCCCGCATAGGCGGGCGGGGTGATCCAGGCATTTACCGCCGGTCCCGGAAACGGCCATTCGGGCAGCGCGAACGCACCGGCAATACGCGGTATCGCCTGCGGCCCGGCAATGATGGCGCCGGCCAGCAATAGCAGCAGCAGCAAGGCGCGCAGGCCCAGCGGATCGCGGGCCACCGCATCGACAAAGACCCTGCCGGAGCGGGCATTGCGCAGGCTGGCTGCCAGGCGAAACTGGTGGATTTGCCAGATCGCGGCGGTCAGCGGGCCGTCATTTTCCGGCGTATCCTCCAGCATCGCCAGCGGCCGGTGCCGCAGCCCGGAGGCGCGTTCAATCCGCCGGTCGATGGCCGCCTTGTCTGGCCGCCGCAGACGGGAAAGTCCAAACCCCAGCGCCAGGAGCGTCAGCAGCGATGCGCCGGCAAAGGCCCACGGAGTACCGAAGCCAAACAACGCCATAATAAAATACGCCGCCATGATACCCAGGGCAGGCGACACGGCATGCGTAACAGCTTCCGCCCAGTAACCCTGAGCCGCGCGCCGACGCAGCCGGGCGAGATTCATTCGGACCGATTCGGCAATCTTTCATCCGCCCATAGATCTTCAAGTTTCTGCCTGGGGGTAATCAAATCAAATTTTCCACCGTCGATCAGCACGGCCGCCGCTCTCGGCCGCGCATTATAGGGGCTGCTCATGACCGCGCTGTAAGCGCCGGCATCCAGCAAAGCGAGCCGCGAGCCCTCGGAGAAAGACGGTAACAGGCGGCCGGCGGCAAAGGTGTCGCCGGTCTCGCATACCGGACCCACGACATCGGCCGGCGATGCCGGATTCACAAATTCGACGGCGCTCACCGGCAAAATCCCGTGATAGGAGTCATACAAAGCCGGCCGGATCAGATCGTTCATCGCCGCATCCAATACCACAAATCGCTTCGGCCCCGCCTGTTTTTCCAGGGTCACGGAAGCCAGCAACAGCCCCACCGGACCGACCAGGTAGCGGCCTGGCTCCAGCAGCAGCTGCACACCCAGATCACCCACCTGCTGGCGCACCACATGGGCGAAGGCGGCCAGCGAAATGCCTGGCTCATCGTAATAGCCAATGCCAAGGCCGCCGCCCAGGTCGAGCACGCTGACCCGTTGTCCGGCGGCGCGCAATCCTCGCACCAATGCGGCGGCCTTCGCATAGGCCGCCGTGTAGGGTGCCGGCGAGAGGATCTGGCTGCCGATATGCAAGGCAAGCCCCACCGGCTCGATCCCGGGCAGCCGCGCCGCATGCGCGTAAAGCGCCGGAATCTCCTGCGCGGCGATGCCGAACTTGTTATCGGCGCGGCCGGTGGTGATTTTCGCATGCGTACCGGCATCGACATCCGGGTTGACCCGCAAAACGATCCGCGCGGTCCGGCCCATGCCGGCGGCGATTTCCGACAGCATGCGCAGTTCTTCCGCGCTCTCGACATTAATCTGGCCGATGCCGGCGGCCAAAGTCGCCGCCATCTCCGCCCGCGATTTGCCGACCCCGGAAAATACGATATCCGCAGCCGGGATGCCGGCTTTCTGGGCCCGCGCAAACTCGCCCAGGCTGACGACATCGGCGCCGGCGCCGGCCGCGCGCAGCAGCGATAAAATCGCCAAGTGATCATTTGCCTTGACCGCGTAATGAATATGCGGCGTTAGCCCCGCCGCCGCGAAGGCCTGGGCCAAAGCCATGTAGCGTGCGCGCAGGGTGCCCGCGCCGTACACCCAGACCGGCGTGCCATGCGCGTCGGCGATCGCGTTCAGCGGCACATCCTCGAAACACAGGCCATCCTGCGCGTGCATCGTCAAAGCTGGACGGGCAGCGAGCAGATCGGCAATTGCCGGTGCTGCTGCTGCCAAGCGTTCGGCTGTGCTCTTGGCGCTCCGCATCCTCACTCCGTTGGATAAGTGTGAGGATAAATGACGTCAGACGCCGGCCCGGGCGGCGATGGCGCGCCTTTGCGGCCGCAGCCCGTGAGCATCAGGCCGGCCAGCAGCGCCAGAACCAAAATTCTCATACCGGGCATCTTCATGCCAAAATCTCCAACCATTTTTTTGCCGCCGCCGCCACGTTCGCCGGCGCGGTGCCGCCGAAGCTGGTGCGCGACGCAACCGAGGCCGCGACCGTGAGCACCCCGAACACATCTTTCGTGATGCGCGGCTCGATCGCCTGCATATCCGCCAGGCGCAGTTCCGGCAAATCGATATTTTTGGATTCGGCGAGCGCAACAATTCGGCCGGTCACATGATGGGCGTCACGGAAGGGCATATTCAATACCCGCACCAGCCAATCCGCGAGATCGGTCGCGGTCGAAAAACCGCTGCCCGCCAGCGCCTGCATGCGCGCCACGTTCACGGTCATGTCGCGCACCATCCCGGCCGTCGCGGCCAGGCACAGAAAGATCGCTTCGGTGGCATCGAACACCGGCTCCTTGTCCTCCTGCATATCCTTTGCATAGGCCATCGGCAGGCCCTTCATCACGGTCAGCAGCCCGAGCAGGGCGCCGAAAATCCGGCCGGTTTTGGCGCGGGTCAGCTCGGCCGCATCCGGGTTGCGCTTTTGCGGCATGATCGAACTGCCGGTGGTGAAGGCATCGCTGAGCGCAATCAGCTGGTACGGGGCTGAACACCAGATGATCATTTCCTCGGCCAGCCGCGAAAGATGCATCGCCAAAATCGAGAGTGCGGATAGATATTCCAGCGCGAAATCCCGGTCCGAGACGGAATCCAGAGAGTTTGCGGTCGGCCGGTCGAACCCGAGCGCCGCCGCCGTCATCTGCCGGTCAATCGGAAAAGACGTGCCGGCCAGAGCGGCGGCGCCGAGCGGACATTCATTCAGCCGGGCGCGCGCATCGGCCAGCCGTCCGCAATCGCGCGACAGCATTTCCACATAGGCCAGCAAATGATGCCCGAAGGTGACCGGCTGCGCGGTTTGCAGATGGGTAAAGCCGGGCATCAGGCTATCCGAATGCTCGGCGGCGCGTTGCGCCAAGGCCAGCATCAGCTGCTTCGCCGCGGCCGATATGTCGTCAATGGCGTCGCGCACGAACAGCTTGAAATCGGTCGCAACCTGGTCGTTGCGGCTGCGCGCGGTATGCAGACGGCGCGCCGCATCGCCGAGCTTCTCGGTCAGGCGCACCTCGATATTAGTATGAATATCCTCCAGCGCGTCGGAGAAATTGAAGCCTCCCGCCTCGATCTCGGCGGCAATCTCCGCCAACCCGGCATCGATTGCCTGGCTGTCGGCCTCTGAGATGATACCGCAATGGCTCAGCATCGCGGCATGCGCGCGCGAACCGGCAATATCCTGCCGCCAGAGCTTGCGGTCAAACCCGATTGAGACATTTATAGACTGCATGACCGCAGCGGGCCCGGCGCCAAACCGGCCGCCCCATTGCAGTTGCCCGCCAACCGGAGTTTTGCCTTTGCCGTCCAGTTCCTTGTCGTCCAACGCCATTCGCCCGCTGCTCTCCCGGCGATCCGTCATCGCCGCTGCTGCTGGCTTAGCCCTCGGCGGCATTCGGGGCAATTCGGCGCGCGCCCAGATCAGCACTTCCGACCTGCCGGATGCCGCCAGCGTGATCGACCAGATCATGCCGGCGCCCGCACCCGATCTCAAATTCACTAATGCCGCGGGCAAGCCACTGACCCTGGCGAATTATCGCGGCAACGGCCTGGTGGTGAATATCTGGGCCACTTGGTGCGGCCCCTGCGTCGCGGAGCTGCCGACCTTCGCGGCGATCAGCCAAAGCCTGGCCAAAAGCAAAATCCTTATCCTGCCCATATCGGTCGATCTCGATGGCAGCAAAACCGTGCAGGCGTTCTACACCAGCCACGACATCACCACTTTGCCGGTCCTGCTGGACCCCGACGGCAGTGCCACAGACGCCCTGAACACCGACGGCATTCCGGTCAGCATCATCATCAATCCGCAAGGCCAGCTGGTCGGCCGGCTGGACGGCAGCGCCAATTGGAATTCCGCGCCCACCCTGGCGCTGATCCGGCAACTCGCCGGCCCGAAGCTCGACGCCAGCGACGTGCAGCCGGTTTAGAGCAGCAAGCACGTCTTTTTCTGGGCCATGGGCGTTCCAACATCCCGGCTCCAGAATAACAAAAGTTTTTTGGTTACTTTTTTTCAAAAAAGTAACCGCCTCTACCTCACATCCCAATCGCGCGGCGGTAGACGTCCAGCAGGGTTTCCTGTTCCTCGATTTCGGCCGGTTCCTGTTTGCGGATACGGATCAGTTGACGCAGGACCTTGATGTCGAAGCCGGCGGATTTTGCCTCGGAATAGATGTCCTTGATGTCGGATCCGAGCGCCTTGCGCTCTTCCTCAAGGCGCTCGATGCGATCGACAATGCTGCGCAGCCGCTCGCCGGCGACATTGGTAGGTTTCTCTTCGGTGGCTGTCGCTGGCATTTTAACCCTCCTGCTCGGGCGCGAGGGGATAGGGCTCCGGGCAGGCGGGGTCAATGCCCATTATTCGCCTTGGCGAACGCAGCCTGTTGTTCGGCCGTTGCCGGCTTCTGGTTCAGCGCCTGCCATTCCTTATACGGCATGCCGTAGACAATTTCTCGCGCATCGGCATCGGGCAGCGCGATCCCTTTGGCCTCAGCCGCCTCGCGATACCAGCGCGAGAGGCAGTTGCGGCAGAATCCGGCAAGAGTCATCAAATCGATATTCTGCACGTCGTTGCGGGCGCGCAAGTGCGCGACCAGACGCCGATAAGCGGCGGCTTCCAGGGCCTCGGTCGTGGCGGCGTCAATCTCAGGCTTGGTCATGGCATAACTCCTATTCGCTTGGCATATAGGGGCGGTGGACGGAGATCACGCGAATTTTTTAAGGACGGTTTTCGATGCCGCGGTGGCGGCGGCCAAGCCGGAACGCGTGCTCGCCAAATACCTGCCCGCCCCCGCGCTCGGCCGCAATATCGTGATCGGCGCCGGCAAGGCGGCGGCGGCGATGGCGGCGGCGCTC
>Ga0116231_10015070_pt1 | contig 10117 bp, 7 predicted proteins | sample S1TSphgellanicum_2_FD_89695 | JGI IMG/M metagenome (GOLD analysis project Ga0116231, IMG submission 89695) | Host-associated microbial communities from peat moss isolated from Minnesota, USA - S1T2_Fd - Sphagnum magellanicum MG | ecosystem: Host-associated > Plants > Peat moss > Unclassified... | reverse complement strand
TGATTTCAACAAGGTTTTCATTCTACACACTGACTGGAGTGCTCTTGGTATTGGAGCTATTCTTGGCCAACTTGATGAGGAAGGCAAGGAATATGTTATCGCCTATGCATCTCGAAGCAACAAAGCTGAAAGCAACTACTCTTCATAAAAGGGGGAGTGTGTTGCTATTGTATGCACCGTCATACATTTAAGGCCCTATCTTTATGGCACCAATTTCACTTTGTATACCGACCACCAGCATATCAAGTGGTTGATGACCAATGATAAGCTTACTGGTAAGTTAGTTCGTTGGGTGTTTCTACTTCAAGAGTATGAGTTCAAGGTTATTCACCGACCTGGTATTACACATCAGAATGCGGATACCATGTCGCGAAGACCCCTCACTACCTCTGAAGATTTTTCAGAAGACCAGATTCCAACAGTACATGTATCTGAAGCATCTAGTTATCTTACACTATTGCAATGTAACCTGGTTGAGCATCCCATTTTCAATATATGGGAGGACTTGGACACTCTGAGGTTTTTTCAACATGGGGAATACCCTCCCCAAGTTACATCAAGTTAGCGAGATCGCATACAACAATGGTCCAAATGTTATTCATGGAGGGATAATCACTTCGTCCGATGTTTACCACAAGGCGACAGAGTGGTTCCACCACCACATGAACGGCCTGGTCTTATTCAAAAGATACACTCGGAGCTTGGACACTTTGGAGTTAAACGTACTTATAACCTTCTCGCTCCTCATTACCATTGGAGAGGTATGTATGTTCAAGTCCGAGACATCATTGCTATGTGTGAACAATGTGATAGAGTGAGAACTTCTTTCTCCTTTCGACAGCTCACGTTTTCTCCACTCCCTATTCAGGGCATGTTCTATTGTTGGTCATGTGATTTAGCTGGAGAGTTACCGCAAACCTCTAGGGGTAATGTTTACATCATGATTATGATTGGGCATTTTTCAAAGTGGGTTGAGCTTGTTGCACTACCAGACAAGTCATCACACAGCACCAACCAGGCTTTCTTACAACAGGTTCTAAGTAGGTTTGGGGCTTGTGTTGAGTGCCTTACTGATCAAGGATTAGAATTCAGGGGAGAATTCCAAGACCTACTTGACCATGCTCTCATTAACCATCGTCGGACTTCAAGAAATCATCCCCAAGCTAATGGCCTTGCAGAAAGGATGGTTCAAACGTGTAAGAAGGGACTTCGAAAGATTTGCCTCACTAAGAACAAAAAGGATTGGGACCTGGCCCTCCCATACATTGCCATGGGTTACAGGATGTCCAAACACGCCTCTTTATCTCATTTCTCTCCATACTTTTTACTTTTTGGGAAACATCCCATTCCAGCTTCTTCCATTGTTGCTCAAATGGACCAGGTTGTGGATTTAGACTCCCCAACCACTTGGGCTAGGGTCATTGCAAAAAGGGTTGCTCTATTCAGGAGGGTTATGCCCATGGCCATGGAAAACCTATCCATTGCACAACTTCGAGACACCTTACGGTATGCACACACACGAGGTGGTAGTTACAAACCTAAGGTGAAATAATTTGATGTTAGTGATTTTGTATATCTCCAGCAACAACCAAATGATACTTTAGACACTTCTTCCGGTCGCACTATCTTGAGGATTAATGCGATCAGGCCTTCAGGTGTGTTGGAGCTACAAGGAGCTGACGGACGCACAATTTGGGATCATTCCAAAAATTGTGCGCCCTGCCACCTGTTGAACTTGGATCCTACCATCATCACGTCGACTTGGATTCCTCCACTTGATTATCCATGTCAGGTATGTCAAAGGACGGACGATGCTGATCAAATGCTGCTTTGCGACAACTGTAATGGTGGATACCATCTCTTCTACCTCAAGCCGGAGCTCATTCAAGTTCCTGCTGGCAATTGGTACTGTTCATCATGTTCTCCTATAGCACCTTGATTCCTACTCAGACCATGCCATGCTTTTCCCGGCTCAAATCTGGAAGGGGATACATGAGAATTTCATCTCAGCTTCCCTTGTGCATTGTATATATATGTGTGCATGCATATCTTTTTAGTTGTTTAGTTTGTACCTTTGACTAGCTTTAGTCTTTTTGTTTAGTAGAATTTACTACGTATTTACATCCTTACAACATCGTACGTCACGACACTACACGTCACGGCATGTGAACGATAGTAACATCATAATTCTTAAGCAATTGATTTCTTCCAATAACCCTTAAATGTAAGAGAGTCAAAGCAAGAGCTTTCAAACTTGAGGGTAGTGAAAAAGAAGACTCTTCTCCAGCCGGTGCCATGTCTCCAAATGCAATCTTGTAAGAGAAATTCTCTAAAGCTAATCCCTCATGCTCCCAAGTCCTAGTGAAGCATAGCTTGTGAGCTTGTGACCACTGTAAGACCTTGTGGCAGTGGTGGTGCAACAACAAAAGTTGAAGTGGAAAGCAATAGGTGCAAGGACGTTGATGAGAAGAAAAAATCATGGGAAATAACCATGCCCACTATTTCTTAGTCATTAATTTCCTTTAATGAATGCATTGAAAAAATTATACGAAGACATTGATGCATTAAAAGCCTACAAAAAAACATGTGGCAAAGGAGAAAAAGTTTAAACTAGGTATTTTAGGAATCCTATGTAACTTCGACATTAAAAAAATATTTCTTAAAACTTTTGGTGGGAATTGAAAGTAATTAAAAAAAATTTGGAAATTTAATTTCTACCAAACCTAAAAAGGTACTATAATATTCATAAAGTCACTTATATTTGAGCCTTCTTTCACCTTCAAACCACTATTTTATTATATCCATAAAATAATGAAAATTTATTAAATCAACATTTGATGCACAAGGTTCGAAGGTTATTATAGTAATTGTATAGGTAAGAACAATGAATATATATATAGCAACAGTGGCAACACTATGGAAAAAAGAAAAATAGGGTGAAACTTGGTTTATCATAAAAATTGATGGTTTTTTGAGTTTCCCCCAAAATGAATGAGAATGGTTTTCTTTTTTTCCCTAGGTTTTTGAATCTCACCCTATTCATGACCAAACTTAGGATTTTGATTCCATGTTTTCTTTATTTTATAAATAATTTTCTTATACACCCTTAATGACCATACCTTCTTGCAAATTCATATTAATTAGTTGTGAGCACATGTTTTAATGAGTTTTTTCTTGCAATGGGCCATTTAGTTGGCCTATCACCAAAAAATTATGAAATCCTCCATTCCTCAAATAAAAATTACATTATTTTACATGGCCACGTAAAATCATATAAATATTTATTTTTTGCATTTACATTGTTTTACATAGCCATATGAAACCATATAAATTTCATTATGGGATTTTCACTTACATGAAATGTAAGTCCCAAACAATTTACACACGCCATTGGTGGACACTAGTAGAAAAACGTTAATTTGTGACTAAAAAACATTTGCAATCAACTTTGCAAACTAAAAAATCTTTTAGTTACATAAATGAAGTTACATTAAACCTTTAGTTGCCAATGATAATTTTGCGTGATGTCAACACATTTCCCATGGATGAAATATACGGTCAACATATACACTTCCATCCTTTGATTATTGTATAACATTGCAATTACTAACTATTCTTTTGCAACTAATAAATAACCCTATCATCAATTGTTATTTGCCAACATAATAATATTTTGGGCAAAATTTTATTATTATTGAAATATTAATCTAGGCCACACAATATAAATGACCATAGATTTCAATACATATTTTAATCAGATTTTGACATGTGACAAGCCTGAAATTTTTCATATATGATTTTATACAATATATAATGAAAAAAAATCAACATGGTTCAATTTCAATAATTTACATGATTCACTTGGACAAAGGAAAATTTGACACGTGGCACTTGGAATAATTTATGACGAAAATTAAAATTGTATTAAAATATTAATTTCAACCATCCATTATGATTATTCAATTTAGATGTATTTATATTGTGACACATGGCACAATCAAAAGTTGTCATGTGGCATATTGATTGAATTTTGAAAAAGATTAATTAAAATAAATAATTACTTACATAGGTGGGTAGGTAGGTAAACTATGTACATTAAAAAATACCTATCTACCTAGGATACATAACTACCTAATCTACTTACTTACTTACCCACCTAATAACCTAAGTACAAAGGTAGGTAAATAGGTAGGAAGGTAGAAAGGTAGAAAGGTAGAAAAGTAAGTGAGTTAAAAAGTAAACATGTAAATATTTTTATTTTATTTTATGTTTTGCCTTGAAGGTTAAACTTCTTTAAACTCATCCCAAATGGCACATGATTTTAAATGTGAAGTACAAAAAGAAGGCACCTTCTTTATATACTTTTGTAAGATGACAATAGAAGACAAAACATATGGGTTAAACCTTGTAGTTGCACTTTACTCGCAAATTTAATTGCAACTAAAAATGACTCTTCCACAAGTTTTGCACCTATTTTTAGTTTTGTAAATTACACAACTAAATAGGTAAGAAATAAGTACTTAATTAATTAGCTAATAACTAATTACCTATCCACCCAGCCACTTACAAAATTACTTATTACACATTATTGTTTAATTATTTTAATAGTTTAAAAATTATCATAGATCATTATTCTTTCATGGTTTCTAATAACTAATCAATTAGTTCATAAAAGTAATTCAAAACTAATAGTAAATTATTTCAGGAAATAATTATTTAATATCTAATTAATTAATCAAGTTTTTAATCTCTCTAATGATTTCGCAATTATTTATAAAAATAAATAATTTCTTATTTATTCAATTATTTAAATAAAAAATAATTAAGTATTAATTGATTACTTAACAAAATATATTATTAATTAATTTTAAATTCCTAAATCTTAACCATAAATTATTAAATTTCTAACTTTCTAGCTTAATTAATAAATATTAAATCAGTTTTAATAAACCATTAATATTAAATGATTAATATTTGTTAACTCTTAACCATATATTTTTATTAATAAATACTAACTATCACATAGTTTAATAAATATTAATAAAATAATAAATAAACTACTACTTTACATTTCTTAAAAAAGTATTAAAATTTTTTATGAATTTTTTTAATTTATTAAGTAAAAATTTAATTAATTTTGATTAATCATTAATAGTAACTAGAAAATTTTATTTGTGAAGAATTTATTTTTATCATTGGCTGACTAAATATTTACTAATTAGTAATCATTAACTATTAACCATAATTCTTTGATTTACTACGTAAATCAGATTATTGAGATATTTCAGAAGTAATCATATATTTCAGAAATAATTAAATAGAAAATAATCAGATAATTATTATCTGAATAATTATTTAGAATAATTAGTTATTTCATAGTAACTAAAAATTAAATAATATTTAATAATTTATTGACAAATCATTAATTGATCAATATTAAATATAGATTATTTATTTATAAACTTATTTGACTTGTTGATAGAAATAAAGTAATTTCTAATTAACTAACTATTATTTCATATTTTTTAATTAATCATATAATAATTCATGAATAATGATTAATTATTGTATCAATTTAAGATTTAATATTTTGAAGTAATTAATAAATAATAATTGACTATTTAATTAGTTGGTATTAATTTAAATATAAATAAATTATTAATAATATTATTTAATTCATACTTTATATTAATTAATGAGTTATTTGAAAATAATAATTGCTAGATAATTAATGCTCGTTTAATGCAACAATTATATCATATTAGTATGACCTCACTACTATTATTTAATCATACCTTAATAAAGATGTTATATTTTAAAATGAAACATATAAAATCAAAATGATTTTTTTTCAATCCAATTTGCCTTTTATATAGTCAAATATATGTTTAAAACACTTTGAATACAAACTAAATATCTTAACATATAATGAATACAAGTCAATTATGTTTAATATACCTTGAATGAAATATGTATAATATACTCTTAATGTAATCCACAAAACTCTAATGTACATTAGTAAATGTATAAATACACCATAATAAGTAACCAAATTGTGATTAATTTTGTAATTAAATTAACATAGAAACCTATTCTTGAATGAAAAATCCAAAGAACTAGTCAATATGGAAGAATGTGTAATTTAATAGTCGTATCATAGTCGCAAGAATAGTCCTAAAATTTAAAAGATGATAATTAATTATAAAAATAATAAAACAAAGTTGCAAACCATAAGTAGTTGCATAGAGTTGCATGTAATTACAAATTGAATAATTACATATTACAAGATTTCTTCTAGTGGATGACCTTCAAATATTACCCAAAACCAGTGGACAATGATGGATGAAAGTTGTAGACAAAAGTTGTATCTGCCTGGAACAAGGTGGCGCTGTTGGCTGTTGTGTTGCAGCTTGCAAGAGACCTACCATGCATTGAGGGCACTCGAAACCCTGGAGCAGTCAAATGTAGAGTCACAGAAGATTTGTGACTCACTAGTAGGGCTTGTCCAAGCACCTCATGACTCTGTTGAAGATGCCTTCCATGTTGTGAGGATTGCAGAAGTTCTTGAATGCCCTCATGGAGCAGAGGTTGCTAAGGTAAGCATATTGATCCCTTCTTGTCACTGTGGGTGTTCAAGAAATAAGAAAATGTGTATTTTGCAAGTTTCATGTGCTCATCAGGGTTCTGGATTTTGACGGTCATTGTGCCCCGTTTGCAAGCTGCAGTGGAGAAGGCAAAATCTCTTCTTGAGCTACACTACTCTGTGGCCACTATAGCGATTATCAAGGTACCATGATCTTAAGTTTTTTGTTTTCCTATGGGTAAGAAGCTTTAGAATATCTGAATGTTTGCTGGAACAAATCCTTGAGATCGCAACCAAGAAAAGCTCAATGATTAAGAGGTCATTATGACAATATACGCTATACTGAGCCTATGGCTCTGGTGAAAATTCATGAATGGGAGCTCGTAGGTCCTATCTTTTCTGATTTTTCTAAGCAAATGCTCTTAGTTTGTAATTCCTGGTGCTCATGAGAGATTCCAGGTTAAAATACTTGGTTGTACTTGTCACAGATATGGCTTCAGAGACTTGAAATCTGAATATGGAGTCCTAACTGGGATGGTAAAAGTCTTTTTGTTATTGTGATTGCAGATGTTGTATTGAGCTCATGTATTTTGTGGTAGAAGTTTTGTGTGTGACTTTGAGATTACTGGGTTGATTGGCATAGCTTGAACATAATCTTTGTGAATCTTGGTGCTGGGATTCTTTACTGCTGAGAGTTTATTATGATGGAGCTCAGGTAGGGTCCTCAGTTCTAGTGGACCTCTTGTAAAGGTTATTTTTGGCAGACAATTTCAACATAGAAATCTTAGTCTGAAAAAAAGTCTTTGTGATAATATTTGCCAATCCATGTTCATGTTTGTGGTGGGACTTTTGATGAGAGTTTGAAGGGTCATTTGATGATAATTTAAGGTGTGGTTGTGCTGCTACTATGTATGGTTTTTGGCAGAGTCTAAATTAGAATGTCGTGTCAAGGAGTATGTTGAGTCATGAGTAGTCACTGTGTCTTCTCCAGTTCCTTCCCAAAAAGAAAAGATGATGCATAGGTGTTGAAAATCTGAGTAGGTGGCTCTGATGGTCATGTATTGACTCAGAGGTTGGCCTTACTATCTTTGTCTCAGTTTTACTGTCAATGGTGGTTTGTCTGATGGTTCTTGTTGTAAGCTTTGCTTGACAGAAACTAAGATATGAATCTCAATAATTGAGATGTGCTCATCACAATAGAGCACCTAAATTTATATGTCTCCTTGTGTTAGAGTATGTTGAATCGTGTGTTGTCCACTGTTATTCCAGTATTGTATGTGAAGAAGTAGGTTGTATGCCTGTTTTCTAGAGCTGGCTATATGGTTCTGATGAACAAGTATCAAGGGAGAGCCTTGACTCTACTATACTGGGGCAGTTTATTGTAGTGGCAGTTGTGTCTGTTGATGTGTGCTCAACAAATGCTAAGTGTTTTGAGCTCAATGATATTGATGTCCATATGACAATATACGCTATTCTGAGTGCATTGCTCTGATGAAAAATGTTTGGATGAGAGCTCAGGTGAATGCCTTTGCTTATCTTTGGGTTTAAGATTAAGTTTTTACATATTGAACAGGTTTTTTTACACCTGCAATTGAAGTGTTATAGCATGTTTGCTAAAAAGATGGTTACATTGGGGCCTGTTGAAGTCAATGGGGGGTCATGGCAGCTAGTCACTGCTATTAATGGTGAACGTGACGGTCTGACACTTTGTGAGTGACACTCATAAGGTTTGGCCACACTTATTGTTGTTGTGTTTGTTTTGGTTTTGCTGGAACTGATATGCTGGTGGTTACCTTCAAGGTGTTATTTTGGGGTTTGCTCTGCAATCTCATAGATATTTTGTAGCATGGAAACCATGTCAGGGTGACTTTGGATCTCTCCACCTTATTCTTTGTTACTCTCTGCAGGCAAGAAAATTTTGATGGACTTTGGATGGCACAGCAGTGTTTCATTGTTGACAACTGAATTTTGTGGTCCTACAGAAGCAGGGGTGGAGTTCCAAGAGTGCATCTTTCAATGGTGCACTAAGTGGTGTTTTCAGTTCTCTCAAAGTACCAAGCTTGCTTGCAAGAGATCTTGTTGACCTAGTTCAAAGGAGACCAATCTCCCCAGGTGTCCAGGTGGTGGATTCATTTTGCCAATATTGCAAAAACTTATGTGAAGTATCAGGTGAAAGTGTAGATTTACTTTTTTCTTCAGACAGTAAACAGCATAGCATCTGCATTATGATATAGGACTCACAGCCATCCCATGGATGATTTTGTAGCTTCTGGTCTAAGGGGGAGGTTTGAATCTGAATTCTAGATGAGCACATTTCTGGGGAGAGAATTTTCCTTTGGATGTTTTTAACATGAAAGCTACTGCTGAACATGGCCTGTGCTCTATGAAATATCAATGTTTGTCTTGGAGTATCTGAAAGTCCTTGGTTTTGGTGGTCAAGCTGGATTGAATGCCAGTCTTGATGAGCAGTAGCAAGTTAGATATCAATTAAAATGCATTTGTAGGCTGTCCTTTATGCAATTTATTGATTGTGGAGCATTGTGTTGGATTTACAGACCTGAGATTCTGCTTTCTCTTGTTAATCATCCATGTTTTAACTAATAGATGGTCTCTGCAGCATGCTCTGCAAGAGTCACCTGATTGAGGTCATCTGCTGTGATTACTTTACCAGAGCTCAGGGAATGAACATGTAAATCTTGCCTGGTGCAGGAGTTGGCTGGACCTGATGGGACATGGCACTACACCAAGTCCAGCTCTGAATCCTCTACCAAAGCTACTGGCTTGTATACATTCTTCAGTTTCCCTACAACAGCTATTGCATATCATGTGGTCTGGCAGTCTGGAAATATGTGTAATGGATTGTGCACATGCAATTAAGAGGTGAATTGACACCTGTAGGATGTGGGCTCCATTTTCGGGACTTGCATTTGGAATTGCTGGAGCTGTTGTGGAGGTTATTGGCTCAGAACCTCATGAGGATGTGAGTATGGCTTCACTTTTCTCAGTGTTTTTATTTGAACTTGGTTGGAGTATAGAGTTAAACCTGAAGAAAGAGACATTAGTGCCTTGTTCTCCATTCCGAACAGAATATTATGTTATTGGGAGGCAAAGGGGTCCAAGAAGTTTAAGAACCCTTCTGTGAGAGGATTGCAGATTGGACATATCAAGACTGCTGCAATTACGCTTTTTGACAATCTGGAAAGCCATGGTAACTTTCAATCTTTTGTAATGCTAGACTATCCCATTTCTAGGAATTCATTGACTCGGATTTCTTTGCTTGGGCAGACCAGATGGTCCTAAGGTTTGAAGTACTTAATCTGCACATAAGATGTTGTTAATGAGTAGTCTTTCTTATTGATCTGCTTTTCAACCTGGAAAGTTTGTACTCCTTCATAAGGTTTGTTGGTTTCTTTTCTTTCATTGGAGACTGGTTAGGTTTCCTCATTTGTGAGCTTTATCCTGCAGATCAAGGTGTATTCTATTTTCAAGAAAGCAAGGATGATGCATCCAGTGGAGGGGGAGGTGCTCTTGAAG
>Ga0116231_10015069_pt1 | contig 10117 bp, 9 predicted proteins | sample S1TSphgellanicum_2_FD_89695 | JGI IMG/M metagenome (GOLD analysis project Ga0116231, IMG submission 89695) | Host-associated microbial communities from peat moss isolated from Minnesota, USA - S1T2_Fd - Sphagnum magellanicum MG | ecosystem: Host-associated > Plants > Peat moss > Unclassified... | reverse complement strand
TCTGGAGCAAAAGTTGCCGAGCTCCGTCACACACAGTCCGGACCGGACCCGGCCCGGCACCCCGTTCTTGACGTCGGCTATCCCGGGTCTCCGTTCCGCGCTAGAATGTCGTAACCTAATTTCTTCCAATAGCTTTGCCCACAGACTGGGAACAGGAAATTCCGTCCTCCGATTAGCGCCGGGCCCAGTCGGCCTGAAACCCGAGCTCCGTCAGGGACGTAGTGAATTTATATAGAAGATCTGGCTATAAACCAGAAATAAAGTACAAAATCTTTAATCATCCGTCTATATTTCTGGCTATAAAATGGAAACCAAATATGTGAATCTGACAATTTTAACTTTTTTTTTCTTACTTCTGGCGACTGAAAACCTCAAAAATCACTTCATTTTCGATTTTTTAATTTTTAATTTCTCTATTTGGCGAGATTTCGCCAGTCAAAAACAAAGGCTGCCCTTGACCACGTTGGTTGTGACTTTTGTTTCTTGTTTTTTTTAATAGCAAAATTGCGAATTTTCGCCACAAAAAAGAATCACTGGAACTACGACGCCATCTTCAGCCGAAAGAACTCGCTCCGCAGAAGAAGAACCCTCATCCATCTCGTAGTGTAAACTAGGAACTATTTACGCGCGCGACATGAGGGTGAACAAGCGAAATCACAAAAATCACAAGCGAAAGAAGGCTTGTTTGTTGCTGCAGAGTTTGGAGACAGGAAACTATGGAGGAGGAAGTTGGTACTAACAGCAGCAGCAAGCTTGTCTATGGCACCACGCCACAGCATTGTCAGCAGATGATCAACCACTCTCTCGCTCACCGTCAGTATGCTCTACCCTCCTCCTCCTCCCCCTCCTCCTCTCGCTCTGGTATTTCCTCCTTCTGGCATTTCCAACCATCTTCTGTAAGCTTTTTTCTTTTTTCTTTCTTTTTTTCTTTTTTTTTCTTTGGGTGGTTGTGATTCAGGAATGCAACAAAAATCAATGATCAAACCAAGCTTCTCCCAGAAATTGTCACGAGAAACTATTTCTATCCATTTCTTCCTTTGGTTTTTTCTGAGGATAATGACCATGAAATCAGCGGCAAGGGTGGTGATTTAGGGTTTAGCTCTAGGTTTTTAGGGTTTCTTGATTTGTGGATATTCTGGATCTAAAAAGTCACTCAGCCAGTTGGTCGGTCAGTCTTTACATTTGCAGCATCAATTTCAACTGCACAGAAAGTGTGAAATTGGTGCCATACTTTCTTGATGGATTACTGTTGTACCTTCTTTCTGTTGCAGATCCTACCTAAGGTGAAATTTTGTAAGTGAAGCGCTTGTTGAGAACAACAGGGTGTCCTCTCTGTTGCAGACAAGGTGTTCTTTAAGCCTGAAGAATGTAGTATGTCTGTTGATGGATCTATGTACCCTTCTTCTTCTTGTTGCAGATCCTATGGTGAAATTTGTGAGAGGAGCGCTTGAGAAAGCAGGGTGTCCTGTTGGAGACAAGTTCTTTAAGCCTGAAGAATGTAGTATGCAAGTGGGCGGTGGATTCAAGCGGGATGATGGGGTCAGGTTCTTTTCTGTCACACTTATCTTTTATCATAATTGTGCATCATTTTCTTGCATCAATCAATGCACACACTCTAATGCCAATTTTTCCTGCAAATTGTGAACTTTAGGTTTGCTGTGTGATCTTACATGCAAAATTTACTGTGTTGTCTCAATAGCAATTTTTTTGATGGAGGCAATGCCGATGATGATTCAGGTGGTGATCTGCAGCAACCATGTGATGCTGCAGGATGAAGTGGATGTGGCATTGACACATGAGCTACTGCATGCATATGACCACTGCCGTGCAGCCAATCTGGATTGGACTAATTGTGAGCACCATGCATGTAGTGAGGTGTGTTTGTCTCTCTTCTCTTTCCAACAAGAGAAAGAGTTTGCTGTGGCTCGGTGCCAAAGCTTGTATGTTTGTGCAAATGTGGAAAGATTTTTCTTGAGATAGTTGTGAGTCTTCTTCTTTGTGTTGCTTCTGGAAATGTATCCAAAACTCACTACATAGGCTTTTGTATGATTTTCTTTTCCCCCTAAGTTTTGAGCAGATTGTTATGTACTAGTTTACACAGCCACTATCTGGAGCTGATGAACTTAGTGGGAAGTAATGGCAGCTAGTCAATACCATTCATATTGAAGGTGATAGTGTAATTCTCTGTGAGTGAGTAACATGCTCAAGGTGAATACCCATCCTTTTTCTTGTTGTGTTTATCTTGTTTTGGCTGGACCTGACACAACAGTTAAAATTTGAAGTGTATTTTTGTGGAGTTTTCTCAGCAATCTCAGAGCTTTCTGTAAGTGTACGTGTTCTCTCTAGCCTTAAGCAACACTTTGTATGTGGATGGGACATGGCAGATTCGTGCAGCCAACTTAAGTGGAGATTGCCACTGGAAACGGGAGCTGAACCGTGGCAATTTCAATATCCAAGGGCAGCATCAGGTTTTCTTTTTTACTTTGGATCTTCTTCCCCTAACATCTTTGCTTTTGCAAGCTGAATTATAGTTTTCTTGAATATTTCCTGGATAATATGTGTCATCCACAAGTGTCTCATATTGAGAGTTTTGGCTTCTTTTGGGGCAGATTTGTGTCAAGCGGAGGGCACAAATCAGTGTGGCATTGAATCCACACTGCTCCCAAGACCAGGCTATTCAAGCTGTAGACAATGTCTGGAACACTTGTTACAAGGATACACAACCATTTGATAGAGTACCATAATGTGTTTACTCACAACAGCGGCTTTTCTTTTGCTTCTCTCTTGTAAGGAGAAAGGTTTTAAGGCCTTCTGATGATTGTTTCTTGAGTGAGGCTACACCAATGGGGAGGAGTCAACAGTTTATATGTGCAAAACCTTCATTTCAGCCACCACTTTGACAAGTCTAGATTGTACATTGTGTGTGGTGTAATGCCCACTGTGTCAGGGCATTACATACTGTGAACCAACGGCATAGCCTCGCTGGCCCTTGTTCCTGTGATGCTCATGGCTGAGGGCATTATCTTCCCAGATCTTTAGATGAAATTGCCTTCTCTAAATTTAGATACGACCACATCCCCAACAACTTTGAATGCTTAGACATTCAAAGCCTCATCTAATTCATCCAAGTTTTTTGCCCTTTGAAGGTTTTATCCATGTCAACATTGGCAACTTTTCTTTTCAACAACATTGAAGGGCAATTTTGAAATTATCCTACTAACCAGAGGTCATGTGTGCCTATTCATTTCAACGGTTCATTGGTACATGGTTGGATGAATTATATAGACACAACTTCAACAATGATTGGACCATCAACTTTATCTAACAATATTTTCATAGAAAGCATTTCATGCCCAATCCGGCCTTTCATGGTGAGCCTTGGTAATATCTTAGTTTCTTATCACCATGGTCTGGTGATCCTCTAGAATTCTTTGAAATGTCCTTTACAATTCCTCTCATTTGTGTTTACTTAGTTTTCTTCAATGTATTTGCAATATATGAATTGATCCAATGGATCTTCACTTTCTTCGTCATGCCTATCATAGGTAACATGTTGGAAAACATCTTACTAATGTGTGTTCACACTTAATATGTTTTATTTTGTTACTTGTGAAATTAGGAAAGTGCATGTGATGTGTGAACAACCACATGCACTTTCCATTTGTCAAAAATCTCAATCCACTTTGGCATTGTGTGTCATTCATTGTCGTCACATTATGTTTTTTTACATATGGAAATAACATATGTATTGCCTTATTGAATTTTCTTTATAAAACACACATTTTTGAACTTTACGTGTGAAAATGAGCAACTTTTCCTTCTAACAATCTATATACATATTTCTATTTCTATTTAAAATAATAGATTTAATGATCATTTGCAAACATGAATCAACAAAGCTTGTGACACCAACAATTGAAAATTTTGTTTACTAAGTAAGATTTTCCCTTTATTATTTTTAATATCCTCCTCCTTGCATATTCTTGCAAGGTAATTAATAATTACCAGTTTTACATCATTTGGTATTTATTTCCTCCAATTATGGTTTTTTTTCCAATTTCATGTTATTGAAAAATTTACCCAAAAATATCAAATTTAATCACATTCATAGTAGCAAAACATTTTTTTCTCATTTTCATGGTGAGAAAAACAAAATTTTCCAAGAAAAAAATGTTTTCAATTGTGACAAGCTTTACTTATCATGTTTGTCTATGAATGTTTGAATCTTATTAAATCTTATTGACCTGATTTTTTACACAATACTAAGATTTGTTATAATCCACTTATGTTTTCATTTGTCCATTGGAAGGGAAACTTGAAACAAAATACACAAATATATATATATATATATATAATATGTCATTGAAGCTAATTAACAACAAAAAAATGATTATAATTTTAACAAACCAAACTATTGATTAAAAAACATAAACAATTCAACCACAAGCGGTTTTGTCTTCTATTGATGTATGTCCCAAAAATAATCATTGTTAAATGAGATTATATGAATTGAAACAATATTGGTTTATTGTTATAAATTAGTAGTGTGTTTGATGATTTGAATGCAATATAAATTTTTTTGTGGAAATATGGCTACTATGCTCCCATTACATTCAATTTACATTCATTTTTTGGAACATTTGCCCATATATGGTCAAGTTGAAATTCAACTTTTGTTGTGCTTTCATGGAATTGGGAATTTAATTTGAATCTATTCATAAAATCTACCAGTTTATTTTTAAATGATTATTGTCATCTAGGATGTTAATATTGAAATCCCCTAATATAATGATTGGACAATCATTTGGTGTGACATTTGTAAGTTATGATCATGATTATCGTATCGCCGCACTCGTTTCACACCAATATTAATTATTTTAGGGGTACTGTGAAAAAAAAAAAAAATTGAGGGGGGAAGTGTGAAATGTGAAACAAACAAAATTAATTAATTCTATGGTGTAAATGCGAAAAGGCAAAATGCGGCCCGCCCCAATTCCAACAGACCCATTGAAGTGTGAAATGACAGACCATTGTAATTAATTATTTGTGGGTCGATGCGAAAATGAAGATCGTCCAAAATTAAATATTTCGCACCGGGTGGTGTGAAACAAGCGCGACGGTACGGTAAAGTCTTTATAATGTTGTTGTAAAGAGTTTGTATTCAATTTTTTATGATATCTTGGAAATGGTGTAAGTTTTTTAATTGAGAAATAAAAGGTGTCCAAGGTGCAAATGTTTTTCATCTTTTCATTTCTTCATGTACATGAAAATCTTTATGTTAGAGTGGAGTTTATAAATAAATTTTTTCTTTCGTTTCTTTACATTACTAACGTAGATCAAAAGCTAATTCATCTAATGATAATCCTAGTAATCAATGTTTGATCGATGAATGGTTTTTGCTATTACAAGTTGAATTGGAAATTGAATTATTGTTATAATATGGGGTTTTTTTTGGTCAATTCTTATTTATATAGTGATGGTGCAATGGGTGTTTTTTTCCAATTGTATGTCCTTAATGTAGCAATTATTCAACTTTTCTCTAACTACCATTTTAACTTTTGAGTTTTGAAATGTCATCCATAGTATGATGTTGCCATTATAAAATGTTGATGTTTGAGTATACCATTAGCTCCATTAACAAGGTCATTGGATGTTGTGTGATTTCCAACACATAGTTCAACCAACATTTCTTGTTTGATACAAATGATAGAATGCAAATTGACAATTTTGCTTAGATCAACTAAAAATTTAAATGAATAATGGTGGATGTTTTTAGTTTCAAAATTGAATGTTGGGTTTAATGTTTTAGTAAACACAATTTTATTATGCATTTGTACCAAGATCTTCATATAAAATAAATGCACATTATTGTTAACATATCTAAACATTGAATATATTTTGAAATGGTTGTACATGTACCTATTTTAAAATTTTACAATTTGTTTATCAATTTGTTGCATAACTATGTTTAATACATGTAAAAAACTTATTCAAAGCTTTTACAAAATGTTTATTAATTTGTTGCATAATTTGTTTAAGTCATAGCATTGAACATTAATTTTTCAAATGTGTGGTTGCAATGTATTAATACTATTAGTAACATTTTAAAAATTACAACAATTTTTAATAGGAAGTACCTAATATAAGTCACCTATCATGATGAGAGCGAAACCACCAAAAACTAGTTTTGGATATGTATTATTTATTTTAATTGATTATCTATGACATTAAACATTGTAACATCAACTTGGAAGATAATCCATTTATAACAAGCTGTAATTGTTCATATCGATGGGTGCAATCATAATTAAATGAGCCAATGATGTCAAAGGACTCAACCACAACTAAGCTTTTTTGAACATTTTGATTTTTTCATAGGAAGAAATTTTTGAAGGATTTTTTTTGCAATATGTTTTTTAAAATATTTACAATCGCTCAATAAATTATATTACTTGTGTTAAATCTTTTTGAATAGATATGAATTTTTTCAAAATATACAAATTTGACTAAATTCTACATTTTGCTTTGAAAATGATCATAATTTTCAATCATGCCAAAATATCATAACTATAACATAATTTATTAAATTCAATGTTTTTTTTTGAAATTTTCAACATTCATATAAGTCATTTAGCATAATTTTTCTTGATCAATATGACATTACAATGACATTACATAAATATATTTGAAAATATCGATAGTTTTTTAATCGTCCAACATGGTTTTTGGTTTGTTTAACTATGATCATACATTATGTTAGTTTATTCAAAGAATTTGATGATAGGTTTGAAAATTTTGATAAATTTTGTTGGGTAGTTATGTTCAAAATTGAATGTATGATTTGATCGTCAATACTAAATGTAGTTTTACAAGTAAATCCCATAAACAAAAATTTCATTTTTATTCAATTTGATGACATATTTATTATACAAGTGCAATAATCCTTGAATTATAATCTTTAAACTGAAATTTTCACCCATTTCAACACCACCTAATAAAAATATATGTATAAAAATATTAAGATTTTTTAAAAAACAAAACATCATCAAATATCATTTTTTTTCATTGAATTTTGATAGTCCAATTCATTCATCATCATGGAATATAACGATGTTGGAAAATTATCATTTTGCAAGTTTTGTGTTTTGTGATTTATTGCATTGTTTTATTGAATTGCAAAGTCATTTTTCAAATCATGTTTTTCAATATTTAGTGTGGTTGTAATGGTGATTAAAGGATGCATATTATTTATATCATATTTAATGTCATAGCTCCATACATTATGTGGATGTGAGATTAAAAAATTTAAATTGATTAAATTTTTTTCTTCATTAAAATCTTTGTTGGGCATTTTATTATTAAAAACATTTTTCTATTTGGCAATATGCATCATGCCATGTAGTATTTGTTCCAAGTTGTGAATATTTTGAGTTTTGAAATGTTGAATATAGAAATTATTCTATTGACCAATTTTCAATTTTTTTGTTATTTATTATAATTTATAAATCTTATAACTTTTGCTTTCAAACATTTTGATATTTTTTAATTTTTAATATTCTAATATGAAATGAATTTTTCTAATGGAAAATATTCATATTTCACTACAAGAAATCATGGTCTTTTATTAATAATTTTGGTCAAAACAATGCTATATGGTCTTTTTGCCCCCATGTCCAATTTGACCAAAGTGCCATTTTGGAAAAGTCATTTTGAACTCGACCATTTTGATTAGGTCTTTTTGATTGGTTTTTTTTTTTCAGTAAACCATCATGACAATAATATAATTTAGGCATTGACCAAAAACATATATTATTTAAAATTAGTATGAAAATATTGATTAATTACTTACCCTACCTAATTAATAAATTTAATAATTAATGCCAAAAAATATTTATTTACCTACCAACCCTATGTCCTAGGCTAAGCCACCCAATTTAGCTACCTAAACCCTTATGTCCTAGAGGGCTTGGCTTAACTTAAGTGGTTAAGCTAAATAACCCAAGTTAAACCCTTTGGCTAAACCAAAAACCTTAGGCTAAGTGGTATAGTAGGCTTTACAAACTAAGCTATTTAATTATGTCATTTAAGTAGCCAAGGTAGCTTAGGTTACAAGTGTGGGGATTTGAACTCCTCACTTCCACATCAAAAAGTCAAATTCTTATCAATTGCACCACCACTACATAAGGTGAATTTTTAAAACAACATATTGTAATGAATATGATATTGAACCAACATTGTAATCAACTTTGACAAAAAAAATTTCAACATATTATACTAAACAAACTTGAATATTTTTACACTACTTACGTAAATAGGTAGGTTATAGGCAGGTTGGCCTAAGTAGGTAGGAGATACCTATTAATAAATGTATGTACCTAGGTTATGGGCTACTAAACTTTATAAATATTTATTAAGTTTATGTTTATACCTACTTAATAAACTTAAAAAATATCTAAGAAGAGTTCAACCTTTTTAACCTTGGATGTAAAAATACTTTCATAATCAAAACTTTTTCCACCCTCCGTTTTGGGATGTGGTTATGGGTATTATGGCCATTGATATAGCCTTTTTGCTATTGGGAGGCACAATTTATTTTTTTGAATATGGGCCTAAATTTTTTGAAAATAAGTAGTCTAGCTAAACCATCTTCAAACCAAAGATGGAAATAAAATTATGTATGGATGAAAAACATGACATATACATTTTTTGAAAATACGAAATATATATGAAGTGATGATTAAAGATGAGATAATTGGACCTTGGAACATGTAGTGCATTTTGGGTATGTGAAAAACCTTAAGGCCAACTTGATATTATAATTTTTTTTGGGGGCATCAATTGTGTAGTAAGGCAAGGTACCTTAGACTTTTTATTGCCCCAAGCTAATGGATGTGCATGTGTAGATTTTGGGTGCACCCATCCAATTGATGGGTTGTTTTGAAATCTACCCATCTATTTGTTGGGTTTCTTTTCAAAATATGAATGTTGATTAATTGATTTAATCATGCCTTCATATCATTTTATTTTTTTGGGTTGTCACTCGCCTTTTGATATCATGAGGTTTCATATTATTATGAAATGGAAAAAAAAATTCATATGACTAATGTTTTAAATGAAATTTGTTTAATAAACATACAAATAATTAGCTTCAATTTTTTTAAATCTTATTAAAATGAGATTTTAAAAATTTTGATTTGAAAAATTATGCAAGAATTGATTAAATAAAACACACCAATATTAATATAAAATTATTTTTTAGATGTAAATGTTTTGAATTAATTTGATGTTATTTAAAAACCTTCAATAAGGCTTTGATAAAGATGTAATAACAAAAATCCTAATGAAATTAATTTTTAATTGATTAATTTGTTTGTATTGTTGTTACCTTTTATGTTATAAAAGTTTATTATTGCCCTAAGATAATAGTAGACATGCATCTATGATTTTAGATTTGACCAAGCATGGATGGGGCAAACACAACTAGTTTGAAAATATTCTTAGGGTCATAGGGGCAATGGCCTCTTTACTATTTCATCTGGTGAGGGCCCATTTTGGTAGGTAATTAAGCCCCTTGGAGCACAATGAGACTTAGTTGGCTTGAAGGACTTAGTTGGCAAAATGAAATGTCAACAAGTAGGTTTGCAGATCTTATGCATCTTAAGGAGCAAACACAATGCAAGCACCTATTTTATACCTCCCGCCACTTTCCAAAGAAAAAAGGTTTGGATTGTAAACGGAGGGGCATGGCACACCGTGGCCTTGCCATTTACATTAAAAAGTATCTTAATGCAAAAGAAGAATTATGGAAACCTCAAATATTTCACCATGCAAAAATTATTATTTTCAAAAAATCCTCTAAAATAAAGAAACCAAAATCCTTCAAGATATTATAATTCTATAACTAATCTCAAGTTTCAACACAAGCCAAAACATCATCTTTTAAAAATTCTCATATAAAAAATAGACCTATTACCTAAGGGCCAAAATCCTTTAAGCTTTTTTTTTTTTTTTTTTTTTGGGTTTTGTTTGTTTTGCGTGGTTTTTCTTTAAGGGGTTTTTTTTCTTCACGGTCCACGTTGGACTCTCTAATTTATTAGAAGTAAATAATCTTCCCACT
>Ga0116231_10015068_pt1 | contig 10118 bp, 11 predicted proteins | sample S1TSphgellanicum_2_FD_89695 | JGI IMG/M metagenome (GOLD analysis project Ga0116231, IMG submission 89695) | Host-associated microbial communities from peat moss isolated from Minnesota, USA - S1T2_Fd - Sphagnum magellanicum MG | ecosystem: Host-associated > Plants > Peat moss > Unclassified... | reverse complement strand
TTCCCATTATGTTGGCCAAGCCACCATCTGTTCGCTTTGGGTGGGCCCTCAAGGAAAAGGGGGGGGGGGGGGGGCTCCAATCAATCATGAATTACCACATCAAGACACTAACACTCATTTCTTTATAGTAATAGATAATAGCTTAAGGGATTTTGACTTGACCCCTAGGTAATAATAAATAGGTCTAGTATTTTTATATGAGGATTTTTGAAAGATGATATTTTTGGCTTGTGTTGAAACTAAAGATTACTTATAGAGTTATAATATCTTGGAAGGATTTTGATTTTTTTTAAGAGTATTTTTTGAAGATTATATTTTTTTGCATGGTAAAATATTTGAATTTTCATAATTATTCGTTTTGCCTTAAGATACATACTTTTTAATGTAAATGGCAAAGCCACAGTGTGACACACCCCTTGTTTTTTTGGGGGCCATATATGTTTGGCAATAAAAATAAAAATAATAATAGTAATTTACAATTTGACATTTATAAATAATGTTGAATCTAGAATTTAAAATAGACACATTTATGAATAATTAAATACATTTATGAAATTTAAATGATCCGTGTCATTCATTATGTGATGAGCTGCTTGTTTTTCATTGGCTTCGGCCCCTTCAGGGTAAAGAGAGAAATGGATGTGAGGCATCATCCAAAAATGGGCCAAAGTTTGGTATTCCTCCATTATAGAGTCCACTGGAGGTATAGAAACATTTATTTCCAACATTACTTAAGATCCAAGCTAAATTTCTGTTTCTTCACATTCTCATACCATAGTATCTTGGCGGCTTTCGGCACAAAATTATACTATTTTTAGAAATGCTGAAATTTTCACAAATTACTTTCCTTGAAAGAACAAACATTTATTGATATTTTGCCAAAATTGTTGAGAATCAAACTCCCATCCCAATAATTGGGTTATTTATTATTACAAATACGCAACACAAGGTTGTACTTAACTTTGCATACTTATTCCTCAATTGTTGAAATTCTAGAAAATTAGACTTGAAATCGCCAAACCTCATGACGATCACTACCAATGACGAGCAACTATTTTTATTTTTATTTTATGTTTTCATATATTTATGTCAATGTTAAAAGACTCAAAAACTTTTTCACAACTTTGCATGGAATAATTACTAGTTTTGAATTTTGCTTTGAGTATTGAACTTGGGCTTCACATTGTTACGCTACGCACTACCAATGATGTTCAACCTTTTTTTTTCTTCTTATCATGTTTTCATTTGATTTTCAATATCTCTCGTTATTTAAATTTATATCAATTTTAAATTTATATAAATTGTATTAAACATTATATCCATGGTGGGTAAAGTAAAAGAGAAAAGTAGTTATTAAAAAAAATAAAATGAGGTGATTATTAGTAAAGGAATGAGGTAGTTAAGATTAAAAGTAAAATAGGATTTTTCTTTTTTTTTTTAAATATCCCTTCTAGTGGGTAGGGGAAAGGAGTAAGATAGTTATTAAGAAATGAGGTAATTAAGCTTGAAAAATGAAATAGGACTTTTTTTTCATATCCCTTCCAATGGGTAATTGGGGAAGGAGCAAGATAGTCATTAAAAAATGAGGTAGTTAAGTTGGGAAATGATGACATAGTTATGAGTTGTCTTTAGAATTGTCCTTAGAATTGTCCAAGGATGATCATACAATAGATTCTACAAGCCAACGAAAGATTATACAAAATCACCCATATACCAACTCCTCAAAATTTCGTCACTAGAATTGACCCATTGTTGGTTTTGGATCAAGTTTTAAGTGGGTGGCTAGATCAAAAACATCATTGCAATGGTGAGTGCAAGTTTTCTTTCTTGTTGCCCATTGGTTTGTTGTTGTTGTTGTTGATGAGGGTGGTGGGATTTCAGTTCAGAGTCAGCAATAAGGAGCTGTGATCAGCTCGAAAGGAGGAACAACTTTAAAAGGATTGTAGAAAGATGTGTGTTCATATTTTGCCTTGCACGTATGCATGCGTGTATGCATGTCGCCTCGAAGGTTGTGCAGCACCTTCACATGGTGAGGCATATCTGTGTACCTTGAAATTCCTGTGTTTGTCCATTTCTCCTTTGGAAGCCATGTCTGCAAAAAAATAGTAACAATAAAAATTGGAACAAAGTTTTATCGTTATGAAGAAGACAACTTAGAATTCATCACTATCTTAAGTTTGTTATGCAAACTTCTGATTTGCTAAAGTTTGTACTCTTTTTTTCTGCTGTTGTGTAATTTTGATGTATGTAGTACTACTACCTGCGAGAAATTATCTCTTCGGAAGTGGCTCAAATCTGTTTGAGTGCAATGGGTCTTCTTGTTTTCAAGCTCCAGTTTTCTGCATTCCCCGATGGATTAATTTTTTGGTTCATCAGTTTTGCAGCCATCTATTGGAGTTTACTACATTCCATGATGATCACATGATGGACTACTACTACTACTACTACTACTACTACTACTCCAAATTTTAGTACCTCTTGTGGAGCTTCTCCCTGTCCCATACACAAATCCAGGGATGGGTATCTGTCTGCGTTGCAAACTCCTTTGGGATTCCCTCGGTGACAAGCTCAGTCTCCACTATCTGTGTAAATTGTTCACAAATCACCAAACTGTCTTTTTTTTTTTTTGCTGTCGGTGTGGGATCACACTCTGAAGTGAATATTGTTGTGTTACAAAGATTTACAAGTCTAGTAGCTTTATGGGAGTCATCAATCAGTGGGTGGCAGATTCAATGTGGTGTACTTTGTGAGATTTCAGTGCGAATCTGAGCAAGAGTGTGAGAGGGACAAGAAAGACCCACTTGATTTCTTGATGGGATGTTTGTTGTAGCTTTTTTTTTTTTTTACCTTCGGGATTGAGAGGTAGCTGAATGCAGGCGAAAACTCTAGGTTCATGATGTGCACATATTGCGGCATTTCTTTCACCAAGTTTGCAACATCTGCTATGTATTTGCATGGCGCATTCATGAATCTGGTAAAGAAGGCCCATGTTGCCCAATCCTTTTCTTTCAGTACACGGGTCCTCCTGTTAGAATTGTTGCCTTGACCAGAAGAAATTCACAGCTCTTCTACTCCACCACTGAGCCTTCAATTTTTTTCAGTGAAGTTGCATGAAGAAACAAACTATTGTAACAAAATCCTATATCTCTAGAGAATTTCCTTTCAGATGGATTTTCAGCTGTGACATAAAAAACTACTAGTTTTTTTTATGTTATTTGCTCATCGGTTTTGTGCAGCTCTTCAGGTTGCAGAAACAGTTGTCACCTTTGCAGTGAGATATCATCACCAAAGGAGTACAGTTTCTTGTCCTCTGTTTGGACAAGGCCAATGCTGGGGTCACCCCTCCACAGCACACCTCTCTGTCTGACAAAACAGACGGCACAAAATCCACCATACTCTAGAGGATCTCCATCCCTCATGATGTCACAGAGGTGGGCACCCGTAATGTGGAAAGGCTTGCAGCACCCCCTTTCAGCAGCCTCTTGGTACCTGCCAAAGGGAAGGAAAGAGGCGCAAAATGCTGTTGTTTGATGGTGTTGTTCACCCATCACAGAAAATGGGTCACTATGATTGTTCAAAGAATAGAACATCCTGAAAATTTGGTAGAAGCGAAGTTTTTTGCTTAAAACTGGGAATTGAGACAACATACTCATTTTCATCCTCAAATGGCGGGTCTCGAGGTAAGAACTGAAAGTTCTTTTGCTTGATTGCCAGTTTCCTTTCAGTGATAGGGGATGGTTTGTAGAATGGCTTCATTGTCATTGCAATCAATGGTGCAGCAGCTTTTATATGTGCCCGCAGGCTTTGGAGCTCCTGGGCTATTGCATTCTGAACAGCACCCACAGCTCGTAGTTTTGGAAACACCTGCTCATCTTGCCCCCAAACAAAAAAAAACACCAGAAAGAAAACTCAATTTTCAAGACCCCAGTGAGCAATTTTTTAGACGAGCAACTCAGAGAGTGGAGCATAAGAGCAACTCCACTGGTGCTCAGTATGTGACCCTGCAAATTAAAATTGGATGAAGAAAAGTCAAAATGTGCTGGTTTGGCTCAGAAAAATGGTTTTGGCCCAGCATTTTTGCATAGTTTGTTGAGGCACTAGTAAAAAGGTACAGAAAACCCTAACACCTGCTAGAGAAGAATGTAATAAATATGATTTGACTGTTGCTCCCTATTTTCTGATGGGTCAACGATAATGATTGGTCCAAGCGGTTTTCTATTAGTAGTCTCCCACCTATTTGTAGTCTCAGTTATAGTTTTATGGGTTGGGTTCGAAAACAATGAATAACTGAACTTGGATGTGAGAAATATTTTTGCAAGGGTCACATACTGAACATTGCTGTAGATGCTCTTTAAATGTGTTCTACAGGGGCAAGTACCATGTCACCGGGAATACATTCATAGTCTCCGATGATCTCGACAATTGCATCAAGGTGTTGGTCACACTTCTCCAGTAGATCAGAGACTACCCCATGCCTCTCATACAAGAATCTGTTGAAGGGCTGCAAGTATACGGCCGCCTGTGAGAGTGAATGAGCAAAATTTCATTCACTACAAAAGAAGAGGTACTACAATGTCATTTTATTCTCAATTGGGTCCAAATGCTTCGTTTTTCTCTCTTTTTTCTTTTGCTTCAAATGAAACAAACAGTCAGTGATTGTGGTTTCAAGAGTGCAGTGATATATCTCTTCTGACCTGATATTGGTAGGCTAGCTCATCCCGCAGACGTTTGATGAACATATGATTGGTACCCATTTCATGCATATATGTTGCAATACCCAGTGAGTAGCCATGGATGTTTTCGGTCACCTTCACCAGAGCATCCTGTACTTCATCTGCAAGCTCTATGGCTTCACTCTGATAGGGCTCAAACGGAAGCTGCAATGTGTCTCCTCCTTTCCCTAGATATCTGCCCACCCATCCCATGGTGAGAAGAATTTTGCCAGCTTCAGCTCACACACGGATTTTGACCTTTGAATTTTGTCTTCACTCATGTGCGTAGCATTTAGATACTAGTCCTTTGGAGTGTGGAATTGAAACACACACAATGGAAAATTGCAGATTTAGATAGTGATGGGGATTGTAGTCACTAAGCCAAAAAAGAATTGGGTTTGCTTGAATGGCAGAAGAAGATCAGGTGAAGAAGAGGGAAGAAGAAAGGACGTGCTTGTTGAAGATTCGGATGCCCACCACAACTTCAGCTAATTCTTCCAATTGCAGGACCTTCTCATTATTGGCAAGATCCATCCAATATAAGAAGCCTTTTCTTGGGAACACGCTTTCCAGTGCAGCACTGAGTTCCGCCTCCATCACTGCCTCAGTCTCGTTATCGACAGAGAAACTTGGCTCCTCCTCCATATGCTTGCTGTATTCCTTCAGGTAATGTACCACCCTCTCTCTCAACACCTCAGCTGTTTCATAGTACTTGCGAATATCAACAACCTGCCCTGCCCCACTGTAAGGAAGTGTTTTCTTTTTTGGGAGGGTATGCTTTTGTAAAGTACTATAAAGCACTTTGAGTCCAAGAAAAAAGATTTTAACAATTTTCCTCAGATGTTGATTCCTGCTAGGAGAATGATCTCATATGCAGCTTGAACATGTAAATTGCAACAAAGTTACACCAAACACATATGGGTATCTGGGGCTTTATAGATCAAGAAGGTGGGTGGGTTGGTGACCTTGGTGGCAACTATAAGCTCCATGATGTTGTCAAGACTCTCTCGTCTCTTCCTGTTGTTGTTTGTCATTTCTAATGTTGCTAAATGAAACGCAGCCTGCGCTGTAATCTGCACATGTGCATTCATGACATGTATGTAAGACTCAAGGACTCAACATTTCATAAGCAGCATGGATTTGGGTATAAGTGTATACAAGAGAAATCACATGATCTTGATTGTGTTTTTTCCAATGGATATAAGCATATGATTTTTGCTTATCCTATACAATTTGCTCATGTATCCATCCATTTGGTCATCAAGCAAAGCAAAAGTGTTGTGATCAAATTTATTTTATCACTCTTTTGTATTACATTACGAGAGATAACAAACTTTGAAATGGGTTGCACCTGCAGTTGAACTATTTCTTGAGCAGGACAGTCTTCCAGAGTCAAATGTTTTGCAGCAATTGTCACTAATTTCTTATAATCTTCTTCACCCATGTTTGCACCATGCCTACAATTTGTGTTCAAGCATCCATCACAAATGGTTTTCATATGCAAATGGGGTTTCTCAATGAGGTTTTACAAGCAACAATGACTATGTGACTTTTGCTTATGGGTGTTCTCAAAACGGATGACAGTTCTCTTCTGCAAATCCTCGATGGTTGAAGAACACAACTTTGTAGAGAAGAAGGAGGACAAGGAGGTTTGAAGGCAAAAGTACTTGTCAGGCCATTGGACAACAGCAGAGCGCAACTGGAAACATGCCATGGCCTCCTGATACTCTCGTGCATGTGCAGTCAGAATGTAGTTTGGATGCTCCCTATACTCCCTCAGCACATTCTGCACCATTCCTGTCATTGGCTTTGGATCTACATACACCGGATTCTTCTCTATCACATGTGGGGTTGTGATTATCGGAGGTGGTGAGTTAGGATTTCCTGGCACCTTTCTGTACAAGGGATAGGGATCATCATATGGGTCAACATAAGGAGGCCTTTGGGGCTCTGGTGGCGCAAGATCAGTGGCCCTGCTCAGTGTCAAATACAGATTCGTTTCGACATCTCTCCAATTGGGAAGATCAAATCTCCTAACAAATCCTTCAATTCTAGCATTTGGATCAACTTTGTGAATCTGCATTGTTTTTTCTTGTGAGTTTGTTCTCTCAGACTCTCTCTCTCAGAGACTCTGTCAATTGTCTTCCAAGTTCATCATGTTAAAAATTGCAATTTGTTTCTTTTTGATATCATGTTGTTCCTTATCTCAATTTGCTCACAGCTTTCTTGGCTAACCCATTTTTTTTCCCACCCATATTCTTAAATGTTGTTTCTCGTTCTCAAAACTGCCTTCAAGCAACAACCATGTCATGTTCTGGAATAACGAAGCCATGCTTTTTTTTTGTTTTTCCTTTTATATGTCAACAACCCATTGCCTCATGAACCCATTGATCCAACCCTTCTTCATCGAAGGGCTTTCTATCCTTCATCACCCTTAGAAATTCTCCCTCTTACTCACTCTCACATGCTGCAACAATACCTAAAAACTCGATCTTGCATAGACTTCCATGACCCATCTTTTTTTTTCTTTGTCTTTCTTTTTTCCTCCTCCTCCTCCTCCTCCTCCTTCTTCTTCTGCTGTGTCAAAGGTGTGTTTGATTTTGTCACCAAATGTTGTTTTTTTTTGGGGTACCAATCCTCTCTCTTTACATAAAATGTAACTCTCAAATGTTATTCAGAGCAAGAGCCTGAACTAGTTGCATGATTTTGACTAAATTTCTGGTTTAATTTCTTTCACACCCACAAGATAATACCATTGTTGTTTGAAGGGCATTGAAATGGTTTTTTGTTGGTGTTGTTAGAATAGTAAAATGGTTGAAGAGGTGTAGAGGAAAAAGCACTTCTTTTTTACACACACACACACACACACACACCCAATAGAGTTATGTGGTGTACTTGGAGTTATTATATGGTGAATACATACATAAGGGTTAGTGGGTTGTGATTAGGTAGGTAGGTAGATAGGTGATGGGATGATATTCATTGCTTGAAAATGTGGATGATGATTGAAAAAAAGTTGATACCTCTTGGTGCTTGGGTATCATTTGTGAGTGCAAACATGCAAAAACTTAAGAAAATTTCATCAATTCGCTTGTGATATTAACCATATATATCTACTTGTGCTCTACATTGCTCTGCACTACCAATGACGATGAAATGATAAAAAAATGAGTTGATTTTGTGATAATTAGGTTACATTTTGAATGAAAATATTGAATGACATTGTATGCAATTGAATTGAAATGAATTTTATTTAGATTTAAGCATACTAACAAATGAAGAAACAAAACTAGCAAAGAAATCAGTGCATGCAATTTGCACGTATCTATTTCACAAAATGTTGGGAATATAAACCAACCAGAAAAACTAAAGGAAAAGCAAAAGCTTCACGAATAGCATCATATGTCCATCTCATATACACTTTGCTACAATGTGGTGGGACCTTCAAACAACAAAGGAAGGTACCCATTCATAAACTTGATTTCTTAGATGTCAATGGGAACATTGGGGTGATGAATCACCTCATAACTACAAAGGACCTCAATACTTTCGACCAACCTAACTTGAAAGTTGTAGTGATAATGAAATAGGTGTAGGTAATCATGGAAAAAATTGCACAAATAATTTGCCAAAAAACTATACTATTCATTTGTCACAATTGCACAATATCTTGTCACACTCGCTCTCTGCACTTTGCATGTCTATTGCATGCAAATTATGCGCCGTATGCAACAATTGAAAATAACTTCATTTCAACCACTCTAATTGGTCCTTTTTGAATTCATACAAATCTATCAAAAACCATTACAACATTAATATGCTAGGTTGTGAAAAACAACTCCTCAAAACAATTTGAGCCACCAATTCTAAGAAATGTCATGGCCCAAAAGTTAGTTCTTCAATACACCTCGGCACAAGTCTACTCTAAGGGCCCTCTATACTTGTGTGCGATTTTTGACCATTGTGTCTATAGATACAAGGCTCAATATTACAATATTAATACATGTAAAATACACACATGTATGAAGCGCCTTAGAATAGGCTTATGCCTAGGTGTAAGAAGAAAACCTTTTGGCCAATAAGATTGTTAGAATTTGTGTGCTTGAAAAGTTTTCTTGAGTGAAACAATAATTTAATGTTCTAAAAAGCTTTCATAGGCTTTGTGCATAAGTGTGAAGATAAAACTTATGGACCAAATGAGCTTGATGAAATTGGTGTCTTGAATTATTTTGAAGAGGTATACTAAGTGAGAATTAACACTTATGGTTGGAGAGACAATGTATCTTTTAATTTTTGCATACAATCCATAATTGGCATGGAAAAGATAAACAAAGTGGAGGGAGGTGTCATGTACAGGGTAATGTCCATGGAGTAGGGTGTTCCCAAAATAAGCATTTATTTTATGAATGCCCTACTTTAAGTGTGTTACCCCACATAAAACATCTACAAATTTGTTTTTTCATTTATTTCCCCCATGATACCTTGGAGATACATTCTTCTTAGATATATTGTTAGGTATCATGGAAAAAAAAATTAAAAAGATGTAGGGCATTTTGAAAAACCCTTATGTTTGTAGAAAACAAATTTTACTTAATTACATGCCCTCCAAATACACTAAAAAATAATGCAAATATTTTGTGATCAAGTGAACCCTCTTTAAATAACCTTCTTGCCTTTGAACTTTGCAAGTTCAACCTTTGGGACCTCTTCATCATGAGAATATTAATAGGTAGGGTTCTAGCATAGTACTTGTGCAATTGTTTTTTAAAAATATTAGACTATTGTTATAGCCAATTTTTTTCCCAAAAAATTTTGTCATTTTTTTACAAAAAAATTGGGTTTTTTTTTCAAATGTAAATTTGACTAATTCTCTTTTTTTGGGAAAAAAATGCACCAAATTTTTTATATCACCAAATTGAGGGGGGGGGGGAACCCCTAATTTAAAAATAGCCTTTGTCTATATTGATAGGGTTAAGAAATAAATCAAAGACAAATGAATGAATGAATATAATGGTGAAAAAGGAAGAGTGTAAATAAATGGTTTCATGGGCATCACAAGTATTGAAAGAAATATGGACCCAATGATCACCTTAACTAAAAGAAGTTATGTAATAGAAAAATATGGATGATATTAATTTAGGGTTACTATGTGAAAGGGGTGCTTATTGTCATTGTTTTGACATTGAAAACTACATGCTATCTTGTTATATAGTAATTCATACAAGTGCTTCTAATTGGAAGGCTTTGTTGTTGAAAATAATTGTGTTATTAAGAACATGTAAAAAGCTACTGATTGGTGTTAAATTCTTTGTTTTGTTTTTTTTTTTTTTTTTGGGGGGGATAAATATTTGTTGATATTTTGGTTTTGTGAGAGCTGAGACTATTTGAGATGGGATTAATTACTGC
>Ga0116231_10015067_pt1 | contig 10118 bp, 15 predicted proteins | sample S1TSphgellanicum_2_FD_89695 | JGI IMG/M metagenome (GOLD analysis project Ga0116231, IMG submission 89695) | Host-associated microbial communities from peat moss isolated from Minnesota, USA - S1T2_Fd - Sphagnum magellanicum MG | ecosystem: Host-associated > Plants > Peat moss > Unclassified... | reverse complement strand
TACTTAGTTTCTTGCCTAGACAACAGGAGTGTTTTGATCAAGTCAACTTTGTAATTGTCGTCAAATGGATCTCTCTGGTCCGAGTATTGACGTTAAATTAAAAGAAAGAAAGAAAGAAAGAGTTCACCATTGCCACCATCAGTGGGACACAGCAAGAAAGTTAACAAATGCCACAGTTTCAGCTGACCGATCCTCCATATATGAAGGCCAATCGTCTGTGATGCCCACTGGTATGAGGTAACCTTGCGCAACCTTCTTCCTTTATATTCAAATTTGGATACTGCATGGTCGTGGAGAAGGTTATGGAATGGTCAGTAGGTGGCACTTCTTCAGCATGTGATATAGTTGGCTCATCAACAATTGCATTACAGAATACAAGTATGCATTTGTAGATTTGAAACAGCTGGACTAAAACTAGCATCATGATCATTCTCTAGATCTTAAATTTCCCTAGTTTTGTTGATTCCCATCATGGTCATGATGAAATTTTTGAGAGTGAAATTTCTCTAAGGATCAATATGGTTTACGAGAACTAGTTTGGTCCTCTTCTTTTTCTCCTCTGTACCTGTTTTCATCCCAGTCTTGGTTAAACTGGGACCCAATAATCCCACCAGTTTGATGTAGGTGGGGTACCACCATAAGGATAACATAACAGCCACAGTGAACCAGCACCCACCAGCACACCATCCACTAGATGCCCCTTATTACTCAGTTGTGGATGAACCTCAACTGAGTTAATATTTGGTTTCACCCTTGGTAACCAATTCTGTTGAAATAGGTCTTATATATAGGTAGAAAAATAGGTAATACTAGGTAAGTAGATGGTTTATACATAGGTAAGGGCTGTTTTTACTACCTACTTACTAACAACTTGCTTGTGGGTTGCTAATAAGTAGGTAGGAAAAGAAAGCAACCAAGCTAACCACCATGATTGGCTAAGGAGCTGGAACCCAACAGAAAACTATTTCCCGACCACTTATCATCCATCCTTCACAGTGCACTAGTGGATGCTAGTTCACTGTGGCCAAGGATAACACTTTTTACATACATACATACATACATATGTATTACATACTTGTCCACACTTTTCTCAATTCTCATCATGGTTAGTTCCACATTGCTTGTAGCTATTGGGTCAATGGGGTTACGGTTATTCCCTCCACCAATCCCACCAAAGCTCTCCCACATGCTTTGTCCAATTTGATTCCTCCCCATTCTAGTCTTTTTAAATGAGTATTCAAATCTCAAACTAAAAGGTAAGGTGGGTGTGTAGTAACATGCTTTCTCCATTTTGATTCCTCCCTATTCTAGTCTTTTTAATTGAGTATTCAAATCTCAAACTACAAGGTAAGGTGGGTATGTAGTATGTGGGACATAGTGTTGTACGGAATGTGAGTGTTATCTAGTGCTTCCCTCATGTGCTTACTAAACTAAGCAATGCTTTCATCAATAGATGACATCATGGGTGGTTATGAAAGCGGTCATCCTCTTCAACTTTTTGCCTGCTTTTATTGGGGGGTTTTTTTTGGTGGGGAAAAGGAAGCATCCTTGTTTGTTTTTGCTCATTCGCTTCTGCTATTAGTTGTCTAGTTGTTAGCAGTTAATGTGATGAAAACCTGCCAATCATAAATAAACCAAAGCACCCAAAAAAAGGGGGAATACAAGGAACACAATGGAAGGACCCACATCAGAAGACAAAAGAACCACCTAAGAGGGCGAACCACAAGGGGAACATCAAGTTCCCAAACCCCCCGTGAGGAGCATATTAAATAAGGAAAGGGTAAGTTAATGCCATAGTATGGATCCTACAACACCCTAGTAGGTGGAGTTGTCATTTTGTCAAGTGGTAACCAGTTTTTCTGGGGCTTGTTCTAAACTCCTTTTTGATCATCAATTCACATTTTAGGCTCCTTCATTAATCCTAGATTTTTATGAAAATTAACATCAAATATAAAACCAGTAAATGGTTGCCTATCTCACTCAGGCAAACACTTATAAACTGCTTGAATAAGGCCCATTTACACTAGGAGTTAGGGCCAAAAAAACTCGGGGCCAACTTTGAGCATTTTTGGCTTGTTGTTTGGCCCCAAGTTACTAATAAATGCTAGAAGATTGACATCAGGATAGTAATAAATAAATGATGGAACATTGGCCCCAAGGGTTGCAAATTGGTTTCCCAAATTCCACGGTATCCTTTTTTTCAGCCTAGGGGCCAATACAAGGCCATAAAGTTCTGTATTTATTAGTAACTTGGGGCAAATTGAAAAGATTTTTTCTATTTCAGCCTTGACTCCTAGTGTAATGCCCTTGGGGCTGATTTCAACTTTTGCACCAATAGGAATGCTTGATTTGAGTTGAACATTGGCCTTGACTCCTTGTGTAAAGTGGGCCTAAAACACAGAAATCGATTATGTGTAAGATATAAGGATCTAGAACATGGCTACTTCAAGAAGGAGGGCCTTTGTGTTGGGCCCTCATTCTAAGAACTGTCATATTTGAGGTCCTTACCCAATCTAAAAAACTATTAGAATTTTCCTTATGAAATTTCTAGAGAATTTCCTTAGTTTTGTTGATTCCCATCATGGTCATGTTATTTCTGCTAACCTTAATATCCTTTCAAGGCCCAACTTAATTGAACTCTTTTCTAGAGGCACTAAGTTCAGAAATGGCTTCTTGTCTATGTTGTCTATTGAAAAAGCTATTGATAAAGGTCTTAAGAAGTTTGTCAACAAGCAAGAAGAGTTTTTGGGAGTTCAAGGGATATTAAGTGAGTGGAAAGCCAAAGTTCTTTTGTTTGTATAGAAGAGGACTCGTGCTTCCTTCATGGTTCAAACCTCTTCTAATTTTTCTCTATCTATTCCTTTAGGAGATTTGGATCACCTAAAGATTCTCCAACAATCCTTTGTCATTACTTACATGGATAAATGTTGTAACAACTTTGTGTTTGTTTGTAAAAGGTTTTATGTTTCTTCTATTTTCTCTGAGCTTAATTCTTCTGTTGGTGCATATGTGGTCTCCAATCTTGCCCAATTTGATATTCTAAAATTTCATCTCTCTTTTAATAAGGCTCATAATTTTAAAGGTGTCAAGTGTGCCCTCGTCTCTCGTTTCTTTGTGTTGTTTGGAAGTTTCATAAAAATCCAATTAAACCTAGATTTATCTGTGCAACTAGCTCTAGTTCTTTGACTGATGTTTTTAAGTGGCTATGTTTTTTCTTCAAAGCTAAGTTTCCTATGGTCAATGACCTTTGGGTGTTTAAATTCAAAAAAACAGACATTCCTTGTGATAGTAGTTGGATTCTTAGTGACTTTACAAGAATGGTGGAGGTAATAAATAATCTTAATCGTTCGAGATCTGAAATTGATAAAGCTTCCCCACTTCTATTGCAGACTTTTGAATTCTCAACTTTATACACTAAAATTGACCTAGTGGATCTAAAAGCTCGTATGAGAGTTCTGATAAATAAAGTGTTTAATCAAATGTTGAAGTTTCATCGTTTTAAGTTTTTGCTAGTTCAAAAAACAACTTTGAACTTTAGGTTTTTGTGGTTGAAAAATAAAGCAGAGATCAATTTGTTTGAAAATCTTCATAGCTTCAGATTTAATCTCTTGGCTGGATTTCTTATTAAACAATTTATTTCTTTTTTTTTGGTCAGGATGTTTATAGACAATGCATTGGTATCCCCATGGGTACAAATTGTGCGGTCTATTTGGCTAATTTCTATCTCTTCACTTATGAGTTTGTTGAAAAGTATGTCACATGTCATGTTGTGTTTCATAGTTTGTCCTTGGTTCATAGGTTTGCGGATGATCTTTTTGTTCCTGATTTTTCAGATTTTGAGAACTTCATGTACTTTAACCAATACTCTTTTGGTAGCAGCATATACCCAAAAACCTCTTGTGAGTTGAATTGTACATCTAAAGGCTTCTCTTGTAATTTCTTGGATCTAACAGTGAGCCAGAATCCTCAAGGTTTATACTGTGACATTTTTGACAAACGCCCTCAACCAAAGTATGCAGGTATTGAAATGATTAGAATGCCTCATGTTCATTCCACTATCTCAATGATTGCGAAACTCGGGGTTATTAATAGTCAATTTTATAAATTCTTAAGACTTTGTAGTTGTAAAAAAAAATTTGTTTTCTAGATCATTAGTCTTATTGTCTTTCTAAAAGCAAAAGGCTACCCTTTTAAAAATCTTCTAAAGAGAACTAAAGGGTTGGTTCTTAAAAAAAAAATCGTATTTGGAATTTTTGCTTTTGGCATTTTCAGAATGATTTTACTTTGAGTCCTGTAAGTGGGGAGCTTATGTAAGCCCACTTGTTCTTAATCTTTCCTTGTTCTTTTCCCTTTCTGTCTTTCTTTGTTTTTTTGTTTGGTCTTTGTTGTGGGGTTTGTTGTTAGCCAGTAGTATGGTTGAGTCTTCCTATTACTTTCGAAATTGTAACAAAAACTCAATTCACAGGAGTATTTTGTGAGACCTTCACAAGGTGTAACCATACTCATTGTGTCATTTCTGTTATGTTGTGGCTAGAATTGATGACACAGTTTTGTGAGCAAGGCTTTAACTTTGCAATTATGGAATCCAAGGATAGTTCAGGCCATGAAGGGCAACAACATAGAACTAAACGAAAGTGACAAAGAAGAGCCTTGTGTCCTTGTGCACATTGCAAAGGGTTACATCTTCGCAATGAAAGTATCATCTGCAACCACATGATCAAATGGGGACCATCAATTATAATTGATGATGTAAGTTTAATCTAACATTTGTTTTAAATGAAGCAATGAAATCTGATTATGTGCAAGGGTTAGAAATGGCAATGTTCTAAGCTTGGATAGGTTTATAATGCAGGATTTTTTGCAAGATACACCTACAAGCCATGACAATCCACCATCACCTTGTGAGGGTGTTTCACCAACAATGGACACTAGCATTGATGACACAAATGATGATACACATAAGGAAGAAGAAGAATATGCAGAGGTGATTGAAGATTTCCTTCATTTGCCACAAGGGAATGATGAAGTCAATCTAATTCAAAGATTGGCACAAACAAAGTTGTACAACAACATTGATGTTAGCACCCTATCAACACTACTTTTGCTACTCAATTTGCAAGCCAAATATGGTTGGAGTGACACAAGTGTCGATGCTCTACTTAAGTGAGTGACAAGTTGAAATTTGTGGACCAAAGTTGCATCATTCTTATTGAAGATGCCTTCTAATTCCTTAGTTGCATGACTGGGCTTCTTTGTGTGTAGGCTATTAAAAGATAAGATGTTACCTCCTAGAAACACCTTCCTTGGGTCCCAAAGAAATGCAAAAAAGATTTTGACAATTGTTGGGTTGTTGGGTGAATTCATCCATTCTTGCAAGAACAATTATGTTTTGTTTAGGGGCAAGGCAGAAAATTTGGTGCATTGTCCCAAGTGTGGGGAGTCTTGATATAGGCAAGATCTTCAAGGAACTAGCACACCCTAGAAGGTAAACATAAATTATCCAGGCATCAAAGCTTGGAGTTTGATGTCAAACTAGGCTCATAGTTCTATTTCTTCTATCAAGTTAAGCAATTTGTATGTTGTAATTCCTTGAAGTCTTCTCCATTTTGGCAAAATCCAAGTTTAAGCCATTTAACTTTGTGTAATTTTTGGTGTATGTGTCATATCATGCGCTACATGCCTATTATACCACATATCAAACAACTTTTCCTTACAAAAAACAAAGCCATGTTGATGAATTGGCATGTTGCAGACAAGAATGAGGATGGAGTGATGAGAGGTCTTGCTGATTCAAAAACCTGGCAACTTGTGGAGGATCAATGACCACAATTTAAAGAGGAGCGTAGGCATTTGAGGCTAGGTCTAGCAACCAATGGAGTCAACCCATATTTTTTACAACAATCAAAATATTCAATGTAGCCAATTGTGGTGCTAAATTACAACTTATCACCTCATTTGACAATGAACAATGCATTTATGTGCCTCACACTTATCATCCCTAGGAAAAGGCAGGTTCATAACATGGATATTTATTTACAACCACTTATTGATGAGTTGCAACTTTTATGGACACAAGGAGTTCAAATGACTAATGTTTCAAAACCTATTACTAACCAATTACTAATTATGAATGTTATTTTATTGTGGACACTTCATGACTACCGTGGGCTTAGGGTCATGTCATGTATCTTTTCATCATGTATTGTTTGAGTTTTCTGGATAAAGTGCATTTGTACCAACCCATTTTTGTAAACTTTATCTTTTTAAATACAAAAAGTAAAAAAACCTATGAAAGTGTTATTGAGACAAATCCTTCAATACAAAATGGCTGCAAATGCTAAGAATTCAAAATGTCTTGTTGTCAATAGAATGTCATTACCTAATTAAGAGATGTCAAGTCTGTGAACATTAGTTATTACTATTGTTGGTGTCTTAGGGTTGAATTTTGAAGAGGAGAGCTTTATTGTCAGTACCTTTACAGAGTTGCAAGGATTATTTAGCTATTACTATTGGTCAAGAAAGTAAAATAAGATGTTGTATCTTGTTATGGATACATTGTACTAGCCCATTACCAACCCATTACTATAAACTATAAACAAAATTTTATTAGAGTAGACTGTTACAAGGTTTGAATGTTTTAAATTAATTAGGGTTGATGGTTTCTTCAAGTTTGAAAACCAAAGGGCATTATGCTTGCCCATGGTGCATGGAACAACTTGATGTCCGATGGTCAACAACATTGAGAAAGATGATTTATGGTCATTATAAATGAGAGTTGCCATTTGACCATCCCTTTCGAACTTCTTTGAAGATGTACTTTGACAACATGGTGGAAAAAAAACCACCTTGTTGAAGATGCACAACATATGATTGGATGAATTTGTGGGTCATGATTATTGATAATTTGCATACTCCATGAATGAATAGGTTGTCAACCTTGAATTCACAGCTTGAATATTGGAAAGAGTTACCCATCCAGCATTTGCTTGATCCGATGCACATAATGAAAAATGTGTGCCATTCTCTTTTCTTCCATCTACAAGGAGCCAAAGATACATATTTTGGAAGGGATGACTTGGAGGTATCAAACACCAAGCATATGTTGTGGCAATCAACAGAACATGGAGTTGCTTCCTATGTCATGTGTAAGATAGATCAAAATGTATTTTTCCATACAATGCAGTCCTTAAGAACACCTACTGGGTTTGGGGCAACTTTAAAAAATAGCTTAAGTCAAATGGACAGATTCTCAAGCCTCAAATCACATGATTATAGTAATCTAATTTGTTTTATGCTTCCCATTGCCATACATGGATTTGTAATAAAAGGGGTTTGTCAAACTGTGTTTAGATTGGCTAGACTTTTTCATTGGGTTTGCTCCAAGAATGTGGATGTTAGGGATTTGGATATCATGAGGATAAAGTTTACCATAGTGATGAGTCTTTTGGAAATGCAACTTCCAACATCTTTTTTTGATAGCCAAATCCATCTCATCTCTAATTTAGTTGAGGAGGTGGCCATAGGAGGCCATGTTTCATATTGTTTGATGTTCCCCCATAGAATGATATCTAAAGACCTTGAAGGGGTTTGTGAAACAAAACTCCTGACCAGAGGGGAGTATGGGTGAAGGTTATCTTGTACAGGAGGCTATGGGAGTTTGCCACAACATTATTGGAGACATGGACAAGTATGCACCTCGGGTGTGGAAAGAGGAAGAAGATGAATAGAAAACAAGTTTGGACTATTGCTTTTTGACATTACATTTATTATATCTCCTTCTTCTTTTTACCTATATTTGTTACATCATTTTTGATGTTTTAGATGATTTTAAAATATTGTGTTTCATATTCTGGATCCTTCTTTTTAACATACTAGCTTGATTTCATTGCTTTGCTAGCCTTTGTTTAGACTCTGTATAAACTTCCAAAAACTGAAGTGTATGAAATCAAATTGAAACTAAGTGTATGGACCTAGCCAAAAACTAAAGGCTAAAAATCAAATTCAAGAATACTATAAAGGTCATACACATGTTAGCTAGAATTGTAGCTAGTTAGAATTCACATTCAAGAATCATTAAAACTATTTTGTGTTCTATGTGTGAGTGGCTATAATGGAACTTTCACCTTAGTTTTGAAGCACCTTATTAAATTTGTTGTTGATGTGTATGTTTGGTTTTAACCAACGGAAGTAGTTGTTGGCAAGGGGAGAAAGCGACTATTTCAAGATGGTTATGAAGACATAACCTACAAACAAATCAACAACATTGTTATCCAACAATATGTGTTGATGATAAAATGGACTGAAGAGTATGAAAGGCAAAATCAATTATACTTGCATGTTGTTGAATTGTGGAACACGGATAGAAAATCATCTCGAGGACAATGTCCTAAGAAGCTGAAAAATTGTGTTGCATGGATTCATCAAGAAGTTGTTGCAAGAAAGGAAAGTGGGGGATGTGTGTCTGAAAAAGAATATGACATTGCAAGTACTACATTAACATAACTGTTGATATGTAAGACATGTTAGACCAAAAAGAAATTCAAGGATATGACCTAGTGGTTTCTATTTCATTTGATCTAGTTGCAGGATAGGGGCAATGGTAGGGGCAACAACAATGGTAGTGGGAACAATTATAGTAGTAACAATGTTAGCAAGGGCAGTAACATTAAGGGCAACATTGAAACAATGTAAGGGGAGTAATTGTTCCTAAATTATTTCTTGAAAAAGTTGGCATTTATGGGTTGTTTCAATCTTAACTCAAAGTATGAGGTTTTGATTAGATTAATATCTAAGTTTAATAATTTTTTACATTCTTATGTGGACTTGTGACATTGTAGTTGGATGTAGCTTTGTTGCACAAAGCTACACTATAATATGGTCACATGGGCGGCATTTTAGTGTGCATCATGTTGATGAACGGCGAACCACATGTGATTCTTGCATTGCTTGTCGGTTTAAAGAAGAGCATGATGGCTCAGAGGTTGATTATGTTGGAATAATTGAGGAGATTTTGGAGGTGGATTTTAGAAGCTTCAAGACCTTACTATTAAAGGTGCAATGGTTCCGCAACACCACTCGACTGGAAGATTGCTTGTTCTGCTCAATCAACACCTCCAAATTTTTTGGGGATGGCCACATGAGTGACCAACCCTTTGTATTTCCAAATGAAGTTGAACAAGTCTTTCTTGCAAAAGATAGACGTAACCCCAAAAGAAGTTTTGTTTTGCAAAACAATCCAAAATACCATATAATCTTCGATAAGCTTTTGAAAGCTCCTAAAGCATGGACTGATGGCAATGAAGTGGTCGGCCTTCTTGCTAATGATTGAGCCCCCAAATCCCCACCAACCAATGAAGGGCTTGAATGTGTTGAAGAAGAAAAAAATGTCAATGATGATGCCTTAGAGGATGAGGATGAAAGGGAAATAGGAAGGGCATTGACATTGAGTCGAAATGAAATTGAAGATCTAATGTGGGATGAACGTGAATATTCTGATGATGAAAGAGTTCAAAGAACAAGGCATGTGCCTAATGTGCATTGTGGTTTAATGGTGTTTAAAAATCAATTGTCCATTCTTTTCATTAATTTGAACTATTTTTTGGTTGTTCTACCACAAGGCTTTGGATACATTTTATTTAGCAATGAAATGGTGAGGTGCAAGATGTAACTCTACACCTTGTGTGTGTTTGATATCGAAAAAGAAGCACATATTGGGTTACAACCAAGCCCAACTGAACTTTTTTGAATTCGCCAAGGATTTGGGAGCTTATTTTGGCACTATGGCAAGACTTACAATCAACAAAAATAACCATTTCGAGATTCTTGAGCTTGGGCTCCATCCAAAGTCTTGCAGGCTATGGTGTGCTATAGCTGGTTCTTAATGGTAGAATTATAGCACCACCATATTGGTTGTTGAGAAAAAAAAAAAAAAAAAAAACTTAAAAAAAATTACTCACTTTTTTGTTGGGTTGCTTAATTTTTTGTTTCTTTTTTTTTTTTTTTTTTTTTTTGCGAAAGCATTATTTTTGAGAAATAAAGAAAAAGATTCTCACTTCCAAAAGATTCCGAGTAGATCCAAATATGAGGTCATTTCTGCGTCATATTCTATTTGGATAGAC
>Ga0116231_10015066_pt1 | contig 10119 bp, 8 predicted proteins | sample S1TSphgellanicum_2_FD_89695 | JGI IMG/M metagenome (GOLD analysis project Ga0116231, IMG submission 89695) | Host-associated microbial communities from peat moss isolated from Minnesota, USA - S1T2_Fd - Sphagnum magellanicum MG | ecosystem: Host-associated > Plants > Peat moss > Unclassified... | reverse complement strand
CAACTCAAAGATTCAATTTGCTTCAAATCAGTCCAAGGTATAATCCAACTCAAGGATTCAATTTGCTTCAAATCAGTCCAAGGTATAATCCAACTCAAGGATTCAATTTGCTTCAAATCAGTCCAAGGTATAATCCAACTCAAGGATTCAATTTGCTTCAAATCAGTCCAAATTGGTTCCTTGGAAATTGGACCCTGGATCCTCGTCTAAAGGAGGCCTAAGTATATATACTTGATATTGAGATCAATAATAGCCTTGATATTAAACTGATATTACCTACCTCAAGTCTCTACTTGGGTTAGGTACTGGTACAAGAGTGATATAATCCCATGTCACACCAGTCTGGTTTATTCTTCTTCTTCCATACCAGGACAAGTACCAGCCTGGTACCCTCCCCAACATGGAAGTGAACCAGCACTCGGCCAGTCCACCTTGTAAGGATGGATGGTAAGTTGTCAGGAAACAGTTTTCTGTTGGGTTCCAGTTCTCTAACTAGCCTTGGTGGTGGTTACCTCAGTTAGTTGGATTTTACCCTTCATACTAACAACCCTCATCCGTGTTGTTAGTAGGTACGTACTAATTACATTTACTTTACCTTGTAGTCACCAATTTTCCTACCCATCTACATACGTATGCATAAGCCTTACTTCTTACACATTGGGTTGCCAAGGTGAAACCGGGTATTAACTCAGTTGAGGTCCATCCACAATTGAGTCATATCAAGCATTGGCAAGTGAACGGTGGCTAGCTCACTTCAGCTCCCAACTCACTCCCCCCCCCCGTCCTCCCCTCCATGGATGGAAAAACTTCATAGACTTCAACTTGTTCTTCCAACTTTGTATATACTTTAATTACGTGAAGAGGCTCCACCAGCTTGTAAACAACAATTTGGATGATATTTTAAAAACTCAAACGATTGCACTTGTAATAAACATTTATCATCCCAATTCACACATGAAGTCCAACATGCAATTTGTGTTTTGCCCGTAACTATACTAGGCAACTTTTAACACACACAAGACAAGGTACAAGCCTCCAGCAAAAAAGAAAGAAAAACCACTTCTCAAGTGTAAAAAAACCACAACGACAAAATAAAAACACACACACACACACACACACACAAAAGAATAGAATAGTAAGTAAAATAGTATCACCCAAGTGTGTGCCCATAACATAAATCCCCAATGGGTGTGAAACTTGAGCTTTGCCAGCTGCATATGGCAACAAAGGACCCACTCTTATTATTCCTCAATTATTGGGTTCTCTTTTTCTTTGCACCTCACCCTCCTTCTCCTTCCTCCCTCCCTCCTCCTGCCATCATAGCAGCTAAGCCCAACCCATCCAAAATTGTGGTCCACCCTTTCCTCACCCCCTTTGGTGATTGGGAATTATAGAGAAAAACAAAGTCCAAAACAACAACAACAATATCAACAACACAATGAATGAATGAATGAATGAATGACTTGCATAACACCTGAATGACTTTTGGTTGGATCATGCATGCCTTTTTAGGCAAGGACTATATGCAATCCACTTGGGGTCTATGACATTATGTAATCTAAAATGCTATGAGCTTGGAGCTTATGGGACAAAAATAGGTGATTTTCAAACACACCCATATCATATAACCTAACCATCTTAGAATAGATTAAAAAGACTTTGTTTGGACTTTAAGCTCTAGAAGAAGTAGGTAAGGAGGGGAAAGGAAATGATTTGATATCTATCCCACTTATTTCAAAGGTTTTCTCCATTGTTATCAATTTTTATTTTTATTTTCAATTTTTTTTACTTGCAAAATATGATTTCAGCACATAAAAATAGATTTTTTGGGTGAAAAATCACTATATTTTGATTTTTTTTTTTAATCTCATATTTTTACAATAGGTTCCAATAGGTAAGCCAAAACATAAAAGAATTTTTATTTTTGTGCTTTCATATATAGTTTATATCCAAATTTGGTTAAAGCTTCTTGTGAATGATTGCCAAATTGGCTACATCACAAAATCGAAAATAAAAACTTTGATTGATAAGCATCTCATTTTTATTTTCCCTCTTGTGCAATTTTGAAATAATTATGATTTTTTTTATTTTTATGTCAGGAATACACTTTGTTATGTATAAAGTAAATGAGGTAATCTGAAATGCAAATATGTTTAATTTTAAGTTAAATTAATTGCAAATATAATCACATGGACCTTATGTATTTTACACCTTCATTTTGAACTCATAAGTGTTTGGGTAGTTTCATTTCAATTAATTCATTCCCTCGTCCCCTTCCATCACATACCACTTCAACATTTCACATTACTAACACTATTCTTCCTATGACCCATGGAGGTGGTGGTGATTTGTGGGGGAGAGGGTGGTGAAGGGTGGCTTTTGTTTATTATTCCTTCCATGGTCAGGCTATCCTTTATCAAACCCGGGTTACTTACACTCCCATGTGTGGGTTTATTTTCTTTCCTTTTTTTGAGACTTTGGAATCAAATAAACAACAAAGCAAAGAAGGAAACAACCAATGGGTGGTGGTGAGATTTGTTGGATGTATCCTTTTGCAATCAAAGAAAAACAACCAAATCAAACAAAGTTTGTCAACAAAGTGGTGAAGTTTTTGTCAACAAAGTGAGAAGAAATAGTTGATTTTGCGTGTTGTGTTGTGTATGCACCCTTTGGAAACACCCCTTTAGAATTATTGATATCGTTCCCTCGTTTCAAGAGAAAACTAGTGTTTGGGGATGCAATTTTGGAAAGGCACAATTTTCAAGACATAATTAGGGTTTGGGGATGCAAATTGGAAAGGCACATTGTTCAAGACACAATTAGGGTTTGGGGTGCAATTTTTGGAAAGGAATGTGTCCTATACATTCCTATCCATTGCACTTAGTGTATATGAACATGAGCAATCTTGAGTAGCTTGATATAAAATACCTCTTTCCCTCTCCCACACAAAAACAAACAAAATAAAAAGAAGGATGTTTGGCCAGGTGCCTAAGGGAATCATCTACACCACCATAGCACCTGAGCAACTACATAATAATTTATAATTGGTCAGTCACTAGTTATCAACACCACCCAAAGAGGATGCTCAATGATAACCCTATCAATTGTTTTCATTTTATTTTTCCTTTTTTCGAAAAAGAATTTGGAATTAAAATCTTTTAGTCCAAGTTATGGAAATCACAACTAGGAATATCATAACAATAGACAAAATCTAAACATAAATTGTTAATTTTTAAAAAAAATCTCTTAAAACCACCATATTTCTATACATCCTTCAATTAGTTAGCCAAAAATATACAAGGATGTTCAAAAAAATTCTTTCATATTTTGTTCATAGCCACATTTGGCTAAATCAGATTATGGATGATTTTCACCTTAGCTACATCAAAATTGGAAAAAAAAAACACTAGACTATACCAATATTAATTTTTTCCAATAGCTGGCTAATTTGGCTTTTTTTCAAAGAAGCAAGATGGTTCTATAAATTTAGTTTTACAATTTTTATATCCTTCACATGGTTTTTAAAAAAAGATCCTAGCAGAAATCTAGTTTTTTCCCAACTAATTCTTATTCATGCATATTAGTTGACAAATTTTTTAATTCAAACCACTTAAATACAAAATATTTCAAACTTTCAAATATTTGATAAGTTAACACAAAAACTAACATCTTTCAATACAAGTTTTAAAAATTAGCACAAAAAGATCAAGTCTTGAAATATTTGAATGGTTGAAGCTAAAATTATTATTATGTTTGATAGTAGATTTCTTTTCAATTCATTTGTTCAAATGAATCTTGAAATTTTCCCTTTAGCTTTATTTGAGAATGTATATATTTTCGATCGAATTATAAGAGGCATTACATCAAAATTTTATATCATTTGATCAATTTTTATTCACAAATATCAACTTTTCAATATTATCTAACTATAAGCAATATCTCTTCAAATTAATGAATATATTAACAAGGAAAATTATTATTTTAATTTCAATTTGGGAATTAACAATCCCCGATATTACTTGAGTTGAAAACCCAACATTTGGGAACATATATTCAGTTTTTTCCACCATTTCAAATAAAACTTCATATTTTTCACATCCACTAAATATTTTCAAACTATCGACAATTCTCAATTGACAAGCTCCTTGGTAGGTTCATTGGTTTTTGTTGTCATTTCAAAGATATCCAAATTATAATTTTCATCACTTTTATTGATAAAAAATATTTTAAAACTTAATATAATAAATGATGCAAATGATGGTAAGACTTCAAGAGCATATGACACAAAGATTTTTTAACATACTCTTCAACTATGGCTAGCCTTTGTTCACAACCAATAAAAGAAGAGATTAATCTCAAAATATTGTATATAAAACCCAACAATTTAGGACAACATATTGTGAACTCTCATTTCATCATATTATGTCAAGAATGAAAGAAAAAAGTCCTCACATTCTTCCTTCTTCATTGCAAAACTTCCCAACTCCAATCCACACCAAAATCATCTTCCATCGAAGTATTCAAAAGATTGTTTATTTTTTCTTTCAAAATAAAAGGTTTATTATTATGGTTGCATGCAAGGCATCACTAAACAACCAAGGACCCCATGATTAGTTCAAAACACATGTAATGACAATAAGAAACAAATGATTTACAATAATTTGAAATATAAGTCATGTGAGAGTAAGGAGCACACAACTAGTGAACTTGGCACTAATTTGACTATTATAGCATAGAGCAATGGGTTATCACAATTACAAAGCTTTTTAGAACATGATTATTTTACCAAGATTTTCAAATCAATTATGTAATCACAAATTAAAAATGTAAAGGTAATAATTGAAAATAATAGAAAAAACACAAATCAACTTTGCAATCAAAAACTTGGATTGTAAATGAAAAGAGTTGAAAATAATCTAAGGAGACAACTAGAATGGGGCAAATAGGAATATCACCTTGTTTTGATAGGCATGTTCAATTTTTTGGGATGAAGACTTACATCAATGCATGTTTTCATCCATTCATGTCACCCTTTCCTTGATTTTTAAAACCAAATTATACATTTTAATAAATTTGCTTAAGTAAATTTGATGGAAACATACTTGAAGCTTTTGCACACTGGTTCATTAACAAATGCATATTGACAAACCTTGGAAAGACACGTTGAAAACTTTTTTACAAAACCAAAATCTCACCACTAACTATTAATTTCAAAGTCGTTAACATTATATTCAAATTGGAAAACCTCAACTTTCATTTATATAGTGATTTTTTGGTCAAACCATGCTATTATCAAAAGTCTTGCAATTTTTTTTTGTTAATGTTGCCTTGAGGTTTCAAATGTTTCAAACAAGCCAATTGTAATGTGTTTTGTCACCCAAAATTTATTCCCAAAAAATTCACAATCAAAATAAAGATGTCATCTACCCCTTTGGACATCGAAAAATCAAAGTTAGAAGTGGCATAAACACAATTTGTTAAAACCGTCAAAATAAATGTTTGTTTTGTCTTTTCAATCAAGTTTAGTAATGCTTCATGATTAAACTCTTTTTAGAAAGGAACATAACATGAAAACACAAACACATCACCAAACACTTTAACTAAATGATCTTAACAAATTGAATGCGAAGATGGTTATTAATAAAAAGAAGACCCAAATTTTTCAAAAGATATTTTTGGTGCACATTATCCTTTTTGAAATCACGTATGGCTTTAAAAAAAGTTAGAGAGAGTATTTGAACTTATTGTTCATGCCCTTTTATTTGCAAGTTGTTTTCCCATTGGAATTTTCATGTTGTTGTTCACTCCTTTTTCAAAAAAAATCCCATTTAATCCATCATTTGCATGCACATGTTTTTTCAATGTAATTATATCATTATTCTTAAGGTAAGAAACCAAACCTTTACTACACATTGTTGTTTGGTTGAAAATTATAAACCCCACTAAACTTACTATAACACACAATACAACCCATCATTTGTGGGATATTCACGATCACTTATAATTCACCATTGACATAGTAAAACACAACATAAAAAAAATTCTACCACGAGACTTCCATTTGATTCTATATTCATGCAATTTTTTAAGATTAAATACAATGTTTCATCAATTTTTGACAATGAATTTAGCAATGTTTGAAACCCCTCAAACTTTTCTCCTTCATTTTTTTCTTCCATTGCAATTTCATTTTCATTCATAAAAATCTCACAATTTTTTTCCACATGAATTAGTTCCATTTTTTTAAGGATTTGTACACAAACCAAGGTTGAGAAAGCTGAGCAATTTAACATTTTTCTCATTTTTTCAGTTGTGATGTATTTGTGTTTTCATTTTGTATTTATGTACTATATTTGCAGTAAATTTTTGAAATGCAAACAACGAAAACAATTACAAACATTTACAAGCTTATCATTCACTCTTTTTCAAAATGATGCATAATGCAAAATACGTATGTTAATAAAAAAAATGCAAATGCAAATGAAGTCAAATGTCGAGTCATATCTTTGTTTACAAATATGAGTTTAAGGAGTGCAAGTCAAAAAAATAAAATAAAATAAAAAAATCTCAATTAAAATTAAGGTTATCTAGTTTTTGCAATAGATGATTTTGCATAAACAAATCACAAAAAATAAAAAATAAAAAATAAACAAAAGCATACCAAGGTTGAATAATATAACCTACATGAGGTTCAACAGTGGAAGGGGTCTCAAGGGAATCCTGGTTCTCTCAAATCTGATACCCGGAAGGAAAGGGTATCACTCTGGTTGATACCTGTATGTTATTTTAAATTTTTTTTGCACATGCTGCCCTAACCTTTGGCAGTTAACAAGCAACCAGAAAGTTAACCATTGGTTGGGGCTTTTCTTTTTTTTTTTTTTCCAAATTAATTTGTCATAATCCTTCAGCTTTTTTAAACCACATTTAACCAGTTGTACAAAGTCATTTGACCAAGGAAAAAGAAAATTTATTCCTAACTCTGAAACTTATTAATAAACCCAGCTACTCATTGCCAAAAAAAAATGAAACTCATGTGAAATTGATGAAGTGATTAATTTTATTTATACTAGTTTATGATGTTTATTATAATAAGTACCACTGGGATGGAAAGCATGTGTCATAATTAATCAAAGAGGGAGAAATAATTGCTATTAAAAATTTCAGGGACTAGCAATAAATTTCAGGGATTTTTCTTTTTAGTGTAAAATTGACTAATCTTGAGGTTTTTTTTTCAATTTTTTTTAATTTTCAGAAAAAATTTCCAAATCACAAATTTGAAAAAAAAGGAAAAAACAAAAAACCCATATTTAAGGTCCTTAACCAAGGGAAAGATTTTGTAACATTTTAAAGGCCACAATTTTGCTAAGAAGCAGAGGAGGCATCTTATTATGCATAAGGTTCGTTTACATGTAAGGTGCCTTCCAAATATACCTAGAAAAGTTCTAGTGGTTCTTTGAGAGTATTTTAAAATGGGGGAGTTTGCATACTAAATTAGAGGAAACTAAAATATTTCATTTTGAAATAATAAAAATTATTTATTTATTTATTTATTTTTCAGGTGGTGAAGCTTTTCTAGAATTTGGAAAGAACACATATGTAGTAAGAAACTTATTTATATGTAGGAGGAAAAAGAAGAAGAGGTTTCTAATAGTTTCTAACTTAATTCAAGATCAAAGCCAATCAGCCCTACAAACAAATCACTTAGAGTTAACATTGGAGCAAATAAATGAGACTCAAATCACTTAGGACTTAATGTTGGGAAGGGAACACATAAATGAAGTGCAATTTGAAGCCTACTTTTTTTTTTTCGATATATTAGTGTATCCCTTAAATTCTAGAAAAACCCATAATTGCAATGATATACCCAATGAGCCATGAAGCCCCAAAGGGAAGGCCCAAAGACATGGCCAACTTTGCTCAATTGGTAACGACCTTATGCCTAGTTCTAGGCATAAGAGCCTTCCCCCCTCATGTGCCTTATGATCTCCATGAGTTAATAATGTTCATTTAGCATTCGCCTCATGCTTCATGATGGGTATAATAAAGCCCATGGGTGGGGCACATCCCCCAAATGTAGGACCGCGCTTGGTTACCATGGTGTTGTTGTAGGGCTCTTATTTTGGGAATGCCAACACGAGAGGGGTTTGCCCTATACCCAATCCCTTATTTGCTTCCTCAATTGTATGATCCTTGTTACTTAGTCCATCACTTACTTCATAATTTGTGGGTTTTGTTGTATGAACCATTGAATTGCAACATCTAAGCTACAAAGAGAAGAGTTGATTTCCCCAAACAAGATCCATGAGGCTTGAGACAACATTGCTTTCTTGCTTGCCTCCTTTGCAACTACTCTTCTTCTCCTCTTGCAAGTAGGAACTACGACTTGCGAGAAACAATAATGCACTCACTTTTTGTGATGGTCCTACTATGAACTACTACGCTTTGCACTTTTTGGTTGGGGACATAATTCTTCGTTTTCTTTTGTTTGGAGCTTCGAATGTGAGGGAGCAAAGCAATCGCCAAATGAAGCGTTCAAAGTAACATCTATGTTGTGATGGACCATGAGAAATAATGTCATCCTTGAATCAAGAGGGGCCGGGGGTTGGGGGAGGGGGTTTGTAGTGGAATTCAGATACCCACCCCCCCCAAGCACCATTATTATAGAGCTAGGAATTATCTAGTGAGGATGATGGGTTGGCCCCCAAGTTCCTATTGTGTTCCCTTGTCCGTTCTTCACTTGCATTATTTGTTCTTTGTCCCCACAAAGCCCCATAAATAAACACACAACGGATAATGGTCATATTTGGAATGATAATTCAAGAGAAAATAATTATTTTAAAAATAAAAATCTGGTTCTATTTATTTTTCAATTTTATTTTTAAAATTTTATTTTCATGGATTGGGATCCCAATAAATTATTAACGACATAAATTCATTTATTTTGCATGCGATGAAAAGAGGGGGGTGTCTAAGGTGGGGAGGGGGGGGTTGGAGTGAGGGGCCAAAATAAGGAGGCCAAATGAAAAAAAATCCTATCCAGCTATTTTAGGATGGTCAGCTGACGGCTCGGAAGTGGTCGGCTTTAGGATCCCGACATTTTCAGGCTGGAAACGGACTCCAATGTGAGCCATGTGGCGAAAAAAAAAATCCCCTTCAGGCTTCCCACCCCTCAAACTCCCCCCCCCAAACACCCCAAATGTTTTTGTAAAAAAAACTTTATTTTGGTATCATCGAGTATTATTAGGTTTTTTTGGTATACCATGTTTTGAATATGTGAGAAATCCAGGGACCAAAATTGGGTCCCAAAACATGATATATTTCGGCATGGTTTTCGGCAATTTTATCCAACTTTTGGGAGTTTAAAGCCACTAGCATTCCAACTACCCTCCAAATTTGGCCTCATATGGGGACATTTTTCTTTTTAAGAAAAAGGGGTAACCACCATAGGGTTTTTTTAGTTTGGGGGGGGGGGGGGGGGGGGGGGGGATGGATTTAGTTTACTCAATCATGGGCAATTTATGGGGGGAAAAAACCTACAATCATTAGCCAAACCTAATTAGTGACAATTGGGTCAATTGATAATGAGAAATTTTCTTAAAAAGGAATTTAAGTGGCAAAATAATCTAATAATCTAAGAAAGCACTAAATTTAGATTAATTTAAAGGAAATTATTTAAATTTAGATTATTTTTCATATTTTACATTCCTAAAACAAACATGATTTGATAATTGAATGGCTACAAGAAAGTTGTATGGTCGTCATATTGAAGTATCTAAAGTGTCTTAGGTGCCAAGGATTGCACCATATGTGATGGACTAGTAGTGCCAATGTTGTGGCCATGGTGGCACCATTTGCCTAGGGTTCAGCTCATTCGGAGAACCATTTGGATTGCAATGTGCCGTATGTACTAAAGTGTTATCTAATTCTTTACATGGACCCACTAATACTAGTTCCTTCACTCCATAACACGACCTTTTCCTAACCACCCTGTAAATTGTTATGGGGGGGGGGGGGGGGCCTTGGGTTTATTCCTTAACGTCCCCCCCCAAGCCCAATAGCTTAAAAATTTCGTAAAGATTTGTATCCCAAAAAAAAAAATAGCCAACAAAAATAAAAAAT
>Ga0116231_10015064_pt1 | contig 10121 bp, 12 predicted proteins | sample S1TSphgellanicum_2_FD_89695 | JGI IMG/M metagenome (GOLD analysis project Ga0116231, IMG submission 89695) | Host-associated microbial communities from peat moss isolated from Minnesota, USA - S1T2_Fd - Sphagnum magellanicum MG | ecosystem: Host-associated > Plants > Peat moss > Unclassified... | reverse complement strand
CGTTCTAGGCGCACTGCTCATTGCAGTTGCCTATCTGACTTGGGGCGTGGTAACGGCTGGCGACGACTCGACAGCCCCGCCGCGCCAAGTACCCATTACCATCAGCGGCGGCAGCGCCGCAGGCCATCGCTATACAACGCCTTCTTGGACGGTACTCTACGACCACATCGAGGCAAGTAGCGATGCAAGCTTTATCAATGCGCGCGGCATTCGCGACGCCGTGATCTATCGGCACGGCAAGCCCTATATTCACCTTACCGCCGACCACATCGAAGCCAACCTCGCTTCAAAAGATTTTACGGCAACGGGGCACCTTCATGCCCAACAGACCAGCAACGGCATTACCCGTACGTTTGCTACCGGAACCGCATCCTGGACGGAAGCAACGCAACAACTGCTCATGCCGAATCTGATTCGCTTGCATATGCAAAATGCGACTCTGATGGTACATGGGCTCACTTTCGATGTGCGCTCGGGCCAAATCCACATCGGCGCAATGAACGGTCGCATTCATCCCTAGCCCCTACTGCACAGAGACCGAATACCTCTTGTCGCGCGGGCGGAACGAAGCATTACGTGGATGATGATAGAAACACAAACCGCTACATCGCATAACGTTGTGCCGCAAAAAACAGCGCAGAACGTGAGTGTGAGCGAGCAAAAGACACCGATCATCTTCGAACCGCATAACGATAGCATCGCTTATCATCAAACAAGTACTGCTGATGATTTGTTTTTCATTCACCATAGCAGTAATGCAGAATCGAAAGATGAGTCTCACTCTGCGGATATCGTGCATCATCTCGACGAAGATATTCACAAGGCTTTATGGGAAAAATATCCTGATCCGCGTACGCCGACACACACTCAAGACGTAGTACATCAGACGCGGCATACCTATTCATTATTTCAGAACGTCTTAGAAGGGGCGAACGGCGAGAGAGACAGCGCCGGCTTGCCAATCAGCGACGCTCTTATCAAAAGAGCTTTCAGCGAACGAGCTCTTGCAATGGGATATGGTGGAGTAAGGCATTCGATGTACTATCAACCACAACCATCCATAAAATTCCCTCAGTATGATGAGCAGCTCTTCGATAAGCCGGAAAGCTCGCTGAGTTCTTTCGGGTCTGAAGAAACATATCAACCAAGCGGCGGCGTGCAGATGTCAAGCATTCTTGCACCTCATTTAGATCCTCATATGCAATGCGATGAACGCTTACAGAACATCAGCGATTTCAGCAATGACGATTTCGAAGCATACGATCATCAACCGTTACCACAAATAAAGGTTACGCTTGCACCAAAGACACTAACGTTTCATATCCATGCTGAAGATAAAGCGCTCAAAGATTATGCAAAGAAGCATCCGGCCGACTCGTTCATTCAGACGGTAAGAAATTATAATAACACGTTAACAAACGGCGAACGTCCATACCGCGAAAACGCAGGTATAAGAGTGGTCAAGAAAGTGCTCAAGAAATCAGACCTCAAAGCAATATCCACGCAACCAACAAAACGCCGTAGAAAAGTACTTCAGAATGCTGTAAGTTAAAACAGCTCGGCTATATCTGCGCCAAAAGTCCATTTCCAGAGTATATATGCAGCGCCATTACGTTCATTATGGAAACAGTTGCACCAACCGCACTACAAAGAACCAATGCAGTCGAGCAACCGGTACAAGCTGCGAACTATGCCCAACATACGTATGCGCCCGAACAACGACCGGATACCATTACGTCGTCATTCAATGTATATGACGACTCTGCTCAACAGCATGAGCAGCAACAAGAAACATCGACCTACGAAGATCTCTTTCATCAATTTATCCATGTAGATGACGAAGAACAAAAACCAGAGCCGATTCGAACGCCCAACAAATTTGCTGAAGAAGCAAGGCGCATTCTCGCCCAAGGCGACATCAGGCAATGGCTGACGGAACAAACTGCGCACATGAGCAAAAAGCCGACACCGAAGCCGGATGACCGAGGCAGAACACATCCCACGAAAAAGGCCTCGATTGGATTCAGCAATCAAAACATAATTCATGAACGGAATAGCCTATGAATGCGGAATTCAGCAACGCCCAAAACATCGTATCGGCAACAGCACAAGAATGGCGTATCCCTGAACAGGCTCGACATCAACTCTCGCACGCTGAGAATATACACCAAGCACTACAACTCGACACGATTGTACATCAGCCGGCAGTTTTCGATACCGGCTCTTTTAAGGATGAGCTTCTGCAGAAGTGGTTAGAAACCGAGGCAGATCGCTTACCAGAAGCGGATGATCGCGGGCCAGAACCCGGCACGTTCGACCATCTGTATCATCAGAGATATGAAGAAAAACATTGGACGAAGTCCGATTGGGACAAATTCAACGCAGAAACAGATGTAACACCCGACTACACGTTGTTTCCGTTTGAGGAATTTGATCGAAACACGTTCGGCGATATGCATACTTTAGCAAGCCCGTTTGCAGCGCATGATGAACGCTTCCAATTTTTTCTTGAGCATCCTGACACGGCGATGTTCGAGCACCCTTTTGGGCAAGAACTCTTCGGACAACAAGCACCGCTAGAACAGTACGACTTCAACGATATGCCGCAGCCAGATCTTGGCATGTACGCGCAGCTGCATGCACCAGCGGTCAAAAAAACGCGTACGAAATACGGCGAAAACGTGAAAGCAAGCGTGCGAGATTTTGAATGGAACAATCAGCATATGCAATGGAATCCGCGCGAAACGATCAGACAATACAACAGCTACTGGCCCAATCCGCAAGACCATATCCCAGTCGATACCGGGGCTGCCTGGGTGCGCACTGCACGTAACGCACGGAATGCCCAACTACAGGAACAAAAAGGCACCTAATCGCGGTTGCGATCAGGCGCCTTCTTTGGTATTTTATGCAAGATTGGCGCTTAGAACTGATTGCAATCAGCTCTAGGCCGATTCGACCGCCGAGATTTCTCCGGTAACGGTCGGTAAAACAGCTGCTGCGGCAGCGGCTTCCTCGGCTGCGGCGGCTGCCCCAGCAAGGGAACGTTTGGCTTCAGCGATGAGCAATTTTACCTTCTGCCCACCCTTATGGCCAATCTCTTCATAGAACCCGGCGCCGTACTTGTCTTTGACAACACGACCGCCTTTTTGCCCGATCGCTTCATAGAACTGTGCTCCATGACGCTCGCGAGTTGCTTTACCGCCCTTGCGGCCGATTTTCTTGTAGAACTCTGATCCATAACGCTTACGGACGGTATCTCCGCCCTTTTTGCCTGCTTCACGGACGGACATCTCTCCGCCGTTTGCACCATTGTCATCTTCTGTAGTAACGGTCTGAATCTCGTCAGCCATCGTTCACCCCCGGTTTTGCGAAGTGCGTGCCGGGGCTACGTGCCCCGTTCGAGAACAATCGGATCTGCAGTTGGATATCGCGAAAGAACGAGCGGTCCTAAGCAGAGCCGCTAGACGTCCGATGCGTTCTTACGCCGAGTCACATTATCCGGCAGCTCTGGTCACCAAGACCTAATCAATAAGCCTGTGATTTTAGTCCAGTTTAGGGCCATAAGTCGAGAGGTTTACGACAAAAGGCTGACGATTATCCGAACTCCCTTGCCCTCTTCGTCCTAGATCGATGAGTATGAATAGCCTAAAGCTTCCCCGATGGTCCCTGCCGCTACGCGACTGGCAACGTGAAGCCTGCGACATGTGGTGGGCAAAGAAACCGGAAGACTCGCTCGTCGTCGCCTGCCCTGGGGCGGGTAAGACGCGCTTTGCGATGCGGCTTTCCCATGCGCTGCTCGAAGCAGGCATGGTGCAACGCGTCGTGATCGTCGTGCCGAAGGATCACCTCAAGGGCCAAGTTGCGCGCAGCATGATCGGAGCAGGCATCACGCTCGACCCCGGCTTTGAGAATTCGGTCGGCGCACTCTCAAGCGACGTACAAGGGGCCGTTGTTTCCTATCAGCAGGTCGCTTTTGCACCGACCGTCTTCCGTCGCTTAGTACGCGTCGTACCGACGCTCGTGATCCTCGATGAGGTCCACCATGCGGGCGACGACGCAACATGGGGCAAGGCTTTGCGCGATGCCTTCGAAGGCGCAAGCTACCGCGTAGCCATGTCGGGCACGCCGTTTCGCAGCGACGGCACACCGATTCCGTTTGTCAGCTACGATCGCGGGCTCTGTGTTCCCGATTACAGTTACGACTATAGCCGTGCCTTAAAAGACGGCGTGTGTCGACCGCTTACATTTGCCTTGCACGGCGTGCAAGCGGAATGGATTAGCCGCGACGGCGTTGCGATTGAGGCATCGTTCGATACGGCGCTGGAAAATCGCCGCCAGGAAAGCGAACGCTTGCGCACCGCGTTAACGCAAGAAGGCTGGATCGGCACGGTCATCGCGCGCGCAAACGAGCAATTGCACGCCGTACGACAAGCAGGCCATAAAGATGCAGCCGGCTTGATTGTATGCATGAATCAAGAGCATGCAAAATCCGTTGCAAAATTGGTGCATCGTTTTGCCGGTGTCGAACCGATGGTTGTTGTTTCGGAAGACGACGATGCATCGGCAAAAATTCGCAAATTTGCGAATTCACGCCAACCGTGGGTTGTTGCCGTGCATATGATTAGTGAAGGCGTCGATATTCCTCGTTTGCGTGTCGGCGTGTATGCATCGAACGTCGGCACACCCATGTATTTCCGCCAGTTCTGCGGGCGTTTTGTCCGTAGCCAAGGCAAAATTACCGAAGAAGAACACGCGTTTATCTTTATGGCGGATGATCCGTCATTGCGCCCGCTTGCCGCATCGATTCATTTAGAAGTGCAAGGGCATCTCAAAGCAAAACGCGAGTTTCAGGGCGGGCTAGGAAGCCTTGATACACCAGAGCTTGAGCCTGCCACCGACGATTTTTACAGTGCAATTGCTGCACATGCAACAGATAACGGCGTGCTTCACGGACATCCGACCTTGTTTGCAATTCAAGGCGTGCATGTCACGACACCGGCAAGCCGCTTTGCCGACGATGCAGCACCGTTCGGCGAAGTCAGCAGCGCAGGTCTTGCTCCATCGGAAATCGAGACCAAAAAGGATGTCGTCGGTGATTTGCTCGCGGAAAAGCGCGCAATTCGCCGCGAAATCAACGCGTTAGTTTCCCGCGTAAAAACGCAATTTAGCGTAGACCATCGCAAGATTCACGGCAGTCTCAACAGTCGTTTTGGCGGCTCATTAGCGACTGCAAGTAAACAAGATTTAGAGAAACGCCGCAATGAATTGCTGCGTTGGCTCGGGCGCAATGTTTACGATGGATTCCGTTAACCGCTAGTCAGCCTCGCAAAAATCGCTTGCGCTTGCGCTTGCAGTGCCGCAAGATCGCTATCGTTTTCAATCACGATATCGGCAAGCGCGCGCGCCTTCGCAGGATCGATTTGACGTTGCATACGCGCGCGCACTTCTTCTGCGCTGAGTCCATCGCGTTGCTCAACGCGCGCAATGCGTGCATCTTCAGGCGCAATCACAACCACCGTCACATCACAACGCTGATCGTAGCCAACTTCGAATAAGAGCGGCACCATGTGTACGATCATTTGCCCGGCTTGCGCCTCTGCTTCGCGCGCAAGCGCAATGGCGCGCACGGCGGGGTGCACGATGCCTTCGAGTTCGTGGCGCGCAGCATCGTTTGCGAAGACGATGCGACCGAGCGCTGTTCTGTCGAGATAGCCCGCAGCCGTAATCACTTCGGGCCAACGCTTCGCAATCTGGGCAAGCCCCGGTGAGCCGGGTGCCACCGCTTCACGCGCCGAGATATCGGCGTCGATGATCAAGGCACCCAGTTCAGCCCAGCATGCCGCCACGGCACTTTTGCCCGACCCGATTCCGCCCGTTAATCCAATTCGCATCGCTTTGGGATGTACGCAAAAAAGAAGAGCCGGTCATGCGACCGGCTCTTCTTTTTGCTTATGCGAGGAAGCGAACTACTCGATTGCGCCGACGAGCGGCTCTTTGGCAACGAGTTCTTCGATTTCTTCCGGAGCAATATCGGCAACGTGTTGGATCGATGCGGTGATACGACGCGTCGACTCGTTGATCGACAGCAGCGTAACTTCGACATCTTCACCGACAGCGTACTGACGCTGCGGATCGAATTCGCCTTTCGGAACCATCGCGAGCACGCCCGCGAAGATTTCGACCAGCAGATAGTTCGGCGTAACCTTGACGATCTGGGCGACAAGCTTGTTGCCTTCCCAGAGGTTTTCGGCATTGACCGACCACGGATCAGGCAGTGCGTGCTTGAGCGAAAGGCTGACCTTCTTCGCTTCGGCATCGAACTTCATGATTTCAACCGAAACCGAATCACCGATCTTGACGACCTTGGACGGATGGTTGATGCGTTCGTACGCGAGTTCGCTGTTGTGGATCAAGCCGTCTACGCCGCCGAGGTCGACGAATGCGCCGAACTCTGCGAGACGAACAACAATACCATCGCGGATCTGACCGACGGCCAGGGTTCCGAGCAGCTCTTGCTTCTTGGCGTTGAGTTCTTCTTCAAGAACCAGACGCTGCGAAAGCACAACGCGATGACGCTTGTGATCGAGGTCGATCACCTTTAAGCGTAGACGCTTGCCGACGAGCTCGTCGAGATTGCCGACCGGTTGGCGGCGAATCTGTGAAGCCGGAACGAAGCCGCGCATGCCGAGGTCGACGAGAACGCCGCCCTTGACGACTTGCGTAACAGTTGCTTCGATGACTTCATCTTGCTCGTGAGCTTGGATCACTTTTTCCCAGGTCTTGAGCGCACGGGCGCGACGTTCTGAGAGAAAAAGCGCTCCATCATCATTAATACGGTGAATCATCACCTCAAGACGATCGCCGATGTTCAGTTCTTTCGGCTCGATCGCAAGGGAGAGTTCACGGAAAGGCAGAGCGCCTTCCGATTTGCCGCCGATATCGACGAGCAGTTCGTCTTGATATTTGGCGACGATGATGCCGTTGAGAACTTGGCCTTCGTCGAGAACCTTGAGGCTCTCTTCGTAGAGGCGTTGCTCAAAAGCTAGTTGGTCTTCGCCTTCTTCCATTTCAGGCGATGAAACGTGAACGGTAGAGATAGTATCGGTTTCCTTTTCTGTCGCGCCGGTTGACGGCACTTTATTCAAGCACCCCACTTTCGGTAAACCGCAAGCAGGATATGCATCCCACTACGATACCGCAAAGTCCCACAAGAGTAAAGAGGAGGGGAGGAAATGGGGGAAAGGCGTGGTCGCTGCCAGGCTACGAAGCAGAAGAGCCGCACTCAGCAACGGGAGCATGCTTTTTCAAGGCTTGCTCTGATAAAAGAATCGGCTAGTACTCTGCGTGCGCTTTCACGGAATCATCAAGTCCCATGAAATCAGCGGATTCGATAGTGTCGTTCAAGGATATTTTTTTGAAGCGATTCGGGAATCTGTGCCCAATCCGCGATATCCACTTTAAAAGGCAAAGCTGAATTTTGAAAAGCTTCTCGGAGTGACGCAAACTCCGACTCTGCAAGTGGCTTGACACTCTTCAAAATGATATCAAGATCAGAAAATTTTCTTGCGGTGCCTTTTACTCGTGAACCATGTGCTAAGACTTGAATTTCAGGGCTTAATCTTGCAAGTAGATCTTGTAATATTTTCCAGTCGCTTGCACTAACGTCTAAGCCAGAGGGCTGAACAGAATCAAGGTTATCCATCAGCGCGTTTGTTACGAAGCTCCAGTTGCGTTAGTAAAAATTTTGCATCGTCGAGAAACGCAGGAACAATGCCCAGTACTTGATTGGCTTTCTCCTGATCGTATGTATGACTGGTTCGATTACGTGCATTCCGATATTCAATCCAAACATCCCAGCCATGAAGCAACAAACCGTTATCACTTGCCTCTCGAATCAAATCGCTAAAGACTTCTCGCGAAGAAGCTTGGCTCAACTCACTAACAGAATCAAAATATCGACGCAGCAATTTGGCACACAGCTCATAGACAAATTCGAAACGTTGAATGACACCGTCTTTAAATAAATCTTGAGACGGCTCATTCTGCAAAAGCACGATCCCTTCTTCAAGTCTTTTGATAGCATTTTTCAAAGCGGAGTAGTCCAGTACCATTTTCAAGCAGTATTGCTTAGCCGCATAAAATCCCTTCGCCCAACAAACGTCTTCGATTTTTGGTAAATAGAGCTTGATTCCATGCAAATCAAAGTAGCACGCGCATCAACTTTCATGTACTTGTCCGCAGCTGCAAAGCGCCTTCCAGTGGGCGTTCGACCAAGAAGTAAATGCCGTACTGGTCGGTGTTCTCGGGTGGGATGAGCATATTCAGATAGTTTTTCGGCATCAATGCTTCGGGGATGGGAATGCGCTTGCTCCATTCGCCGCCGGGGGTATATCGATGGCCGAGCTCGTCGTCGAATTCGCGGAGCGCGAAGGGATACAATTTGCCTTGATCGACAATAATGCGACTCGGTAGATCTTGCCAAGCAGTCTTTGTAAAGAGCCCCGGGATACCGTCTTTCTCTTGCTGTAACACCTCAAAGCTTCCGCGAAGCTTATGAAGATAGCAATCGTTTTCGATTGTTTCCAACGCTTTTGGATCGTGTAGAGAACGCATAAGCAAATCTTGTACTGTCTTTTTTCCGTGCTGATATGCATCCGTATACATGGCGTGCTGAAAGCCGCTCGCATGCGCATTATTCATCATGCCAAGTATTTGATGATACATTTGACGTTCTTGCGCTTGCAATGGACGAGGCATTACAACAGTAGTCGACGCGGAAACGGGAAAGCGTTGCACATCAGGTATCTGCTGCTGCAATTATTGGGAGACAAAGGAAAGATGTTCTGACTCAGGATTCGGCAAGAATGATAGCGATTCTAGAGTCTCCGCAGGAATTTGATCGTACGCAAACATTCGTTCCGCATCATTCTGCTCATAGATGACCGGTTGCGGATTCAGGCCTTGATGCAAAGGCTCTTGTTTGGGGCTGAACGTTGAAGTGTTTTCTTCTACAATGGATGCTGTCTTCGATTCAAGAACCGGTTCATCATCAGATTGCTCCGCAACATTTTCGTCGATCGGCTCTTGTTTTATCTTGCGTTTATAATACGAAGCCTTCGTTTTGTCGTATCGATAGCCACCTGTATTTTCATCATAGGAATTGTCGCTACGTTTTGAACGCATTTCTTGGTTAAACTTTTCGGGAAATGCAGCAAGAAGTTTCAGTTCACCGGGATATTTTTCATCGAGTGCAAGCAATGACGGCTGAGTATGAAGCCCATTGCGAACTAATGCGTCGGGCGTCATCGACCCTTTTGGAATCGCGCTACGGTTACTTTTAAAGTGCGATTTTGCATTCGGATTTTTATGCTTCCATGCTTCTTTCCCAACGGCAAGACGCGCACGATCCAAGTCAGGTGCGTACTTCTCGTATGTTTGCACAATGCGGTAGACTGAAGCTGCGGTTTCCATACTTGCCTTTATAAAGGATCCTTTTCCCATAAGACTTACGTCCAGATAGGAAAATTGAGTAAAAAGACCCGGGGTGCGCACATGCACAACGCAATTGTGTGTGCAATATGCGATAGATGCAACCAATCATGCGCGATATCCCCGTCCCTGAGATTACCGGCAAAGTCATTTCCATCCATCAAAAAAAAATCTCTAGGAAAACCGTCGCAGCATGAAATTACCGTGCGCGATAAAGACGATGATACAAGCGTCATTACACTCGACACCGATTACGTCAAGAACAATGAGAACGATGCGAACGTCAGCATTTATGATTTAGCAAAAATCGCTCAAATCCGCGAAAAAAACTTCTTGATGAATGAGCGTGGGGATACAAGAATTGTTGGTCACGTTTCTCTTGACGGCACCGAAACGTGGCTAGATGCCACGAAGGTCGAACAAAAAACATTTACGGGCGCGCCTTCCATATCGAGGGAAGCTGCCGTTCTGACATTGACACCCAAAGATACAACACAAAGTCCCGTATCATTCTTTCGCGCCGAAGTTGCAGCGAAGAATCCACATCTAAACGATGTTATCTCAGATGCGATACGCTATCCAGGAAAGGTAGAGGTCAGCATTAGCCTGCCCTATGCCAACAAATTCGG
>Ga0116231_10015063_pt1 | contig 10121 bp, 10 predicted proteins | sample S1TSphgellanicum_2_FD_89695 | JGI IMG/M metagenome (GOLD analysis project Ga0116231, IMG submission 89695) | Host-associated microbial communities from peat moss isolated from Minnesota, USA - S1T2_Fd - Sphagnum magellanicum MG | ecosystem: Host-associated > Plants > Peat moss > Unclassified... | reverse complement strand
CCCTTGAGCGCAGTTACGCGGCAGCAGGGTGGTGTGCTGCCGCCCGAGGAGATGGCGCTCTCCTTCGAGCACCTCGATCTCACGATGAAGATCGATCCGGCGACGCGCAGCATTGCCGGCGATGCGACCTTGACCTTGAAGCCCTCGACCTCGATCGGCGCGGTCGTCCTCGATCTGTATGCCCTGTACTCGATCGAGGCGGTGTATCTGGACAAGGTCAGGCTGCCTGCGGCTGCCTATCGGGATTCGGACGGCAAGCTGGTGATCACGCCGCACAGGCGCATGGCCGCCGGACGCACTCTGAGCGTGCGCATCGTTTATGCGGGCGTACCGCATGTTGCCAAGCGCCCCCCGTGGGACGGGGGCGTGGTGTGGAGTACCACGCCTGATGGGGAACCCTGGGTCGGCAGTTCGCTTTGGGGCGGCGGCTGCGACATGCTGTGGCCCTGCATCGATCACCCACGCCGCAAGCCCGCGCTGGCGGATCTGCATTACATCGTGCCGGCGCCGTTGGTGGCGCCCGCCAATGGCGTCTTCATGGGAATGACGGAGCGCGACGGCTGGCGCACCTGGAACTGGCGAGCGCGCAGCCCCCATACCTACGGTATCGTCATCAATGTCGGACCCTTCAAGCTTCTCGAGGCGGACTACCACAGCCGCTTCGGCAATGAGATTCCGCTCAAATTTTGGTATCTGGCGGGCGAGGAGCAGAAAGCAGCGGCACTGTTCAAGGAGTTTCCGCTGATACTCGACTTTTTCGAATCGCAGATCGGGCCCTATCCCTGGTGGGATCAAAAGATGGGGGTCGTCGAAACCTCGTTCTCGGGCATGGAGCATCAGACCATCAACGGCTACGGCAGCCATTATGCGAAATCGATGTACGGCTATGACAATCTCCTCGAGCATGAATTTGCGCACGAGTATTTTGCCAATCCGTTCCTCGCGAATTATGACGACCTGTGGCTTCACGAAGGCTTCGCCTCCTACATGCAGCCGCTGTTCGGCAAGTATTTGCACGGCGACATGGACTACTACGCGATGCTCATGAGTCAGCGAGCCGGCATCCTCAATGAACAGCCGCTGGTCACCGGACGCGAGCGCTCGGAGCAGGAAGTCTATGCCGATCACGCTACCGGTCCCACCGGCGATGTCTATGGCAAGGGCAGCTTGGTCCTGCACAGCTTGCGCGAGCTGATCGGCGATGCGGCGTTTTACGAGTCGGTGCGCCGGCTGCTGTACGGCCGTCCCGACCCGAGGCCCGGCAACTTCAGCGGGCACTTTGCGACCACCGAGGACTTCATCGATATCGTCGATCGCGTGACGGGCAAGGATTTAGGCTGGTTTTTCCAGGTCTATCTTTATCGCGCGGCGCTGCCCCAGCTCGTTGCGGAGCGGGACGGCAACATATTGAGGCTTCTCTGGCGCACCCCGGACGATCTGCCGTTTCCGATGCCGGTCGAGGTACGCATGGGTGAACGCATCGTGACCGTGCCCATGACATTGGGGCATGGCGAGCTCGAGCTCGAACCCAACGCAGACTTGACGCTCGATCCGCATTCGAAGCTGCTGCGCCAGTCCGACGCCATCGATGCGTTTCGCGCCTGGAAAGCTGCGCAGCCCAGGTAGCGGATCGGCCGCCGAGGACGCGGACCGGTCAGGATCTCCCGGCCCGATGCCAATGAGAGGAAAGGGACTCGAGGCATGAGCGCACATATTTGAATCCAAGCATGTTCCCAAGTCTGACTTGCATGTTGAAAAACTTCGCCAACCTGGCAGTCAGCTGGAATAAATCCTTATATTCCTGCCTACGGCCGTTGCTCAGATAGGCGATCTTCAAGGCGTCGCACACGATCGCCGTCGGCAATTTGTAAATGCGCGAGCGAGCAGCGAACGGGTCTTTGACGCGCACCACGAACTGCGTGTGACTGGCCAGAATCCAAGTGGCGATCCGTTCCACGATGAAAATCTTCATCGGAAAGTCTTTGGTGCTTCGATACGACGTCGCTCTGCAAAGATCGGCGCCGAGCGGATCATGCGGCGATTCCGCAATGGCAAAAAGCTGTTCGGTGATCTCGAGCCAAGCCCTCCAGAATCTGGGCTTGGCGATCATGAAGTTGGAATAGACCTCGTTTCGCGAGTCGGTCACGAGATCATCCATGTTCGTTCGCCTGCCAATACGCTCGAAAAATCGCGCGGCGACGTCCAGCAACCCTGGATGGACGCTTTCTCCGTGTTCGAAAGTGTTCCACGAATAGGCAGCCGGGTGGATGCTTGGACTCAACAGCACCACGTCGGTCGCGCCGGTCTCCAGGCTCACGAACGCATGCGCCGCGGCCGCGCTCAAATTGGTCTTCAGTTTGAATTTGGGCGACAGGAATCCATAGAAGGCCGCTTCATCCAGCGGTTCGTTGAGCAGGAATTTTCGCATGGGCCAATACTCGAACCAATCGGGCCTTTCATTCGATGAGTTGTCGAGCACCAGAAATCCCGGATCCAGTGCCTCGCGCTTCGTGTAGTGGTTCAAGATCTGATAGATGAAGATGTTGGCCACAGACGGCACCGCGCTCCGTTGATGAGCTAACTCTACCCTACGCGCTCGGTCGCAGGGATCACGCCGGCCGTTTCGCGAAGGGACCCAACCATGACGGTCCCGACGCCGGCGCCAGGGTCAGAGATTCGCCCACCTCGAGTTCGCGCCATGCCTCGAGGGTACGCTGAAGTTCTGCCCGGATATCGCCGATGTCCTCATCCGACAATCGTGGGCTCGGTACCTTTGATTGCGAACAGGCAGCATCGAGAATGCTGCGGAAGGTTTCGTTATCCGAGCCCCCGCTCCACATTTCAGCCTCGAAACATTCCACCAACCTCTCGGCATGAAGCAGTTCAGTGATTTCGGCCGAAGGAGTGGCGGCGCGCGCCGAACTTGCGTGACCGCCTGCCTTTGCAATTGCAGCGATCTGTGCGGGATTGGCGCCACTCGCGATACGGCCCCAGAAACCATGTCCGAATCGGAGCCGTCGCTCGACGATCAGATGTACCGCATCGTGCGGAAACAACCCCTTCTTCGGGAACGTCGTCCTTTCGATCGTTCCGTCGGATCTGAGGGCTTCGATGAAATCGCGATCGCTGCCCTTTGTAAACTTGACTTCCATAAACGAATTTCCGCTGACGCTAACCCGAGGTCACGGCTAGCACCCCGAACGGTCAGCGCGATACTGTAGGGTATCTTACGCAATCTCAATTCAATTCAGGGGAGAGTTCATATGCTTTACGGACGATTGGCGGGTGCATTCGTTTTCAGCTTGTTTGCGGCACTGGCTTACGCAGACAACATGACGCCGAATTCGAGCAACCCTGCAGACCACCCGCCGGCGCAAAAAGCCGTGGGCAGAGTGACCGGAATCGGCGGCATCTTCATCAAAGCAAAGGATCCGGCGATGTTGCGCGCCTGGTATAAGAACCATTTGGGCATCGACGTGCAGGCGTGGGGCGGCACGTCATTTCGTTGGGTGGATGGTTCGGGCCATCCCATTGCCGGAAAAACCGCCTGGTTCGTCGGGAATGGTGAGAACTTCGCTCCGAGCGCGTCATCGTTCATGGTCAACTACCGGGTGTCCGATCTGCCTGGACTCTTGGCCGCGCTCCGCGCTGAAGGGTGTGAAGTTCTGGAGAAAACCGAAGAATCCGAGTTTGGGAAGTTTGGCTGGGTCATGGACCCGGAGGGCAACAAGGTAGAACTCTGGCAGCCTCCCGATGGCCAGTAGGACGATGGCGGCGCCGTGGACGTCAAACCTCGTGCGTTGCATCGCGGCAACGCTGCTGCTTACGCTCGCGGCTTCCAGCCGCTCCAGCGAAACCCTGCAGCCTAACCCGGACCCGACGGCGTCGCGCAAGCAAGTATCCATCGGCTACAGCCTGCTCTACCAGGAGGCCGAAACATTACCGAAACTCAAGTGGATCCTGATGTTCAAGGCTCAATCTCGAGACATGGGGCGGATCACGAATGGTCTTCTGGCTTATTACGCGACGCTGGCCGATACCATGCAGAGATTGGCGAAACAATATCCGGCGATGCGTATCGACATAACACCCATGTCCGAAATCGAGACCGATACGCGTAATGCCATGGGCGAGGACCTTGCGAAGGACATGGCTCCCATCGTCGGTAAGAGCGGCGTCAAATTCGAGCGCGAAGCGTTACTCGCGTTGTACGACTTGCTCAACGAGCAACGTCATCTTGCCGGCGTGATGCTGGGCTTGGAAACAAACCCGGCGTTGAAGAAATTCTTGGAGACGACCAAGGGGCAGCTGGAGTCACGCTATGCGGAGGTCGGGGCGCTGCTGAACCGCCGATATTTCACCCAGTGAGCCGCATGCCGCGCCACGTCGCATGCCGCCGCTCACCCCCACACGGCTCAGCGATGCGGCGCACCACTGCATCCTACCGATTTTACGCGCTCCGTCCTACATTTTCCTGCTACTATCCCGGCCTTCGCAGCCGAGCCCGAGAAGGAAGCGTGCTAAGAGCCGAAACTATAAGAAACCAGCACTCGGATGTGTTCACCTTCGTCCAAGGCGACCTGGCATCGACCGCCACGGTATGCCATCGGCCGGAAGAAATCTGTCAAGACAGTCTCGTCTACCTTGGCAACCGCAAGCAGCTCGAGGCCATGTCCAGCCCCGATGCGGCCATTCTGATTCTGCACAAAGATCTGCTTCCTGAGATCAACGTCAAACAACAGTGGCGAGGCTGCTTGTTTTCCGTATCCGCGATCCCTGCCGCAATGGCGGCATTGCTCAAATACTTCGATCAGAAGCCTGCACGATTCGCCCAATGGGGAGAACGTCATCCGACGGCGGTGGTGCATCCGAGCGCCACGATCGGAGCGAAGGTCATGCTTGGGCCGTATTGCGTCATCGGCGCGGAAAGCGTGATTGGCGATGGTTGCCTGATAGGCAGTCACACGGTGATCGAGAACAAGGTCAAGATCGGCGCGCGCACGATTCTGCACCCGCATGTGTTCGTCGGCTCGGCGTGCGAGATCGGCAGCGATTGCGAGATCCATCCGCATTCCAGCATCGGCAGCGACGGCTTCGGCTACGCTATAAGTGAATGCGGCAAGCCGCAGAAAATCTGCCAGCTCGGGAACGTCGTGATCGGCGATGACGTCGAGATCGGCAGCAACTGCGCGATCGATCGCGCAACGCTGACTTCGACCCGCATCCGGTCGGGCGCCAAGCTCGACAATATCTGTCACATCGCGCACAACTGCGATCTCGGTGACGACGGCTTGTACACCGCCGGCTTCATGATGGCCGGCTCGACCACCATCGGGCGCCGGTTCATGACGGGCGGCAACAGCGTGGTCTCCGCTCACCTCACCATTGCGGACGATGTGTCGCTGCAGGGCCGGTCGAATGTGACGAAGAGCATCCGCCGCGCCGGCGCTTACGGCGGTTATCCCTTGCAGCCATTGCAGGATGCTTTGCGCACTGCGGTCAACATCGGCAATCTCAGCAAGCTGCGGCGCGATCTGAAGAAGGTCATGAATCACCTCAAGCTGTCGAGCGACGAGGCCGACGCTTAAGCCCACGGATCTGCCGTGAGAATCGCCGCCCTATCCGATATTCATGGCAATCTGTCGGCGCTCGATGCAGTGCTCGCCGACATTGAAAGGCGCGGCGTTGATCTCATCGTCAACTTGGGCGACATCTTGTCCGGTGCGCTGCTGCCGCGCGAGACCGCCGATCGCCTGATGGAGCTCGAGTTGCCGACCATCAGCGGCAATCATGAACGGCAGGTGTTATGCGTGGATCGTGAAGAGATGGGTGCATCGGATCGCCATGCCAGCGATACGATCACGCAGTCTCAACGCGACTGGATCGCTGCACTGCCGTCCATACTGCGTCCCACGGCCGACGTGTTCATGTGTCATGCGACACCGCAAAACGACGTCGATTGCTATCTCGAGGACATCGTCGACGGGGAGCTGCGCCCCGCCGCGCTGCGCGCCATCGAGGAGAGGACCGGCGCTTGCGATGCATCGCTGATTCTCTGCGGTCACTCGCACATCCCGCGGCTGGTGCGCCTGAGTTCCGGGCAGGTCATCGCCAATCCAGGCAGCGTCGGAATCCAGGCCTACGAGGGTCACCATCCCAGTCCGCATGTCGTGGAAATCGGTTCGCCCCATGCGCGCTACGCCGTCGCGGAGACGGGGTCTCGAGGATGGATGGTGGAATTCGTCGCCGTTCCCTACGATTGGGATGCTGCCGCTCGCCTCGCGCTGCAGCGCGGCAGGGAAGATTGGGCGCGCGCGCTGCGCACGGGGTTTGTGCGGTAGCGCACTCGATGGTGCGTCAGCGCACCGAAAGCCACGATCGCGTCCGCGCAGCTGCTTTTTTTTGCGTATTCTTGCATCCAAGCGACGCCGTTCCTACGAACTTACTCATTACCGATCCAATCACCGGGGAATGAGCTCATGAATCGAAAATCTGCGTTGCTGTTCGCAGCCGTGGGCGCGGCTGCGTTGCCTGTCACCGTGTTCGGCTCGAGCCACCGCGAAGCGCCGTTCATCGCGACGCGGCCGAAAACCGACGGTACGGACTTCTACCTGTTCAACAGCTACGAAACGGGACGTACGGGCTATGTCACGCTGATCGCGAATTACCAGCCGTTCGAGTTTCCGCAGGGCGGCCCCAACTACTACACCATGGACCCGAATGCGCTCTACGAGATTTCGATCGACAACACCGGCAGCGGCAAGGAAGCGCTGACGTTCCAGTTTCGATTTCAAACGGTCAATTCGGGTCTCGCAGTAACGGCGGGCACCAAGTCGATCCCGGTTCCGCTCGTCAACATCGGGCCGCTCGCCTCGGCGTCCGGCGCGCCGACCTCTGCAGCGCAGAATGTCGCCGAGACTTATACAATCACGCTCGTTAGCGGCGATCGTCGCACCGGCACCGTAGGGGCCGTGACCGACGCCACCAGCGGCGCGACCACTTTCACCAAGCCGGTCGACAATATCGGCGCGAAGTCCATCCCCAACTATGCCGCCTACGCCGCCAACTTCATCCACACCATCACGATACCGGGATGCAGCAAGCCGGGCCGCGTGTTCGTCGGCCAGCGCCAGGACCCATTCGTCGTCAATCTCGGCGAGACCTTCGACCTCGTCAACATCAAATACCCGGTCACGCAACTCGCACCCGCGAACTCCAACGGGCGGAACCTCGCGCCCAATTCTCTCGCCGGCTTCAACGTCACCGCGATCGAGCTGGAAGTGCCGGCTGCCTGCTTGACGGCGGGAAGCGATCCGGTCATCGGTGGATGGACGACCGCCAGCTCACGGCAGGCGGCGGTGCTGAACCCAAAGCCGCAGAGCCCCTACAGCGTCGCCAGCGTCGGCCCCGTCGCCGCGGCGAGTGCGACAGGCGCGGCCGTCCAGGGCGGCGCTTGGAGCCAGGTATCGCGGCTCGGCATGCCGCTGGTCAACGAGCTGGTCATCGGCCTGCCGGACAAGGATCTTTGGAACACGTCCGTACCCTCCGGCGACGCGCAGTTTGCCGATTACGTCACCAACCCTTCGTTGCCGGTGCTGCTGCAAGTGCTGTTCGGCTCCGCCGGCGTGGCCGCGCCCAATGTCTATCCGCGAACCGATCTCGAAGCTGCATTTTTGACGGGCATCAAGGGTTTGAATCAGCCGTTGAGCGTCACGCCCGCCGAGGAACTGCGCCTCAACACCAGCACGCCGGTAACGCCGTTCGCATCGCAAAATGACCTGGGAGTGCTCGGCGGCGACAATGCCGGATTCCCGAACGGCCGACGGCCCATCGACGATGTGGTCGATATCACGCTACGTGTGGCCATGGGGGTGCTGCTCACGCCTTTCGATGGTAGCGCTAGCGATCCAGACCCGGCGTCGGACGCATCGCGGCAGCTGGGCTATACCGATGGGGCCGAGCCGAATCCGGCCAACTACCTGCCGGCGTTTCCGTACTTGAATACGCCGGTCGCGGGTTCACCTACCAGCGCCAACGATTGAACCCAAGCGCCAACCATTGAGTGAGGAAGAGGCCATGAAATCCAAAATCATGTTGTTCGGTGCGATCGGCGCTGCGCTGTTGGCGGTGGGGTGCGGCAATAACAACGGCGGGTCGGCGACCGCTACCGTCATTCCGCCGCCGGTAACCTCGAACGTCATGGCGCTCGATACGGCGCAGGTGCTGGCGCTCGCGCAGGTAACTTCGGAGACGAGTTCGCCGTTCGCGGTCGATGGCGGTGCGTTTACGTTCATCGATACGAGCGAGACGACGTCGCCGATCAGCGTCATACCGTAGGATCAGCGCACAGCCTGGCAATCTCGCCCTGCACGCGCCCGAAGGGCGCGCGTGCAGTTCGCGTACAGTTATCGATTGCGCGCGTATCTACTGCGCGTGGATCTACTGCGCGTGCTTGAGCAAACTACCCGCGGTCCGAGGGCTCACCGATCTGTGCACGCCGGTGCGACGCGGCGTCGAGTGATGCGGCGTGGTGTAAGGATGACGCACAGCGGCGCGCAACAGATCTGCAACCACGGCGGGCGCGAACTCGCACCACTCGATGCCGAAGCCATCGCGATATTTGCGCGTGACATAACCTTGCACGGCGGGGGCTTCATGCTTGGAGCGGTAGGGCAAGACCACGACAATCTCGACGCGCGACAACAGCCGCAGGTCCGTATCGACCTGCAGGTGGCCTCCGCTGACGCTCAAATTGGTCAAACGGCCGGTGTGGCCCGAGAAAGCGTGTGCGCTTACTCGAACCGGCACGCTGACCCGAACGCGTTCGCCCCATCGATGTTCCATAATCTCATCATGCCGCACCGCGTCCGGGTAACTCCATAAGATAAGCGGAAGTCATCGCTTCCGATGTTTCCTACACTGACCCGGGGCGCCCCGGCAGGCTGAATCCGGTGTCGTGCCGCGGCCCCGACAGGGGGAGCACCGTGGCGGCCCGTGCGGACGCCCCCGGCGGAGATAGGTCAGCACCAAGCCGAACAGTCAGCTAGGCTCGCTTGAATGAGGTGGTCCGTACTCGATCAATCACCAACATCGGCGGGCAGCGCCCAGGATCAGGCCATCCGCGAATCCCTGGCGTTGAGCCGGCTCTGCGACGAACTCGGCTACGCGCGCTTCTGGGTCTCGGAGCATCACAACAGCGGCAGCGTCGTCGGCACGGCTCCGGAAGTCTTGATGGCTGCGGTGGCGGCAACCACTCGCCGCATCCGGGTCGGCAGCGCCGGCATCATGTTGCCTCATTACGCGGCGCTCAAGGTGGCCGAGCAATTCCGGGTGCTGGAGGCCATCGCTCCGGGACGTATTGATCTGGGCGTGGGGCGGGCGCCAGGTTCGGACGGCCTGACGGCCCGCGCGCTCAATCCCTATTCCAATGCCGCCGAAGATTTTCCGCGCCAAGTTCAAGAACTACAGCACTGGGTATCAGGCATTCCGTTGCCCCCGGGGCATCCCCACCGCGACATCGTTGCCTTCCCCACGGGAAGCACCAGTCCGCAGTTGTGGATTCTGGGAAGCTCCGGCTACGGCGCGCAACTGGCTGCCCATTTCGGCCTGCCGTATGCGTTCGCTTACTTCTTCAACGATGGAGCCGGAGTAGATGAGGTGCTCGCGCTGTATCGCCGAAATTATCGGCCGAGCGAGCGTTATCCGAGTCCGTGCGCGACCATTTGCGTTTGGGCCCTCGCCGCCGACACCGAGCGCGAGGCGCTGCATCAGGCGACCAGCCGGGAGTACTGGCGTGCGGGATTCGAGAAGGGCCTTCGAATGCCGCTGGAGTCCCCGGACGTCGCAGCGGCTCACGCCTACACCACAGCGGAGCGCTCGATGATTGCCGCCATGCGGGACAAGGCTTTCGTGGGAGATCCGCTGCAAGTGGCGGACAAGCTGCATGCATTGGCGCGGCGGCTCGAACTGGATGAAATCGTCATCAATTCGTGGACGTTCGATCCCGCCGTGCGCCGGCATTCTTACGCGTTGCTGGCCAAGGCGTTTGGTCTGTGAAAGTCCTCGATACCCAGCGGCTGCGCTTGCGCGAGTTCAGCTTTGACGATGACATCTTCATCCTG
>Ga0116231_10015062_pt1 | contig 10122 bp, 3 predicted proteins | sample S1TSphgellanicum_2_FD_89695 | JGI IMG/M metagenome (GOLD analysis project Ga0116231, IMG submission 89695) | Host-associated microbial communities from peat moss isolated from Minnesota, USA - S1T2_Fd - Sphagnum magellanicum MG | ecosystem: Host-associated > Plants > Peat moss > Unclassified... | reverse complement strand
TTTTGGAATTTATTTTAATTTTCAGTGGCAGAAATCACTTACAAACCAATATCTCCCACATTCTGAATCCAAATATTACCAAATAAATTCCATTAAAAAAAATCCTGCTCATCAAGATCTTTCCAACAACACCAAAGGCACGTTCCAATTCCGCCTAAAATTTCAGTGAAGAAATCATTCAGTATTCAAGAACTTTTGCACTGCAAGTCCAAACATCATGGAACCAAGCCCATGCACCCCTCCCTCCTTCTCGAGAGCTTTCCAAAGACACCAGGAACACGATCTGAAGCATCCCGGTTCAGTGGATCTCATAACTACAAAACAAAACAAACTACCTTCCTTCATAGATAGATTACATTCTGATTCCAGTTTTGAAAATCAGTTCCAGTTGGAATCCGATTCTTACTAACTGGAACTGGAACCACTAGTTCGAACCCACCCAACAACACCGGTCATAATCCAAGGATTCGGTTGGCTCCAATAGGTTTGAAGTTCAATTCTTGAGAAACCTGAGATGTTCACATCAATAGGTAGTTTATTCTTTCAAACTCTTCCTTTTGGAAATTATTTAACACCAAAACATGAGTGACCCATTCATTACCTATGCTAGTGCATTTTTGCCCAACTTCAACATTCCAACAGCACACACACACACACACACACACCATTGCAACTACTCAATTTGGAGTAAGGATCCAAAACTAAGAGAGTAAGTACCCAAGGGTGCACTTTTTTCAAAGACTTTGATTCTCTCACAAGTCACAAAATAAGATGGCTACACACCAAAATGGTAATGAAATCCTGCCCTAATTTTATTAGGGTCAAAACTTTATAACATTGAAAAAGAGGGAAAGGGGGGAAAGAAAGAATATAGATCCTATTTTAAATTTTTTTTTAAGTTCCAATTTTTTGGTTTGGAATGTTGATAACAAGAGAAGTCAATATTGGACTACAAGTGGCAAGTAACAAATTACAAGTGAGAATGGTAGGAGGGTCACTAAAGGTACATTACATTCACACTTGGTGAAGGTTGAGTTCCCTAACACCACGCTAACCATTTAGGACTTAAACCTAGTTACCATGAAAAATTTATAATAACCTAATATTCTCTTAACATTAATCTATGGCTCATTTAACAATGGGTGCCACCTAGGATGCCACCTAGATTTTCATTTAACACTAACTTAACATCAAGTGTGAATGCACCATAAGGGGATGGAAGTCTTGATGCAACCAAACCCATGGGTATTGTTTGGCTTATGTTGGAGGATGCTTGCATCTTTTGAAGTGTGATAAAGATTGTTGGCTGAAGTCAGTGATGATGATCAAAAGGGGGACCCTCTAAACCCTTCATATCTTACATTTTGTTGCCACTATGATGTAAAAGATCATGCACTTGTTTGTGCAAGCATTAAAAACTAATTCATTCATTAGAAGAAAAAAATTGATCATCTAAATGTTGATCATGTTGTTTAGTTATGTCAACTCAAAGTAGCAAAACCTCAAATATAAATTATGTAGGGTAAAAGATTGAACCAAATTCTAATTTTTTTAAGAACCTGACTTGAAACCAGGTTGCTGATTCTCTTTATGTATGGATCTAGAATTGGAATACATGTCTTTGGGGGAAGAAAAAAAAGTGACTATAATCAAAGGTTGTTAATTAGAGTTCTCAACAATTAACCACAACCAATATTTCATAAAGTAAAGAATCACCCAACACTTGTTTGAACCAATGTTGGTATGTCATACAAGGTTGGGCTCACAAAGAAACCCCAATACCTACTCTCATAGGTCAAACCCCTACCCTTGTGATATAGGATTTAGAGATACCATGCTTCCTTACTAAGGTCACTTTGAATTATCGTTGTGCACGTTCATACCTAGAATTTTTCTTGGGAGTAACTCCTATTCATACCTAGGTTAGAACAGCTATTATTTAAGTCCATGTATGCATATATGAAATTGCTATGTATGTATGGTGAACAATTTAGTTCTCGTGAGTTGGAATGGAAGGCTTTAAGGCCACTTGAAGGTTAGATGTCACGTGAAGCATAATGAAGATTGTCGATCGTTTCATGAAAACGGCTGGTTGTAATAGCATTTTTTTAAAAATACAAATGCTTTTTTTCTCTTGATTTGGAAAGTCAAACATGAGGTATTGAATGACCCAATGGTTTTGTTCTTTACCTACATGCATGAACTAGATTGCTATGGTTTTACAAGCAAGGTTATGTATTTGGCAAAGTTATTATGACATCACTTAAATTTAAATTGTAATTTTAAAAAAAAGTGATTTAATGGCTTTTAAACCTACTTGGGCACATGTTTTTAGCACGTTTTAAATAATGTTTCAATGTTCATGTCCATACTCACAATCTTTAGAACATTTTGGCAATTATTGATACCAATATGGCCGATGAAAATGAAATTAATCTTGTATATACATATTCAAAAAATCCTAATATCAAACAAGTGTGTTCAGATCAACATGGTCACTCAATACTAGTTTGCAAAAAATTCTTTTAAGAAATATTATGTGTAACAAAAGGAGTTTATGCAAGATTTTGACCTTTTAAATGTCAAAAAATATATGCCTATGCAAATTGTGGAAAGTGTGCGGTTGAAATTATCAACTATGCATTTGCATCTTAAGGTTCTATTTCCTTCCCAAAAAAATTTCATAAGAAATTTTCCATGTGCTTCAAGATTAGCCCAACATTATCAAAACTAACAAAGTTGCACACATAAAAACATGCACACGAATCCTAAAAAAAATCAACTGCAAACCACATGAATCCAAGTTCAAAAGCACAAAAAATAATGACATGTATCCTTTTTGTGTTATGAAATCTCAAAACACAAAAGATGATATTCTAAAGCCATACCATGGAAGTTAAACCCCTCAAATGAACAAAAACCCAAAACCATGTTCATATTTAATTAAGTTCCAACCATAAATAAAATATATAGGAAATTAATGTCTTAAAATTTATATTTAACAACTATTTTGCACTACAAGATCAACACCCAAAATTATTGAAACTAAAAAATTCACACATGCATGAAAACATGCACACAAATCAACCCCTTAGTTAGAGTAAAGGTCCCCTTACATTAAATAATTAAATCTATGATCAAATAAGACATAATGTGGTAAGATAATCCACAAAAGGAATTTAGCTTCAAACATGATGAAATCAATAGGCCATATATAATGTGAACCCCATCATTAATCACCTAGCTATAATCCGTTGTGTTCAACCAAATTACGACCTTCATTGAATCATTTAAATGTCCTAGTCAATAATATGTCTATGCCCAAATCTATTCAAGACTCAATCCAAAAATGCATAAATAACCTTTTCACTACTTTTATTTCAAAGTGGTGCCAATTCAATCCACTTGGAAAAATGTTCAAACATAATGAACATGTACTAATTATGACAAACAATTAGGTTCAATAGTCCAATAAACCCAAGTTCCATTGATATCCAAGCCCCATGATCAATAAAAGTTATAAATGTGGGGTGGGTGCATTAGATGCATAAACCCAATCAAACACCATGTTGAAACAAGATGTTGAACTCCTTTTGCATGCCTCTCCACCAATATTGGCCTTGAAACAAACTATAGGTTTGATGTACCCAAAATGTCCCATCTTTTCACAAAGTTTTTTTATGACTTTGGACATGATCCCACCCATACATGCCCATTTGACCATATCTTTAGAAGGCGTTGTCCTTTCCAATGGTATATTTTAACCCTTTGAAAACCTAATCCTTTTCTTTGGATGTCAATCCCACATCCAACTTCCCTATTTGTAGGTAGGTCAACAATTGGGCATCTCCAAAAATGTTCACAAATCCAATGTCATCAAATTCAACCTCTAAATTCCTAGTAATGTATGAAGAATTGACTTAAACTTGACATGATACCTTTTGGCAACCATTTGGCAAGGAATGAAACAACATGCCAACTAGATAATATATCCAAATATGTTTCCCCATGCCAATGTGTTCCAATGGTATCCAACTCACTAAAACTTGGGTTCCTATTCAACCCATCCACATCCTTGTTGATTATTTTAGTTCAACATTTGACATCAAAATCAGATTCCTAAAGATTGAGAGCCTTTTTTTTCAGTTTCCCCAAACTCTATGAGCCACTTTAATGGTTGGTGATCATAATGTGACCATAGTCCAAATAACTATGAACAAAACATTCCTCGTCATATGAATTTTATTTAACTTATATTTGGTTGAAAGATCTATTTGCATAAGTCACCACAAACTTTTGATTTTCATCATCAAGTTGTGTAAGGACTATTCCAAATCCAAAAACACTCCAATTTGTATCTAATTAAAAAGGATGACCTTTAATGGGTTGCCTCAAAATAGGTGTAGAATTAAGCCTAACTTTCAATTCTTGGAAATTTTATTCTTGTGCATCCCCCTATATGAATTCATGATCAACCTTGGTCAATTGAATCAAGGGTTTTGTAATTTCCAACTAAACCTTTTGACAAACTATTAGTAATAATTTACCAACTTCAAAAATAACTTCAATTGATTAACATCAGTTGGGCTTGGAACCTTGGAAATTGCATTCATCTTGGTCTTTTGAACTACCAAACTTCGTGGGTAAAAATAGGGGTTTCATCATCCAAGGTAATTCGTACCTTTTCCTCTTTGAATTTGCCCAACTCCATGAACTAAAAGCAAAATTATGAACATAGTTTTATTATAATTATCACGTCTTACATGCTTCACCTATCATTACATGACCAATTTTTGGTTCCAATGTGTTCACAATTATGGATGCCTTACACTCGGATGCCAAATCATCCCTAATGTCCAAGGTTGAAACTATAACATGTAATTGTTACAATGTTTATATAAGAATGTCCCCACATGAAGCCCCCATTCCATGTGCATTTGAAATCCCCTCAACAAGTCCACCTTGTTGACATTGGCAAAAGGTGGCCAATCATCATGTTGCACCACTTGTGACATGCATTTTAAATTCAAAATGGCATTCACATTGAGACCTTTATATTTTGATACCAAAGCATATGCATGTCAAACAAATCAAGTGGTGTTATGTTGGTTCACCTCCACCATAATTGATGTGCCAAGATCCCATTCATGCAACATCCACCAAAATTGGTTTGTCCAACCATGCATGGACTTAATGCCATGCCACCAAAACTTGTGGCCATGAGTTACCTAATGGAGGAACATTCGCCAAAAGGTAAATGAATGATTGTTCTTGAATGTGTTATACATGTAACAACAATCATAGTAGCTCCCAAAAACATCATAATCATGGGTCAAAAAAACGAGCACCTATACATGTTAAAAAATGGACTTAACGTGGCCATTCAACTATCATCATATTAATTACACCAACGTCATCCAAATCTCTGCCCCCAACAATGTAATGTTTTGGGGTAATGCCCCCAAATATTCATGCACATTTGTATTTGGTAATAATTCAAGATATTTGTCCAACAACATCCCCACATTGTGAATAGAAACCTTTTGCGTTGTGGTGTTGGGGTCCACATACAAGTATTTATGAACTCAAATTCTTACCTAAAAAATTATAACTTGGACCCGAGCCATACACTTGAACACCAAAACTATTTTTTAAAAAAATTCATCCATAAAGAACATTCATTCATAAATTGGATGAATTCAAGTTTCATTTAACTTGAATTACTGAACAAGGTGGGTGGTGATTGCAAAAAAGATTGGACATAATTATATTTGTGAAAAAACATGGTAGTTAATTGGCAAATAATTGTTGATGATTAGACAAAGATTGAATGGATAGAAATAGTCTTATAACTTGACATGGCACGATGCAACTTTTTCAATGTGATGTGAATTCAATCCATCCATGAATTTTGATTAATTATTTTTCAAATTAAATTTTAATTTCAAATTAATTTTGGAAATTCATTGCTCCTTCATATGAGGTTGGATTTGCAAGCTATTTGGGGAATAAAACCTTAAAAAAGATGGCAATGCATGAAAGAAATTTCATTTCATTCAAAGACCAAAGTTTTTGGAGGTTTTTCTTGGGTGTGATTCATGCATCATGTGTGCAAGTTGTTAGGTGTGCGACAAGTTGTTGCTGACTAAATTCAAATGTGTGGGTACGTACTACTTATTGAACTCACATTTAGTGGAGTGTCACACCAGCAACAAACGAGTAGAATAACACCATCAATGAACAAGGAAAGTTGTGCCATTAACTTTTCATTTTCTATAATAGTTTGTTGTAGTAGGTTAAAGATTGTTGGCGTATGAAGTGGGGGGAAAGTAATGCATGTATTTTTCATGTTTATAATGTTAAATATGGCCCCCATTGGTGTTGTTGGGTTATCGTTTGTTTTCTATCATTATATTGGTTGGGCTATCATTTATTTTCAAAAGGTAAGAGGGTTTACTAAATTTTGTGCCATCAGTTGACACCTAGGTAAAACAAACTCACTATTATGGGTTGATTTTTTGAAAATCTATGTATACTCCTCAATGAAAAACTCCAGGTGAAAGGTTATGAACCTTCCCATGCATGTAACTACCATAGTGGGCCCTGGGACTATAATTGGTGTGATTAATGGTCAAGCATGGGAGTTCAAAGAAGTTTTTTGTGTAGTAAAAAATATTTTTGCACAATTATAACAAATTTAATATCAAATAAACAATTAGGTATGATCATAAGTTTTGAAGTATTAAAAAACACATAAGATTTGGTCAAGCCCAGTAAATAGGGGCCAATATCAAGCAAACCTTACCCATTCCATGTTGTTAATAATTGTTACAAAATTGACAAGGCGTAATGATTTGGTCTACAAATGCAACGCCCATTTTAAATTATTGTTACCATGAGAATTAGTTCATGAAAAGGGAAACAAAACTTAAAAGTTGTTAACATGTTAACTTACTAGCCATTCAATCTAGCAATTTATTGAACAAAATGTATGACATTTGATCATGATCCCAATTGATATGGATAATATTTTTGTTTTTCAATTTGAAGCTAGTTCATCAACCACTTTGAATCATTGTGCAAAGGAAGATACATGTAGAAAAAACATGTAATTTATAACATTTAGAAAAAATGACCCTTAATAACCTAACCCCAATCCATGTGTTGTATGATGGCATATTCCACCAAATAACCCCAAAACACCTTATGTCAAATAAAATACAACTTTCTATTTAATCCTATGATCAACACTTTCATACCAAAAAATTTGGTCATAAAATTTTAATTAATTGATCACAATGGTAATAGAAAGAAAATTTGATTTTGTATTATAATAAGAATTCATGAAAATCAATACTCACATCAATTTTTATTTCAACAATGAACAATCTTAAACACCTTCCAGCCAAAACTCCTTGATGATCATTGGGAGCATTTTTTACAACAAGGTTAGGCATACTGCATTTTTTTTTGGGTGTCACACTTGTAGTTTTCTTTTGCATTTATTTGATACATAAATATAAAATTTAAATATTTTTTGAAATATCAAAAAAGGGAATCACATATTAATAGAATTAAAATTTCAAATTTCTCAAAAACACATTAATATCTTAAATATATAATGAGCAATGGACTTTTGAATTTTGAAAACAATTTCTTTAACATCTTGTAAAGTTCATGAATATGGACTTTTGTTTTGTAATAATTAGTCCTATGTATTCAAAAATTTAAGATATAGCATGATTGATACGTTAAAAAGTAAAGATGCATTGAATGAGTGGAATATGAATTTAATACATGGTGTATGAACTTTTCAAATTCCCAATTATAATGACAACTATTTAAAAAGGCCCTTTAAAGATTAAAAATGATAAATTTTAAGATTTATCTTTTAGGAATTTTCAAAAATTCCTTACATCATCATGACTTGAAATTAGCAATGAGAAAAAATCATAATTTGAATTACATCTAAATATTCATATTTTAGTCTAATATTCAAATACATTGGAAATGGACTCGAACAAAAGGAACTTTAAATCACCATAAATTAGAGACCTTAAGTGCTTTTGCTCAACATGGCAAAGTTTTATTAATCATATTATATAGTTGAACTAAACACAACAACTCCTACTACTAATTTTTTCCCATACAAAACATCATGCATATATGAAAATTATTGTATGAAGAAGATTTGATCAAAACCCTTACTTCTTTCATATAGGCTCTTCCTTTTAAAAACCCCCAGTCATTGAAAATCCCTTGATCCTTTTTAGTAATGTCCCACACAAGGTCCCATAATCATGTAATCCCAACATTTATTTCTCAAGAAAATTCTTAAATATATCCTTTAAATTACTGGAAAATATCAACATAAATGTTGTATCCTTAAGAGTATTTTTGCTACAAACAAAGAATTTTCCAATTTCTAACAACTCGTGAGAGCTTCTTGGAAAAATTAATCCCATAATTTTAAAAATCTAAATCTTTCAATATTTATTCAATATCACTCCCTTAGGCATGAATAATACCCAAACTTCAACAAAGAATCACCAAGTGTACTGTGAACCTAAATAATTTCAAATATATGTCTTAAAGGATCAAGTAGTTAGCAAAATATTTATTAGTTTTGTGTGAATCTTCCTTTTTAAGAAAACTTATGGTCTTAGTTTTAATACCAAAAAAAATATGAGACATTTTTTGGGCACAGTTTAAAATTGATTCTTCCAAATTCTAAACCTTTTATTTTGATTTTATAACATTTTTTCAAACTCAAGAACCTTTGGGCCTAGGTCGAAAACCAAGTTTGGTTTCATGTACACACTCCAATGTTAGAGATTATATATGTAAAAAAATTTACAACACACTCAAACAAGTGTCTTATAAGTACAAAATTCAACAACTCATTAAACATATTTTTATAAAATTTGACTTTTTAATTTTTCTTTCTAAAATCAACTTGCCTACTTAAAGACTCAAAGTTATGTTTAGGAAGGTTTTTTCATAGTTTGGGTTTTGTTTCAAATGTAGCAAAAAGTTAATTCCATGATCTAATTCTTATGCAAAAGGTGTGTTTGCTTGGGTTTGGATTATAAGAACTTGAACATGCCCTAATTGACCATTGCAATACCTTTGCAACATTGGTATCTACCAAATTTGGGAGGTTATTATAAATATGAGCATATTCCCATGTTATTTGGGCAATTTTAAATGCACATAACCATGGTTTTCAAAAAGTCAAAAAATTGAGTTTTGATGTATAACCATGGTTATATAAAAGATTGAAAAAATCCATTAGTTCCACCTATAAAACCATTCATTCTTTAAGGTTTTTGAAACAATTGGAGGCAATGGTACTATTATTCCAATTTTTGTTTTTGCAAAAAATCAAAACTATCGGTTCTATTAAGGTTTTTTCCTTATTTTTCAAATTTGTGATGTAGACATGTTGGTGATCATTTAAAAGAGGAATTAGCCAAGTAATTTGGCTACAAATTAAAAAGGAAAATAAAAAGATTTAAAAACCTTATTATATTTTTGGATCCTATTGGAACCTACTGTCTAATTATGATGATTTTAAAAAAAACATTCCTCAAAATTTGGCAACTTTGAGGCCTTTTTTTCACAAAATTGTTTTGTGTGAGCTTGTATTGGATTTTGTTCTAGTTACTAGTGGTAAAAATTGGCCAAAAACAACTTAGATTCATTGAATTTGAAATATCTAAAATACAAAAACCAGGGGTTATTAATGAAATCAAATACATGCCCTACACTCCATATGGTAGTTCCACCCATATTGAATGGTTTATTAGCCTTCAATAGTATTTCTCACATCCAAAGGCTAGCTGACTATTTTGATCCCATGCTCCACCCATAAACATGAAAATTGGGACAATGAAAGGTGAGAAACTATTAATAGGAAATCACTAGACAAGTCATTCTATTTGGCTAATCAAGAGCATGTGTTAGACTATGCAATGTCTTTTGTTGGCCTTGCCTACTAAGGCAAGGATATTGTGTTTAGATTCATTATAGAGTATAGTAGCTTAAGGGATTTTGGCCCCTAGGTAATAATAGGTCTATTTTTATATGAGGATTTTTGAAAGATGATATTTTGGCTTGTGT
>Ga0116231_10015061_pt1 | contig 10123 bp, 10 predicted proteins | sample S1TSphgellanicum_2_FD_89695 | JGI IMG/M metagenome (GOLD analysis project Ga0116231, IMG submission 89695) | Host-associated microbial communities from peat moss isolated from Minnesota, USA - S1T2_Fd - Sphagnum magellanicum MG | ecosystem: Host-associated > Plants > Peat moss > Unclassified... | reverse complement strand
CCCGTGCCGGAGACGACGGAAGGCAAGACACCGGCGCTCGGGGATGCCCAGGCCCGCCGGCTCCTCGCCGCGCCCGCCGGCGACACGCGCAAAGCCAAACGCGATCGCGCGATCCTGGCCACCCTGCTCTATCACGCGCTGCGCCGGGACGAGCTCTACAAGCTCAAGGTTAAAGACGTGCGCCAGGAGCGCCGCGGCGTGCCGCACCTGAAGGTGTCCGGCAAAGGCGGTAAGACCCGGTACTTGCCGTTGCACCCCGCGGCGAGTGGGTTGATCGCCGAGTACCTCGAGGCCGCCGGCCACGGCGACGCCGAGGCCTCTCCCCTCTTCCGCCCGCTCCACCATAGCCGCGACCAGAAATCCGCGCTGGCCATCACGCCGGATGGGGTGTATCGGATGGTGCGGGAGTACTCGGCGCGGCTCGGGTTCGAGATCGGGGCGCATTCGCTGCGCGCGACGGCGGCGACCAACGCGCTCGATCACCAGGCCGACATCGCCAAGGTGCAGGAGTGGTTGGGGCATGCGAATATTTCGACGACGCGCATCTACGATCACCGCAAGACCCGGCCGGAAGACAGTCCGACGTTTCTTGTGAAGTATTAAAAGGCTATGTGTTGCGGCTCGATCACATAAACGCGAGGGATCCGATTGCATCGACCCAGCGGCGCAGGATTCGCGGTTGCTACACTCTCAGGACGGAAACCTACTGCCCTTCGATCCTGCCTATTGGTGGATCGCATATTTGCCGTTCGTTGTCATCGTCTTAGTGCAGGCCTTTCTTCTTTGCACCTGTTGGGCAGATACCGTCCGAGAACGATACCAAGAGCTGGCGAAATCGGGCGCGATATGGGGAAACGAAATACAGACGAACAAAGGACGAATACATTGAATCCTACAGGCACCTGCGGGAGCACGGGAACGCTATGTAGTATCCTCGTCCTAGAGATCATCTTGGCCACAGCATTGGCCAACGCACCGTCAGGACTATTCTTCGTTCTGCTCGTCGTGGTGTGGATCTTGCCCGCTACATTTGTATGGAATTCGGACTCTCGGAAATATAAAGCCGATCGCTGGAGTGCCGGGGGGTACGTTGACGGCGGCTGGGAACCCGGAGGCCTGGCGGCTATTGACCGCCGAGTCGCAGATGGAGAAGCCTAACGCCGCAGCGTTGGCGGCGTGTCGGGACGCGGCGGCGAAGACGAAGAAGGAGCAGCGTTGTACGATCGTGGTGCCGGCGCCGTGACCGCAATCGGCCTCCCTCTGTCCCGGCCCGGGCGTACACGCTTAGAATGCCGAAGCGATTGTGATGGAAAACGATCTTTCTGTGCGCTGACGAATGGCGGGAGATGGTAAATCAGATGAAGTCATTCGCGAACTCCATAGGCGAGACTTTCGCAACAGTGATGTCCGGCGGCAACGCGCAGCTGCTGATTAGGGTGGCAGAGCACTCGGACATCCTTTTGCGATTCCAACGGGGTACGGTGGCAGCGACTTATCTTCTCGAGTGCCGTAGCTTGGCGAATTCTGCCTCGACTTATGCATCCTCTAAGGACTCCGGCGGCGGCACGTCGATTGTTAGAGACCCCCGGCACACCTTATATGAAGACAAAAGCCACCCGGTTTCCTTCTTTTCGGAGATCAATTTCTCAAACTCCGTCTTGTTAACACTTCTCATAAATTCCATATCCGCATCTTCGCCCGCATATTCAAATAACCAGTGAGAATTGCCTATCGCAATGGTGTCGGCATCTCGTTGTCCGTCACTCTGAATACCCCTCAGGCGTTGCATGGCCGTATCCAAATATTTTCTTGATGCCGCTGGCATAGAAATCTTTGAGTAGTTTGCCGTTGCTTTCGCCGCATCTACTTTTTTTCGTCGCTCGAGCAGCGCCGCTTTGCGAAGCTTGATCAGCTGTGCACGATCATCTGTGGCGATAGTTGGAGTTACCGCAAATTCTTTTTCCGCGATGTACTGTGCTATCAGTGTCCAAGCACACGCCTCGTTATACCGCGTCACCGGGTGCGGGTTGGTCTCCGTTTGCAGGTAGTGAATGGCAATGTTTAGACAATCTAACGCAGCCATGTAGTGCCGTTTCCACAGAAACTGGTCACTAATTTTTCCGAGTCTTTGCTGATCCACCTCTTCATTGTCATCAGGAAAATCGATTAGCAGCGCCGTCTTTCGCAACTCGACTGCTAGCATAATCCATGCTGATGCTAACTTGAAACGTGCGAGACGCTGAAGGTGCTCGGAACCGGCAGCTATCGTGTCGAGGCTGGTGTATGACGTAACTGCCCACGTCCAGCGTGCTCGACTAAATGCGTGATCGCCCCAATTCATTTGCCTTAAGGCCTGAGCGATGCGGGGTACCTCCGCGGTATCAATTCCCGACAGAATCGATTGTTGATGTTCGGGGTGCTCCCGAAGAAAGTACTCCAGTACTTTTTGGACCACTTGTCCCTGAGTGGTATGTGTGGCCTTCGTATAAGCTGAAAGATTCGTAACAACGTCTGGCGTAATGCGCACTGAGAGTGTCTGAAACGTTTTTCCCATTGTTGATCCTCCCGATCTTCTGACAATTGATGTTGGGCTCCGCAACCGGGTGTATTCCAATGAATGCGGAGACCCTTGTGGACTGTGGTTTAGCTGACCATTCCATCCGCGCACGCAGCATCCGGCGCTTGCTTGACGTTCTTCGGCGGACCCGACATCGATTGGCGGGCCGTCGCATATTCGGCCGCAACCACTCCGATGAAAATCAGGAGAGCGCCAACTAGCATCCGCGCGCTAAATTGCTCGTTGCGGAGTAGGTAGCCAAACAGGGCGGCGAAGACCGGCTCTGTCATCAACACTAGAGCTAAGTGGTCGGCGGTTGTATCCGCTTGAAATTTCGTTTGAATGTAAAAAGCCACTCCTGTGGCGAAGATGGCCATAAAGGCAATTCCTAATACTGGCGATGCGCTCCACGTGGGAAAGCCATGTTGCGGTATTTCGAAGACGACGGAGAGGAGACTGCAGATGGATGCCATCGTGACAGTCTGGACAACTAGCAGTGGAATGGACTGGTATTCCGGCGAGCCATCGGTCCCGCCGGAGGCGCGACACCGACCCACTAATATGATGTACGCCGCCATACCACACGCGCCGAATAACGCCGACACCCCAGCCAATCCAAGCGAAAGTGCAGCGCCCGACTTGGTGAGCAGGACATAAGTTCCGACAGCGGCCACCACGAAACCGACCCAAGTCCATCGTGAAACGCGCTGTCTAAACGCGATACACATACCAAGCGGGACCAGGAGGCTGCTTACAGCCGTTATAAAAGCGACTTCGCCAGACGTGGAGGGGAGACGAAATGCCTCGTATTGGCAGGCGAATGCCGCGCTCAATACCAAGCCGCAAGTGAGCCCCGGCTTTAGGTGCTTCAAGAGAAGCTGCAGTCGGTTTGCGCCCAAGAATGGTAGGAACAAAACGGCCGCGAGCCAAAATCGGCCTGCAAGAAAGAGAAATTTATGGTCTTGCCAAGTTTCCAGTGCTGTCTTGGCTATGGGATACGCGAGTCCCCATATTAGAGAAGCCACCAAGAACATCAGGTCAGCAGTACGCGCGCGGGCCTTCGTCATTGAACCTCCGGATCGGGGAGTGATCTCAAGCTGAGCGCGCCAACTTCCCAAATTCGGCCCGCTCCCCCCAGATGACCACATGCTAGCAAATTAGTTGCACGCAAATAGCTAGCACTTTTCTTGCTTTCTGGAACTAATCGCATCTCCCTCTGGTCCGAATGCTTGTAATTGTACTGCACTTTGCATGCATCTCATTTATGGCTAGAGGAAAATTATGTTAAATTCTCCTGAGTCTGTCCGCGAACAACTCGGCACCTTGCTGCCAAAATGGCTGCAGCGACCGGTGACCTGGATTACTGGCCTTCCCCTGGCGAATCAAGCACCTCTTTGGAACCGATCCGGCGCGGATAGCGCTGTATTGGCGATGCTCACGCTGGTGAGTGGTACAGCGATCGTGTCTATCGCAACGCAGCATGGCCTGCTTTTCCTGCCCCTAGCCGTGATCGGAGTGATCCTGGGCACTGGCGGCGTGCGGTGGCTCTATGTGGGAATCGCGCATCACGCCAGTCACGGAAATGTGTTTCCGAAATGTCCCCGAACGAACGCTCTGCTGGGGGATCTCATCTCTCTCTTGCTTGGCAGCCTGGCTCACGCCGCCTACCAGCGGGAACACGCCCAAGATCATCACGCATGGTCGAAACTCGGGACCGCGGAGGATCCCGATGCGAAGTTCCTGCTCGCTTCTGGGTTCAGTCCCGACCGCTCGCGCCGGGCCAACTGGCTTCAGTTGGCTCGAGTGACTACGTCGCCCTCATGGCACCTACGATATTTCATCAACCGAATTCGCAGCGCATGCGGTCGCTCCCCGATGCGCTGGGCGGTCTACATGGCCGTTCAGTTCGGCATTTTCATGATCCTCCATCACGAGTTCGGCCTTGCTGCCTGGCTCGTTGGTTGGGTGATGCCCGTTTCCATTGGCTACAACATCTCGGCGCTGCTCCAGTTTCTGAGCGAGCATATGTGGTTTTGCGCCATTCAAGACCGCCAAGAGCGTCGCAAAGCCCTAACCGTTGGTCGGTTCCTGATTGATCCCATTCCCACGCGCCGCGTGGACTGGATCGTTTGGTGGACACGCCTCGTGCTCCTGCACATTCCGGCACGCCTTGCCATCCTGGTTGCAGACCTCAGCCAGCACGATCTGCACCACATCAAGCCGATGAGCAAGTGGAGCATGGCGGCGTACGAACGCCGTGACCTCCGCAACCAGAGTCCCGAGAAATTCATTAGCTACGGCGGTTCCGTTTTCCAGCACATCGACCGAATCTTCAAAACGTGGGAGTCATGATCATGAGCAACACAATTGCAATTGGCGATCCTGTGTCATCGGCGTCTCGATTGGCACATCGAGCAAAGCTTCGAGGATACTCAGTAATCGAGCTTCGAACCTTCGACAGCAAATCGGAGTACTACTCGCGTAACTACGACCCTCGATTATTCGACGGAATGGTCGAATATCGCGGCGACGACGCCATGGCGCTGCACGATCTTCGCCATGTGGAACACATTCTAATCGGCGCCGACAGCAGCGTCGCCATCGTCGAACGACTAAACCTCTTCCGGGGCCAACTGCATAATGACCCCGAAAAGATTCTTGCCCGTTCCGACAAGGTCGAACTCGCTTTACACCTGCGCGCGGCGGGCCTGCCAGTGGCAGAACAGCGCTATTTCCGGTCAACAGAAGCCCGCCAAGCGCTTCAGTATGCGAAGGAGCGAGGGTTCCCACAGAAACTTCAGGTGATCAAGCCGCGCGCAAGTGGCGGAACCAACAACGTCTTGCTGCCCACCAATGAAGACGAATTCCTTACAAAATTCGATCTGGTGGCCAACGCTCTGAGCCTTTATGCAAGACCGAACGGCGGTGTTCTCGTAATGGATTACGTATCCCCCGCTGAATCTGTCGAGTATGTTGTGGATGCCGTTTCACATGATGGCACGCACTTTGTCACCGACGTCTGGACCTACCAGAAGGAACCTTTGAACGGAACGCCCGCCATGTACCGGTCCATGAAGTTAATGAGTCAAGAAAGTGCTGCCAGGGAAATAGACTTCGCGTTCCGGATGCTAGACGCCGCAGGACATCGACAGGGGGCATCCCATATCGAGCTTTGGAAAACTCCGCATGGCCACCTGCCTGTCGAGATCGGATTCCGGCTTCCCGGCTTGATCACTCAAGTCGCTGCCGACGCGACTGGATTAGATCAGATTGATTTCACTCTAGACAGTGCGCTCGACCCCGAGGCCTTTCATACGAGATTGAAAGCGCACCGCCTAGAACCTACTAACCGTGCCGCCGCAGTCGTGTTTATTGCTTCACGCCGTGCCGGTACTCTCGCAGAGGATGCGCCAATCGACGACGTTAAGGCGCTTCGCTCATACCATTCTTCCGCCTTCAAGGCTATTCGGGCCGGAGACCCATTGGTATTAACAACCGACGTAGCGACGATTGGTGGGTGGGTTGCGCTCTGCCATGAGCGCACTGATGTTGTCGAAAAGGACTTGGAATTTCTGCGCAGCATTGAGCAACGTCTCACCGACGTACGTTAACAACAACGAAGTACGCGCGGCTGCCGAGCATCGGCAGTCGCGTTTCCCCCGACGCGCATCGCGCGATGAGCACGCATTGTGCCACCCGACTCGGTCGATCCCGGGGAGACCTAATGATCGCCGGTACACGCGAAACCATTCGCGGATAATGTGGGTCCTGGCGGATGTTGTCGGGCTGTTCTCAATTAATGTGGGTCCGTTCTCACGTAATGTGGACCCGGGCGCACGGATATTCTCAGCCAATGGTCCCGAATCGACCACTGTTATCGGGCCGGCCGAGTTACGTTCTCAGGTCGCTACAGCTACCAGGGCCTCGCCGACGTACCGCCCGAGCTCGAGTGGTTCGCGAACTTGGGCAACCCCGCCACCCGGCGCGCGTACCAGACCGCCCTGCAGGACTTCATTCGGTTTACTGACATCAAGCAGCCGGAAGAATTTCGCACCGTCACCCGCGCGCATGTCATCGCCTGGCGTGACGAGCTCGCTGGCTTCTTTATCCGCGACGACGATTCGGCATCGGCTCTCCGCCCTCGCCTCGCTATTCGATTACCTGTGTGACCAGAACGCCGTGACGCACAACCCGGTCAAGGGCGTGAAGCGGCCGGTGCCGGAGACCACCGAAGGCAACACGCCGGCGCTCGGCGACGCCCAAGCCCGTCGCTTGCTGGCCGCGCCCGCCGGCGACACGCTCAAGGCGAAGCGTGATCGGGCGATCCTGGCCACTGCTCTATCACGCGCTGCGCCGGGACGAGCTCTGCAAGCTCAAGGTTAAAGACGTGCGCCAGGAGCGCCGCGGGGCGTGCCGCACCTGAAAGTCTCCGGCAAAGGCGGTAAGACCCGGTACTTGGGGTGACCTCAAGAAAGGGGCCATTACGTACGCTAAGGACCGCTGGTCGTTACTAGGTGGTCGCGGGCCCTAAGCCGACTCCAGGAGTCGCCGCTATGCGATTGAGTTCAGGACTGCTGCCACTTCGGCGGGCTTTTCGAGCATCGCGTAGTGGCATGCATCGATTGCAATGATTTCGGCTGCGGGCAAGCGGGCTGCCAGCTGTTCCTGGTGTGACGGCGACAACGCTCCGAGGTCGCGCAGGCATCGCACGTAGGTGACAGGCACCTGTGAGTCAAGTTTCCAATCGACGCGGTCCAACATCAGAGAGCTCGACTCCTTCGAGAACTTTGCCGCCGCTTCCTCAATCTCCGCAGGGGACATGCCATTGAGATTCTTTTTGATCGCCGCCGGCAGCTCCGCAAACTCAGGCATGAGTCGGAGAACAATATTGCTCATAAGACGCATACCGAATGGAAACGAGGAGATCATGGGCTCCCCAGGATTCGGGACCATCGCTGCGATGAGCACGAGGCGTGCGATCCGATCGCTGATCCGACTGGCCACCGCCAGAGCGACGGCTCCGCCCAAGGAATGTCCCACGAGAATGATCCGGCCGCTTGAGGGGATCTCGTTCAGCACGGCATCGACGCATTGAGAAACCCGAAGGCCTTTGAGGCTGCTTCCATTTCCCCCATGCCCCGGCAAATTTACGGCGACCGACGGGCCTTTTAGCTGCGTACGAACCGAATCCCATACCCAGGCACCTACTTGGCCTCCATGAATCAACACAATGACGGTCGGCGATGTATTCATTGGAAAATCCCTTATTCCATGTTCCTATTTGTTGATGTGGATGCCGCCGATCATGCTGCTCGGTCCGTTTTACATGTCGGTGCTCACGTCTCGCTGATCAAACTCTCTAATGCGGCCAAGTCTTGGTCAGATAACGATCGCGTGGCGGCCCAGGATTTCCAAAAACCAAGGAATGATTCATAGGTCCATTTTCCCGGCCCGGTCACAAGGAGGTAGTGCCCGCCACTTGACCGCTCAATAACAGAAACTGATGTGACTGCTCCATCACTGTGTTTGAGATGCAGATGCAAGTCTGCGGGTTCGTTGGTTGCCTCTGTGATCATCCCCTGCCATCCTGACTGATGCTGCTGGAGCCAATCAGTCAAGCCTTGGAGTTGCTTGGATGATAAATCTCTTCGGCCAGTCTCTTGACGGCTCGCAAACGTCGAAACAGCGCCGGATACGAGCGGCGTTCCGACTTTAATGGCGCCAGCGTTCGCTGTGGCATTCGAACCTATTGCTACCAATCCGACTAACAGTAGCGTTCTCATTTCGTAAGTACCCTTAAGTTTCAAACACGGTCATGCAACGCGGTCCCGCTTCACAATGTCGAGCACGGTATTCTTGCTGAGTCCAAGCCGATGACTGATCTCGCGATACGATTGGCCTTCACTGACCAGCTTCAGCACCTTTGGCGCAAATCGGTCCGCTTTCACGCGATGACCTGGCCGTCGGCCGAAAAGTACGCCTCGTTTCTGAGCGGCGGCAATTCCCGATCGAACCCGCTCTCGGAGTAGATCTCGTTCGAATTCCGCAAGGGCCGCCATCAGCGACGCGATCAATTTGCCCTGGGCGCTGCGCAGATCGAATTGCAACCCTGTCTGGGCTACGAGGGAGACGTCCCACGATTGCAGATCCTGCAGGGTGTGGAACAGATCAAGCATCGAGCGCCCCCAACGAGTGAGCTCGGTGACGAGTATTACATCTATCTTGCGCGCCTGAGCTAGCGCCAGGACTTCCTTGCGTTCCGCTCGATCGTCCTTGGCGCCGGAAGCGGTTTCCTTCCACACACCGACGATCTTGTAGCCGGCCTTCTTGGCGAAGGCGCGAAGGTCCCGCTCCTGGCGGGCGCAGGTCTGGTCCGCGGTCGATACCCGGCAATAGAGTGCGGCGGTCTGTCCCAATTGAACCCTCGGCGAAAAACACCCCGGAAACGGTGCTTTTCCTGTGGCAGAGTGTTGCTCTGTTCAAAGTGTACTTCAATTGGGACAGCCGAGCCATCCGGGAGGGATTCCGATGCCGCGACGCGAACTGCTGACGCCGACGGAACGGGTGCAACTGTTCGCGTTCCCCGAGGATGAGAGCGAGCTGATCCGGTTGGCGACCCTGGCGCGGTCCGACCTTACCTACATTCGTCAGCACCGCGGCGATCATAATCGCTTGGGGCTGGCCGTTCAGATGGTCTACTTGCGCCATCCGAGCCGGGTCCTCCCGCCCAACGAGGCGCCGTTCCCACCATTGCTCGGCATCGTCGCCGCACAGCTGAAGGTGACGTCGGCGGTCTGGTCTCAGTATGCCCGGCGCGACGAAACGCGCCGCGAGCACCTGCAGGAACTCCTCGAGCGCTTCGAGCTGCGGCAATTCGACCGGACTGACTACCGAGCATTGATCGACTGGCTGGCGCCGCTAGCGCTACAGACGACGCAGGGAATGGCGCTCGCGCACGCGGTCGCGAACGAGCTGAGGACGCGGCACATCTTATTGCCAACCGTGGCGATGATCGAAAAAATGTGCGCCATCGCGCTGACCCGGGCCGAGCGCGAGACATTCCGGCGGTTGACCGCCGGTCTCACCGACGCACACCGGGCCGCCCTCGATGCCGTGTTGCTGGTGCGGTCGGGCGGCAGTAGCAGCAGCCTCTCCTGGTTCCGGCAGCCGCCTGGCGCTCCGAGCGCCAATGCGGTGCTCTCCCATTTGGCTCGCTTACGGGCAGTTCGGGCACTCAACTTGCCGGCTGACCTCGGGCGTGACGTGCATCAAAACCGACTGCTGCGGCTGGCGCGTGAAGGAGCCCAGACCGCGGTCTTTCAGTTGCAGGAATATGATCCGCTGCGCCGGTACGCGACCCTGGTGGCGATCTTGTTGGACACGACCGCGACGCTCACGGATGAGACCCTCGATTTACATGACCGGCTGATCGGAACGTTCTTTAGCAAGGTGCGTAGCAAGTATGACCGGGAGTTCGCGGCGGACGGTCGGGCCCTTAATGACAAGGTCCGGCTCTATGCGAAGATCGGTTCGGCACTGATCGCCGCGAAAGAGGCGAAGACTGAT
>Ga0116231_10015060_pt1 | contig 10123 bp, 6 predicted proteins | sample S1TSphgellanicum_2_FD_89695 | JGI IMG/M metagenome (GOLD analysis project Ga0116231, IMG submission 89695) | Host-associated microbial communities from peat moss isolated from Minnesota, USA - S1T2_Fd - Sphagnum magellanicum MG | ecosystem: Host-associated > Plants > Peat moss > Unclassified... | reverse complement strand
CGGCCGAAGGTCTGGCCGCGGAGGTCGGCGCGCTGCGCATTCGCGAACTGCGGATGCAGGCCGAAGCCAAGCTCGGTGCCCGCTTCGACTTGCGTAGTTTCCATGCCGCGATTCTCGCCGCGGGTGCGTTGCCGCTGGATCTTCTGCAAGAACGAATCGAGGCATGGATCGGCACCGAGAGCGAGACGCCCGCGAGTGCCGACGTCCGCTAGGCGGCAATCAGATGCCGAACATCGCGTCCAAACGTCGGTCAGATCGCCCAGTGCGTTGCGTTCTCCTGTTGCTACTCATCGCACCGGCAATGCCGGTGTGCGGCGCTGCGCCGCCGACCGAAGCGGAACCGCCCGAGGAATTTCACCTCGCAATCAGTGTCGATCCGAGCGACCAGGGCGGCGACGCGACCGCCGAGGTTCGGATCCATGCGTCGCGCGAGGTGCTCTGGCGGGTATTGACCAGTTGTGACGAGGCGCTCGCGATCGTCCCCGGACTCAAAGTCTGCGAGGTCCTCGAGAGTGCGCCGGATGAGGCATGGCAGCGCATCCACCAGGTCATGGACTACTCCTGGCTCGTGCCTCGGGTAAGCTACGTCATGCAGGCGAACTACAAAAAGCCCGACGAAATCTCGTTCGAAAAGATCTCCGGAGATCCGCTGCGCATGCACGGCTCCTGGACGCTGCAAAGCGAGGGCGCCTATACCGTTGCGCATTACGAGGTGGATTTCACGCCGGGGTTTTGGGTGCCGCACTGGTTCCTGCGAGCCTCACTCAAGCGCGATTTGCCGAAGATGCTGCGCGCGCTGCGGGCGCACGCGGAAGCGGCGCAACGTAATCTCGCGCCATGATCCACGCGGCGTGCTGATCCACGCGGGGTGCCTTAAAGATCCTGGTGCGAGCGGCGACTCGCGGCCGGCGGGGCGCTGCAGTATCCTAGCCGGCCGGCGCACAGCGGCGCTCTTGAGGCGGATGACACCTTGGGCCGAAACGTGGTTGACAAGCAGTTCGAGCGGCGCCTTGCCGGCCTCATCAATTCCGGCGAGCGAGCCGTCCTGCGCGGCGGTCGCAAAGGCGTCGAGAAGGAGTCCCTGCGCGTCGATCCAGCGGGCCGGATCGTGCAGACGCCGCATCCGCCGGATCTGGGCGCGGCGCTCACGAACGAGAACATCACCACCGATTTTTCGGAATCCCTGATCGAACTCGTCACGCCGCCCTTCGAGCACACCTGGGAGCTGCTCCAGTATCTTTGTGACATCCACCAGTTCGTCTATCGGCACCTCGGCGAGGAACTGCTCTGGGCGACGAGCATGCCCTGTGCCCTGGATGGGGATCAAAGCATTCCGCTCGCGCGTTTCGGGTCGTCCAATGTCGGTCGGATGAAGACGGTGTATCGGCGCGGCCTCGGCCTGCGTTACGGCCGCATCATGCAGGCCATCTCCGGCGTGCATTTCAACTATTCGTTTTCGCCGCAGCTTTGGGACGTGCTCGGACACGTCAACCAAACCCCGCTCGGCCGCCAGGACTTCGTTTCAGAACAATACTTCGGCGTGTTGCGCAACTACCGCCGCTATGGCTGGCTCGTTCTTTATCTTTTCGGTACTTCGCCGGCCGTATCGAAGGGCTTCTTCGCCGGGCGCGAGACGAATCTGCGCGAGCTCGACGCGGACACCTTGTACCAGCCCTATGCGACCTCGCTGCGCATGAGCGACATCGGCTATCGCAACAAGAACCAGGCGAGTGTCAGCGTATCGGTCAACAGCCTCGCCGAATACGTCCGCGATCTGTCCCGCGCGACCGGAACTCCCTATCCGGCCTACGAGCAGATCGGCGTCAAGCTGGACGGAGAATACCGGCAGCTCAACGCGAATATCCTGCAGATCGAAAACGAGTATTACAGCTTCATCCGGCCGAAGCGTGTCGCCCTCTCGGGCGAGCGGCCGACCCACGCGCTGCGGCGCGCCGGTGTCGAGTACGTCGAGGTGCGTGCGCTCGACGTGAGCGCTTTCGATCCGGTCGGCGTCAATCAAAACAAGCTGCGTTTTCTCGAGGCGTTCCTCGCGCTTTGTCTGCTGCGGGCGAGCGAGCCGATCGGGCGCGGCGAGCAGGACGATCTGGACGCCAACCACCTGACCGTGGCGATGTCGGGGCGTGAACCGGGCCTGATGCTGAACCGCGACGGACGCAGGGCGCCGATGCAGGTCTGGGCCGGGGAGTTGCTCGATTCGATGCAGGGTGTCTGCGAGCTGCTCGATCATGGCGAGCCGCAACGGCCCTACAGTGCGGCTCTCGAACAACAGCGAGCCAAGCTCGGCGATGTCGAGAGAACCCCGTCGGCACGGCTGCTCTCGGAGATGCGGCAGACCGGTGAATCATTCTTCGCACTGGCGCTGCGCATGTCGAATCTGCACAAGGACTATTTTCTCGGGCTATACCCGCCGAATGAGCGACGGCTGGCGGAATTCGCCTCGGCGGCCGCGGAGTCGCACGAAGCACAGCGCCGCATCGAGGCCGCCGACAAACTCGATTTCGACCAATACCTCGCACAGTATCTGCGCGAGGGCGCGCTCACTTGACATAAGCCAGCCAACGGCTCTGGCCTGCCCCTGCCGCCGCCGACCGCCAAACGTGTTCCATGTCCTAGAGTCAGCCACTCGACCCCGGTACCTTTGCCAGACCATGGTTCACACGCAAGGACATCCCATCGATGATCTGCCGGATCTGCCGCACGCGCGCCAGCTGAAGGGCGGGATCCCCTGGCTCATTTTCACGCCCGACCTCGAAGCGGAGTTTCGCCGCACCCATCTCGACGAGAAGCTGGCCTGGATTCGCCTCAATCTATGCGTGGCGATCATGATGGCGGTCGCCTTCTCCGGCATGGATATGGTGGTCCTCGGGCCCAAGCTCGACCGGATTCCAGGCCTGCTGCACATTCTGGTCATCGTACCGACGCTGCTGGCGGTGATTGCGGCGAGCTTCTCGCCGCGGCGGTACAGCATCTACCAGCCGGTGACGACGGCAGCCGCGGCCGTCTATGGCCTCGCCCAGCTCGCGATTCCTCTGATCGCATCGGTGGGCGGCGTCAAGTTCCTGATGCCCAGCCTCGTGCTCGCGACCACCTACATCTATCTGCTCGGCGGCCTGTTGTTCTATCGCGCGCTGGCCGCGAATGCGATCGTCCTGTTCGCGTACTTGGGCGCCCAGGCCGCGCTGCATCTCGACACACCCGAATTCAGCTACGACGCACTGGCCCTGGTCGGCGCGAATGTCGTCGGCGCCTCGGTCGTCTACATGCAGGAGAAGACCAACCGCTTGCGTTTCCTCGAGGCGGGGCTGCTGCGCGAAATGGTCGCGCGCGACGGGCTCACGGGCATCCAGAACCGACGCATGTTCGACCAGCATATCGCTCGCGTCTGGCAGCAGGCAGTGCGGGACCAGCAGCAAATCGCCGTGTTGCTGGTCGATATCGATTGCTTCAAGAACTACAACGACCGCTACGGACACCAGGCCGGCGATGAATGCTTGCGCGCCGTTGCCCGCGCCTTGACGCTATGCGCCCGCCGCCCGCTGGATTTCGCGGCGCGCTATGGCGGCGAGGAATTCGCGGTCGTGCTGTACGAGGCGAACCGCGAGTACGTGGCCGAGGTGCTGACGCGCATTCAGCGTTCCATCGCGGAACTGAACATCCCGCACGACGCTTCGGTCGTAGCCTCCCGGCTGACGGTCAGTGTCGGCGCCGGTTTCATCAAGCCGACCGCGAGCCGTACCCCCGAGGGTCTGATTCAACTCGCCGACGAGGCGCTCTATACCGCAAAAGAACAGGGCCGCAACCGCGTCGTCGTGCTGGAGGCCGAATACCAGGCCATGATGACGGGGCGCTTCGCGAAGCGCCGCGCGGGCAGCGGCGGTTGAGAACCTTGCCGCGCGGCCAGTCCCACCAGCCCCTCAACGATAGATCGCGATCTCGGCCGTCCCACCGGCTCGCCGGCTGGCGCGGAACATGCCCTCCGAATTGAATTCGAGCACGATGTTGCCGTCTCGGTCTATCGCGATGACGCCGCCCTCGCCCCCCATCTTCGGCAACTCGTCGATGACCACCGCGCGCACCGCGGCGGCGAGCGTCTGTCCGGCATAGCGCATACGCGCGCCGATGTCGTGCGCCACGGCGTTACGAATGAAGATCTCGCCATGCCCGGTGGCGGACACGGCGCAAGAGCGATTGTCGGCATAGGTTCCGGCGCCGATGATGGGTGTGTCACCGATCCGATGGTAACGCTTGCCGGTCATCCCGCCGGTCGAAGTCGCCGCGGCGAGATTGCCGTGCAGGTCGCGCGCGACGGCACCGACCGTGCCGACGTGAGAGATCGTCAGCGCGGAAAGTCCGGCCTCGCCCCCGCGTATCCGCTCGAGTTGCCGCCACCGTTCGGGCGTGTGGAAGTAGCTGCGCGGCATCAGCGCAAAGCCCTGGGCGAGTGCATAGTCCTCGGCCCCCGCTCCCGCCAGCAAGACGTGCTCGGAGCGTTCCATCACGGCGCGCGCGAGTTCGACCGGATTCTTGACATGACACACGCCGCAAACGGCACCCGCATTCAGCGACGCCCCCTCCATGATGGACGCATCCAACTCGTTGCGCCCGTCCAGCGTGAACACCGCGCCGCGACCCGCGTTGAAACAGGGATCGTCCTCGAGTGCAGCGACCGCACGAGTGACCGCGTCCACACTCGAGCCGCCCGCGCCGAGCACCGCCGCCCCGAGTTCGATCGCCGCGGCGAGACCGTCGCGATATTTCTTTTCCAGCTCGGGGCTCATCTCCGCGCTCGGCAAGGTTCCGGCGCCACCGTGAATTGCAATGCCGAACATCGATGCTCCTTATTTCCCTGGTCGCTCGTCGCGCTCAAGGCTATCATCATTCGGCCATGAATCCCTTCATCAAGAGCGGTGCAATCCGCAGCCTGTTGATCGCAAACCGCGGCGAAATCGCGATCCGCGTGATGCGTGCCGCCGCCGAGTTGGGTATGCGCACGATCGCGATCCATTCGCAAGAGGATCGCTTCTCCCTGCACCGGACCAAGGCCGACGAAAGCTACCTCGTCGGCGAGGGCAAAGGGCCGATCGATGCCTATCTCGACATCGCCGACATCGTGCGCATCGCGCGCGACGCGCGTGCCGACGCGATTCATCCGGGTTATGGGTTCTTGTCCGAAAGTCCGGAATTTGCCGCGGCCTGCGCTGCAGCCGACATCACCTTCGTCGGCCCGCTGCCCGAGACCATGCGCCAGCTCGGCAACAAGGTTGCGGCCCGCAACCTCGCGGTGAGCGCCGGAGTTCCCGTGATGCCGGCGACGCCGCCGCTGCCCGACGACGATGCAGCGGTGCTCGCGATGGCGCATGTGGTCGGCTTTCCGGTGATGCTCAAGGCGAGCTGGGGAGGCGGGGGCCGCGGTATGCGCGTGGTGGAGAGCGAGGCAACGCTGCTCGAGGCGGTCGCCGCGGCGCGGCGCGAAGCCAAGGCCGCGTTCGGCAAGGACGAGGTCTACCTGGAAAAACTCGTGCGTCGCGCCCGCCACCTCGAGGTGCAGATCATCGGCGATGCACATGGCAATCTCGTGCATTTATTCGAGCGCGACTGCAGCGTGCAACGCCGCAACCAAAAGGTCGTCGAGCGGGCACCCGCGGTTTTTCTCAAGGATTCCGAGCGCGCCGATTTGTGCGCAGCCGCGCTCGCGATCGGCCGGGCCGTGGCTTACCGGTCGGCCGGCACGGTCGAGTTTCTGCAGGACGCTGATACCGGACGGTTCTATTTCATCGAGGTCAATCCGCGCATCCAGGTCGAACACACGGTCACCGAATCCGTCACCGGCATCGATATCGTCAAGGCGCAGATCCGCATCGCCGCGGGCGCGTGCATCGGGACTGCCCTGAGCGGTGTGCCGGCGCAAGCCGACATCCGGGTCAACGGCCATGCCCTGCAATGTCGCGTCACGAGCGAGGACTCGGAGAATAATTTCGTGCCGGACTACGGCCGGATCACCGCCTACCGCAGCCCCGCGGGCTTCGGCGTGCGTCTCGATGCCGGCACCGCCTACGCCGGCGCGATCATCACGCGCTTTTACGATTCACTGCTGGTCAAGGTGACCACCTGGGCGCCGACGCCCGAGGAGACGATCGCACGGATGCACCGGGCGCTCTGGGAATTTCGCATTCGCGGGGTGGTGACGAATCTGCGCTTCCTCGACCAGTTGATCACGCATCCACGCTTCGCCCCCGGCGATTACACGACGAAGTTCATCGACGAAACTCCGGATTTGTTCCGTACGCCGCGCAAGCGCGATCGCGCGACCCGGCTCTTGAACTTCATCGGCGACGTCATCGTCAACGGCAATCCGGAGGTCAGGGGGCGGCGCAAACCGGATCAGCCGGTGTTTCCGCGATTGCCGCGCGTCGAGCTGCCGCCGCCCCCGCCCGGTACCAAGCAGCGCCTCGACGCGCTCGGCCCCGAAGGCTTCGCGGCATGGATGCTCGGGGAAGAGCGAGTATTGCTCACCGACACGAGCATGCGCGACGCGCATCAGTCGCTGCTCGCGACGCGCTTGCGAACCCTCGACATGACGGCCATCGCTCCCTACTATGCGAGCTTGTTGCCCGAACTGTTTTCGGTCGAATGCTGGGGCGGCGCCACCTTCGACGTCGCGATGCGTTTCCTGCGCGAGGATCCCTGGACGAGACTCGCCGAATTTCGCGCACGTATGCCCAATCTGCTGCTACAGATGCTGTTGCGCTCGGCGAACGCGGTCGGCTACACGAACTACCCCGACAACGTCGTGCGCTACTTCGTCGAGCAGGCGGCGCGCGGCGGGATCGACGTGTTTCGAGTCTTCGACTGCCTCAACTGGGTGCCCAACATGAAGGTCGCGATCGATGCGGTCCGGCGCACGCGGGGCCTGTGCGAGGCGGCGATCTGCTACACCGGCAATCTGTCGAATCCGCGCGAGACGAAGTACGACTTGCGTTACTACCTCGGACTGGGCCGGGAATTGAAGGCGATGGGCGCCCACGTGATCGGCATCAAGGACATGGCGGGACTATGTCAGCCGCACGCGGCGGCCGTCCTGGTCAAGGCGCTCAAGGAGGAGATCGGGCTGCCCGTCCATTTTCACACCCACGACACGAGTGGCATCGCGGCCGCGAGCGTGCTCGCTGCGATCGATGCCGGGGCGGATGCCGTCGACGGTGCGATCGACGCCCTCTCCGGGCTCACTTCACAGCCCAATCTTGGCTCGATCGTCGAAGCCCTGCGTTTCGGTCCGCGCGACTCGGGGCTGCATCCGGACAAGATGCGCGTCATTTCCAGCTATTGGGAACAGGTCCGCCACGGCTATGTCTCGTTCGAAAGCGATATTCGTTCCGGCGCGTCCGAGGTCTACGTGCATGGCATGCCCGGCGGCCAATACACGAACTTGCGTGAGCAGGCGCGCTCGCTCGGCATCGACGAGCATCGCTGGCCGGAAGTGGCCGCCGCCTACGCCCGGGTCAACGAGATGTTCGGCGACATCATCAAAGTCACGCCGACCTCGAAAGTCGTCGGCGACATGGCGATCATGATGGTCACCAGCGGACTCACGCCTGCGGCGGTTCTCGATCCGGACACCGAGATCGCCTTTCCCGAATCCGTCGTGCAATTGTTCCACGGCGATCTCGGCCAGCCGGTCGGCGGATTTCCCGCTGAATTACAGAAAAAGGTGCTGGGCGGGAAGCCGCCCCTGACGGTGCGACCCGGAGAGTTGCTGCCTGCCGCGGACCTCGATGCGGAGCGTGCCGAGGCGGAGCAGCGGGTCGGCCGGCCGATCTCGGAATTCGAACTTGCCTCCTACCTCATGTATCCGAAGGTTTTCGTGGACTACGCCGCTGATCGTGTCACCTTCGGCGAGATGAGCACGCTGCCGACCTCCGTGTTCTTCTTCGGTATGCAGTCGGGACAGGAGATCAACATCGATCTGGAGCGGGGTAAGACCCTGATCGTTCGTTACGTGACGACCAGCGATGTCCACGAGGACGGCACGCGGACGGTGTTCTTCGAACTCAACGGCGAGCCGCGGCCGATTCGAGTCGTGGACCGCAGCCAAGTCGCCAAGCGGCCGGCGCAGCGCAAGGCCGAGAGCGGCAATGCCGCTCACGTCGCCGCGCCGATGCCGGGCACGATCGTCACGGTCCCGGTGCATATCGGCCAGAGCATGCATCGCGGCGACGTGTTGCTCACGCTCGAGGCCATGAAAATGGAGACCACCGTGCGCGCAGAGCGCGAAGGCATCATCAACGAGATCCTCGTGCGCACCGGGCAGCAGGTCGATACCAAGGATTTGCTGATCACGTTCACTTGAACGCTTCGGCTTGCACCGCAGGTCAGGCTGAGGCCGAGCTCAGGCTTGGTCGTCGGGGACCGTGACCCGCAGTCCGTCGAGCGCCGTGGTCATCGTAATCTGGCAGCTCAACCGGCTGTTGTCTCGCGGCTCCCAGGCACTCTCCAACATACCGGCCTCCATGTCCTCCGGCGGCGGCAGTCGATGAACCCAAGCTCGGTCGATGTAGACGTGACACGTGGCGCAGGCGCAGGCGCCGCCGCATTGCGCGACGATTCCGGCGATGCCGTGTTGCTTGGCGGTCTCCATGAGGCTCACGCCCACGGGGGCGTCAACCACCCGCTCACGCCCGTCCGGCTCGAGGAAGCGGACTTTGGGATTCATGACGCGGCACTCACGTCGCGTCCTTGAGCGGTATCGATGGATCCTGCACCCGATCGGGATCCAGTTTCACCCGCTCCGCAATCAACTTGCGAGCCGCCATGTAATCCTTCGAGTGGTTGATCGCCTCCAAGGCGAGCAATTCACGCCCCAAGAAATGGCAGACGCTGAAGCTGCGCCCGGCCGGATCGCCGCGCACGACGAGACGATCGGCGCCCTGCGACAGTCCGACGATCAGCAGCTTGTTATCGAATTGATCCGACCAGAACCAAGGAACACGGTCGTGCACGACGCTACCGCCCAACATGTTTTGGGCGGCGGTCTTTGCCTGCTCGAAGGCATTGTCGACCGATTCGAGGCGCATGCGCCGACCATAACGCGGCGACGGCTGGTTGGTGCAGTCGCCCGCGGCGTAGATCCACGGGTCACTGGTCCGACAGAATTCATCGACGACGATCCCATTGTCGCAGGCCAGACCCGCCGCGCGCGCCAATTCGGTCGTCGCCACCGCGCCCACGCCGACGACGACGAAATCCGCCCCGTACTCCGTGCCATCGGCGCAAACGACGGCCTCGACGCGGTCCTTGCCGACGATCGCCGCGACACGGGCACCGAGGACGATCTCGATCCCGTGCTTCGCATGCTCGGCCGCGAAGAACGACGAGACCGCCGGCGCGACGACCCGGTTCATGATGCGGTCGGCCATTTCGAGCACCGTGACCGAACAACCCAACTTGGCACAAGTCGCCGCGGTTTCAAGACCGATGTAGCCGCCACCCACGACCACGACGCGCGCACCCGGCCGTATCTCGGTCCGCAGAGCCGACGCCTCGCCTAAATCCCTCAAGTAATGCACGCCGGGCAAATCGCAACCTGCGCACGAGAGTCGGCGCGAACCCGCCCCCAGGCACAATAAAAGACGATCGTAGCGCCATTCGTCGTGATCCTCGAGCTGGACCGTTTGTGCGGCCGGGTCGAGCCGGGTCGCCGCCTTGCCGAGGACCAATTCGGCCCGATGTTCATCGTAGAAGGCGCGATGGCGGAACCACAAGCGTTCAGTCGCGAGCTCCCCCGACAGGAATTTCTTCGACAACGGCGGCCGCTGGTAGGGCAGTTCCGGTTCCGCACCGATCAGCACGAGGCGCTGCTCGTAACCTTCGCGGCGTAGGGTGTCGATCGCTTGGGCGCCGGCCTGGCCGCCGCCGATAATCACGATTGTACCGTTCATCGACTCCATGCACCATGACAGGGCGCCGCGAATGCGCGCGGTGCGTGCCCGCACTGCAATGCGTGCCCCTGAACCGCAATAGTAATAGTATTGCGGAGTTCGCCCCACAAATTCCGCGGAGACTGGAATGAAATTGATTACCGCCATCATCAAGCCGTTCAAACTGG
>Ga0116231_10015059_pt1 | contig 10123 bp, 10 predicted proteins | sample S1TSphgellanicum_2_FD_89695 | JGI IMG/M metagenome (GOLD analysis project Ga0116231, IMG submission 89695) | Host-associated microbial communities from peat moss isolated from Minnesota, USA - S1T2_Fd - Sphagnum magellanicum MG | ecosystem: Host-associated > Plants > Peat moss > Unclassified... | reverse complement strand
CTCGTCGCAGCCGAAGCCATGCTGTGCGCCCTCGTAGACGAAAATCTCCACCTCCGGCTGCGCGGCGCGGATCGCGTCCACGTCGCTCAGTGGAATGCCGCTATCCTTCTCGCCGAAATGCAGCTGCACCGGGCAATGCGGCGTCTCGGACCGGGTTCCGGCGATGCCGCCGCCATACCAGCCGACCGCGGCGTGGAAGCTGGAGGTGCGCGTCGCGCCCCACCACGCGACCGTGCCGCCCCAGCAATAGCCCACCACACCCAGCGTCTTGCCGGACAGCGCCTTCGCCGCCGCCTCGATATCAGCCACCACACCGGCATCGGGCACCTTCGCGCGCAAATCGCGTCCGCGCGCCACATCCTCGCCGGTATAGCCGAGTTCCACCCCGCGCTCCGCGCGGTCGAACAGCGCCGGGGCGACCACGGCATAGCCCTCAGCGGCGAAGGCGGCGCAGACGTTGCGCATATGGCCGTTCACGCCGAAGATCTCCTGCACCACCACGAGGCCTTTCGTTGCCGTCTCCGGCCCGTCGGTCCAGGCCGAGAGCATATGTCCGTCCGCCGCCGTCAGCGTGATCGCCTTGGCCATGATCGCCTCCTTGACTTGTCTTGCGCCTCGCGCGGGACGCAGGATGCGGCCATGGCCGAGATCGTCAACCTGCGCCGTGTGAAGAAGCAGCGCGCCCGCGCGGCGGCGGCGGCGCTGGCCGCTGAGAATCGCGCGCGGCATGGGCGAACCAAGGGCGAGAAGGCGGCCGAGGCACGGGAGACGGCGCGGGCCGGGTCAGCGCTGGATCAGGCGCGGATCGCCGAGCGTAAGGAAACGTGAGGTCTACGCGACCGGTACGGCGAAACGCGCGAACGAGGCCGCCAGAATCTCGTAGATCGGCTTCTTGAACCCGACCGCGATGTCAGGCAGTTCGCCCAGATCGGCCCAGCGCCACGCATCGAACTCCGGATGCGGGTCGAGATCGAGGCGGATATCCGGATCCTCGCCGAGGAAGCGGAGCGCGAACCATTTCTGCCGCTGCCCGCGATATTTGCCGCCCAGGACCCGGCCGATCAGGTCGGGCGGGAAATCATAGGTCAGCCAGTCCGGGTGCTCGCCGATGATGTCGGCGTGATCGGTGCCGATTTCCTCGCGCAGTTCGCGCAGCACGGCGAGGCGCGGATCCTCGTCCGCGTCGATGCCGCCCTGCGGCAGCTGCCAGCCGCCGGGCGCGCCCTCGGGGGCCGGATGATCGGCCCGGCGGGCGACGAGGATGCGGCCGGCCCGGTCGAACAACGCCGCGCCGACGTTCGGTCGGTACGGCAGGGAGGTTGCGGACATCATGGGGCCCGACCCGCGCGCGAGGCGATCGTGGCGGCATCTCCGGCAACGGGGCCGGCGGTCATCGGAACCGGACCGGGGGCGGTTGGCGGCGGCAGCAGCACCACGACACTGACCGGCGCGAGCGCGATGCCGTGCGCGGCAAGGCTGTTGGTCCAGGCGGCGATGCGGTCGATGGTGACCGGGCGAGGCGGCCCGGCGAGACCAATCGCGCCGCCGCGATCGCGCGCGATCTGCTCCAGCGCCTGCAGCTTCCGTTCGATCTCGACGCGCACGGCGGGGTCGTCGATCACGATGTCGACGGACCGCGACGGGAGCCGCGGGTGGTCCGGCGACGGCGAACGGTTGGCCGGGAGGTTCGCATCGACATATAGCAAGCCGCGATGGGTCAGAGTGTCCAGGACCACGTCCATTTGGGTGGGACTAGCCGAGAAGCGCTCGCCACGCAGCCCGTCCAGAGCGCTGGTGGCGCCGACATAGCCGGCGAAACGCGTCAGCGCCCATTCGAGGCGCTGCGCATTCTGCGCCGGGGACGCGCCGGTGAGCAGCGATTGCGATCCGGCATCGTTCAGCGGAGCGCCAAGCGGCTCCATCGGCAGGGAGAGCAAGAACTCATGGCCGTGCGCGCGGATATCGTCCAGCAGCCGCGCCGGCTGGTTGGCGTAGGGCGAGACCGCGAACGTCACGCCGGCGGGCAAGAGGTGGGATGCATCGTCACTGTAGGTGTCGGACTGGCCGATGCCCGCCAGGACCAGCGCGACTTTCGGCCTTGTGTCGGCGCTGTCGAAGCCGCCGGCATAGACCTGCATCGGCATCCGCCCGTCCGCGGCGATCCGGGGCAGTTGCAGGTCCGGAAACTGGGTCGATGGGGCGAGCAGCGCGGGGTCGGGTGGCGAAATCGGCGCGCCCGCGGCATGCCGCGTGAAAGCGACATCGGTGACTCGGGGCCCCGGCGCGGACGGCGGCGGTGCGCTTGCCATGGAGTTGGCGGCACCCGCCGGTACGGCTCGCCCGTCAGTCGCCGGTACGCCCTGGGATGGCGCGCCTTGGGTCGGGGCGACTTGGGGAGATGGTTCGGCGGGCGGCGGGCCGAGAACCTGTAACCCGGCCGCACCGCCGGCCAATCCGAGGATCAGCAGAATCCAGAACCAGCCGAGCAGTCGCAGACCCATCGAACGTGGCGCGGCACCGCCGCGCTGTTCCGCCTCACCGTTGCTCCCGCCCACCATTCCCTCGCCGCGTTCTCGCGCAATGCCCTATCACGCGTTCGCGATTTACGACAGCGAGACCACCGCGCCCCATCGCATTGCCGGGCAGGAAATGTGCCCGGCGCGGATCGTTTCAGCGTGAGGCGTGGCGGCTGATGGGCATGGCGCGGACCACCAGCAAAGCCTGCTGAAGTTGAAAATCCGTTTCCGGCTTCGTCGGATCGTAGGTGGGGGCACCTTCCGGCGGCATCTTGGGGATGTCGCGGGCGATGGGAGGAAGGTCCGTGCGTGGCGGAGCCGCCGCCTGCGGCGTGCCGCCGGTGTTCTTCAGGGCGTGATTGAGATCGGCTTCCCGTTCCGGCCCGAACCGGGGCGTTTCGGTCCGGGAGGCCTGCACCTCGATATCAGGCGTGATGCCGAGGCCCTGGATGGAGCGGCCGGAGGGCGTGTAATACCGCGCCGTGGTCAGCCGCATCGCGCCGTTGCCAGGTAGCGGGATCACCGTCTGGACGGAGCCTTTGCCAAAACTGCGCGTGCCCAGAATGATCGCGCGGTGATGGTCCTGCAACGCGCCGGCGACGATTTCGCTGGCCGATGCCGAGCCCCCGTTGGTCAGCACAACGACGGGCAGGCCGCCGGTGATGTCGCCGTTCTTGGCGTTCCAGCGCTGGCTCTCGTCGGGGTGGCGGGCGCGGGTGGAGACGATCTCCCCCTGCTCGATGAAATCATCCGAAACGGCCACCGCCTGGTCGAGCAGGCCGCCGGGGTTGTTGCGCAGGTCGAGGATGATGCCCTTCAGCTTGTCGCCGGACTGCGCCTTGAGAGTCTGGAACGCCTTGCGCAGGCCGCTATCGGTCTGCTCGTTGAAACTGGTCAGACGGATATACGCGACGTCGCCGCCCTCGAGATGCGACTTCACCACCTGGATATGGATCACCTCGCGCTGCATGCTCAACTCGATGGGCTGGTCCACGCCATCGCGCTTGATGGTCAGTTTGATCTTGGAATTCGCCGGGCCACGCATCTTGTCGACGGCGTCGTTCAGGCTGAGGCCCTGAACGGTCTGTCCGTCGAGGGCCAGGATCAGGTCGCCCGCCTTGACGCCGGCGCGGCTGGCCGGCGTGTCATCGATCGGGCTGATGACCTTGATGAAGCCGCCCTCCTGGGTGACCTCGATGCCGAGCCCGCCGAATTCCCCGCGGGTCTGCACCTGCATGTCGCGGAAGCTCTTTGCGTTCATGTAGTTGCTGTGGGGATCGAGGCCGGTGAGCATGCCGTTGATGGCGTTCTCGACCAGCTCGCGGTCCGACACCGGCTCCACATACTCGGCGCGCACCCTGTCGAACACGTCCCCGAACAGGGTCAGCAGCCGGTAGGTCTCGGCGTCGCCGCTGTCCTGCGCCAGGGCGGAGGGGAACAGCGCGATGCCGAAGCGCTTCGCCATTATGCCGGAGACCGGTCCGGCGGCGACCCCGGCGGTGAACGCGGCGCCCAGCAACAGACCCGTGCGTAGCTTCATTCTGATCATCCTCTCGCGCCTGCGCGCTATCTGGTCGTTCCCCGCTGGACGCCCAGGGGGCGGCCCACGGTTTCGCATCTGGCGGCGTATGGGTATCGCATCCTCATGCACGCCGCCTTACGCCAGCCATTCCCCTGGATTACCAGACAGGCGCGCGGTTGGACGCAACATCATCATGTCACAATAGTGTGGCCGCTCACCCTTTTGCACGCAAGAAAGGGGCGGGGTTCACGGGCTGGCCGGCGTGGCGCAATTCGACATAGAGCGACGGGCGAGGGGCCGTGCCGCGCGGATCCCATCCCGGCATGACGCCGACCGGTTCGCCTGGCTGCACGCTCTGGCCGACATGTGCGTCAAGCCGGTCGAGCCCGGCCAGGACGAAGAGGTCGTTGGCCCCGCAATCGACGATCATCAACTGTCCGAAGCTGCGGAACGGGCCGGCGAACACCACGCGTCCGCCGCAGGGCGAGACCACCCGCGCGGCGGGCGGCGCATCGTAGGACAGGCCGGTGGCGGGTCCGCCATCGCCCGGCTCGCCGAAGCCGCGCACCACATGGCCCGCCACCGGCGCGGTCAGCCGGACGGCGCCCGCCGCCGTGGCGGCATGGGTTCCCCCGGCGCTCGCCAGCGCGACCCCGGCGGCGGTGACGCCGGGCCCGGCCGGGCGGGAAAGCGCGGCCTGGCGCTCGCGCGCCCGCGCGGCGTCCGCGTCGCGGCGCTGCCTCGTGGCCAAAGCCGCCTCCTCGCGCGCCCTTGCCTCGGCGTCGCGACGTTCCGACTCGATGCGGGCGATGGCGGCGCGCAAGCCGTCGGCGCGGCTGGCCTCCGCCGCGCCGCGCCGTGCCGCCTCCGCGCCCGCGTCCTCGGCGTCGCGCGCCTGGGCCCGCGCGGCCGCGATCTGGGCGTCCAGCGCGCCGGCCTCCCGTGCCTGAGCGGCCTGCGCGTCGGCAAGCTGACGCGTGGCGCCCTCGAGCTTGGTGCGCAGGGCGGCGATGTCGGTCTGTTCCCGGCGCAGCGCCGCGGCATCGGCTTCCATTTCGCGCGACAAGAAACGGAGGACGAGAACGCCGCGCAGCGCCTGCTCGGGCGGCAGGTTTACCGCGAGCAGCGTCTCGGAGGGGTAGAGTGACAGTCGCTCGATCAGCGGCAGCATCGGCGCGAGGTCGCGCGCCCGTGCATCGAGCCTTGCCTGGGCATCGCGGGCGCGAGCGGCGAGGTCGGCGACCTCGGCGGCGATCCGGCCGCTCTCCTCTTCGCGGGCGCGCAGGCTGGCGGCAGCGGCGACGCGAAGCCTGGCGAGGCGGATCTCTTCGCTCTGGGCGGCCTGCCTTCGCGCATCGGCGTCCTGCCGCGCCTGAAGCAGCGCCGTGCGGGCACGCTCCGCCTCGCGCAGTTGGGCGGCGGCGGCGCTCTCACCCGCCGGCGGGCGGACGGCCGGGGAAGCGGCCATCAGCAAGCCGGCGCAGGCGAGCGCCGCCGCTTGTCTCATGCGGACGAGTCCGTCAGCACGCGGGCCAGGGAGCGGCCGGTCATCTCGGCGGGCTGCTCCAGGCCCATCAGCGTGAGCAGGGTGGGCGCGATGTCGGCGAGCCTGCCGTCCCGCAGGCTCGCGCCCGGGCCGGTATCGCCCCCACCGGCGAGCAGCACCGGCACCGGATTGGTGGTGTGCGCGGTGTGCGGGCCGCCGGTGAGCGGATCGCGCATCAGCTCGCAATTGCCGTGGTCGGCGGTGACCAGCAGCGCCCCGCCTCGCGCCGCCACGGCGTCGGCGATGCGGCCGAGCGCCGCGTCTACCGTCTCAACCGCCGCGATCGCGGCGGGCAGGCTGCCGGTGTGGCCGACCATATCGGGATTGGCGAAATTGAGGATGATCAGGTCATAGGCGCCCGAGGCGATCGCGGCGACCGCGCGGTCGGTGAGTTCGGGCGCGGACATGCTCGGCTGGAGATCGTAGGTCGCGACCTTCGGCGAGGGCACCATGCCGCGATCCTCTCCCGGATTCGGCGTTTCGACGCCGCCGTTCATGAAGTAGGTGACGTGCGGGTATTTCTCGGTCTCGGCCATGCGCAGCTGCGTGCGGCCGGCACGCGCGACCACCTCGCCCAGCAGGTTCGCCATCGTCTGCGGCGCGAAAATCGCCTCCATGCGGCCGGCGAGGTCGTCGCTGTATCGGGTCATGCCGGTCGCGGCGGCGAGAACCGGAGGCCGCGCGCGGCCAAAGCCGGAGAACTCCGGATCGAGCAGAGCGTCGAGCAGCTCGCGCACACGGTCGGCGCGGAAGTTGAAGCAGAGCAGGCCGTCGCCGTCACGCATGCCGCGATACGGGCCGACCACGGCAGGCACCACGAACTCGTCGGTCACGCCGCGGGCATAGGCGTCGTCCACCACGCTGGCGGCGTCGGCGAACGAGGGGCCGTCGCCCATGGCGATGGCGGCGTAGGCCTTGGCGACGCGGTCCCAGCGCTTGTCGCGGTCCATGGCGTAGTAGCGGCCGCTGACGCTGCCGACGCGAATCCCCTCCGGCAGCGCCGCCTGGAGCCGCGCCACGGCGGCACCGCCGGACATCGGCGGCGTGTCCCGCCCGTCGAGGAACGCATGCACCACGCTGGGCACCCCCGCGGCGGCCAATACCTGGGCGAGCGCGACCGCGTGATCCTCATGGGCATGCACGCCGCCCGGCGAGAGCAGGCCGAGCAGATGGCATGTGCCGCCCGAGGCACGCAGCGCCTCGATCAGCCGCGTCATCGCCGGCAGCCGCCCCAGGCTGCCATCGGCGATGGCCGCACCGATGCGCGGCAAATCCTGCATCACCACCCGCCCCGCGCCGATATTGAGGTGGCCGACCTCGGAATTGCCCATCTGCCCCTCCGGCAGGCCGACATCGAGGCCGCTGGTGCGCAGAAAGCCATGCGGGCATTCCGCCCAGAGCCGGTCGAAATTGGGAGTGGCGGCCTGCCGCACCGCGTTGTCCGCCGCCTCCTCCCGCCATCCCCAGCCATCGAGGATCACGAGCATCACGGGGCGCGGGATGGGTTCCGACATGCGGGCAGGCTCCGGGGGCGGGGGCAGTCCAGTCTTTGACTACGCCGCGCGGGGGCGGGGGACAACGATTCGCGTTGAATCGGGGTGCGGGCGGAGCAGTCGGCGATCAATGCGGGACGCGATGCTCGCCCCGGGAAGCAGGAAGTGGTTATCAACTTGAGACATGGATCGACACGAAGTGATCGCGCGGCTCAAGGCGCATGAGAGCGAATTGCGGCAGCTTGGGGTCCAGCGCCTCTATCTGTTCGGGTCCACCGCACGCGGCGAGGCTGCTGTCGATTCCGATGTCGATCTGTTCTTCGACTACGAAAAGAGGCGCTTCGGGCTCTTCCACCTCATGGACGTGAAAGAGAGAACGTCCGCCATCCTCGGCCTGAAAGCCGATATCATGACACGCGACAGCATCCACAGAATGCTTCGATCGCAGATCGAGGCAGCAGCGCCCCTGGTCTTCTGACTGTGGAACGGTCTCTGGCACTACGTCTCTGCGACCTGATCCGTGCCATCGACCGTGTTGTTGACGTCGTCGGAGATATCACGCTTGAACAATTCGAGGCCGACTGGCAACGCCAGTGGACCGTTGAGCGGGGCGTCGACATCATCTCTTAAGCCAGCCGTTACCTCACGGCTGAGATCAAAGCCGGGCATCCCCGGATCCCTTTGCGCAAAGTGGCCGGCATCGGAAATGTCTTGCGCCATGGCTATGAGAGCATCGCGCCTCCCATCATGCGGAGTCTCACTCGCGACGATCTTTTTCCTCTCGCGACGGTCTGTCGCGAGGAACCGCGGCGGTTCGGGAATGACGAGGGTGGCGCTGAACCGGATAATGACCCTCCGGTGGAATAGTTCTATCCGCGCCCCAGCAGCCCCTCCTTCCGAAAGCTGGTCCAGCGTCCCTTGCCGACGATGATGTGGTCGTGCAGGGCGATGCCCAGCGCCCGCGCGGCGATGGCGATCTCGCCGGTCATGTCGATGTCGTCCTCCGAGGGCGTGGGGTCGCCCGAGGGATGGTTGTGGACCAGGATGAGGGCGGTGGCGTGCAGTTCGAGCGCGCGTTTCACCACCTCGCGGGGATAGACCGGCGTGTGGTTGACGGTTCCGCGCGCCTGCGCCTCGTCGGCGATCAGCCGGTTGCGCGGGTCAAGGAACAGAATGCGGAACTGCTCGACCGTCTCGCGGGCCAGCACGGCGGTGAGGTAATCCATCAGCCGGTCCCAGTTGCCGAGCACCGGCTGCTCCGTGATCTGCGCGCGGGCGAGGCAGAGCGCGGCTTCCTGGACGATCTTGATCAGCACGATGCTGTGCGGGCCGATGCCGCGAACCGCCATCAGGTCGCGCTGCGGCGCGGCGAGCACGCCGGCGAAGCTGCCAAAGCGGTTGATCAGCGACTTGGCCAGCGGCTTGGTGTCACCGGTGCGGAACGCGCCAAACAGCAGCACCTCCAGCACCTCGTATTCGGCGAGCGACCGCGTGCCTCGGGTGAGGATCCGCTCGCGCATCCGTTCGCGGTGGCCGGTGGGCCCGGTGGTGGCGAAGGGCGGCGTCGGCGGCGCGGCCGGGCTGGACCAGCCGGGGCGATCGGCGCCGTCGGTGCTGAGGGGCACCGACGCGGCGGCCATGCTCTCGGCGAAGCCCTTGGTTGTGGGCGGCTTCTGGACGAACGCCGCGTCCGCCCGGCCCCGGCGAGACAACCATCTGGACAGCCACATCCCGCGCGCCTGGTTGGATCAATGCGCCACCGCGTAGCGCCTGGCCGGCCCGCCGGTTAAGTCATTGCGTCATGAACGGCGAGGTTGATGCGGGCGTCATGGTCCGAGGCAATGAACACGGATCGTAATCCCGCCCTCGACCGGATGCGGATTTTCCTCACGCTGCTCGTGGTCCTGCATCACAGCGTGCTCGCCTATGTCCGCTTCGGACATTTCGACGTCCGGAATTTCCTCGCTTCCACGGCGCCCGTGGTCGACGCGCATCGCTGGGTGGGTTTCGACATCCTGGTGCTATTCGACGACAGCTTCTTCATGGCCTGGATGTTCCTGCTCTCCGGGGTGTTCGTCTTGCCGAGCCTGACGCGCAAGGGAGGCCGGTGTTTCCTCAAGGACCGGGCCTGGCGGCTGGGCGTGCCCTTCGCGTTCATCGTCGTGGGCCTGATGCCGCTGGCCTATTTCCCCTCGTTTCTCCTGGCCGGCGGGACGCTCGATCTCGGCGCTTTCTGGGAACGGACGCTGACAACCGGGCCTTGGCCGGGCGGACCGGCCTGGTTCATCTGGCTCCTGCTCGGTTTCGACGTCCTCGTGGTCGCAGGGCACCGCGTCGCCCCGGGGCTGGAACATCGGATCGCGAGCCTATCCGCCGGGGCGTCCCGCCATCCGATGCGGTTTCTGCTCCTCGTCCTCATCGCCTCCGCCATCGGCTACGGCGCGATGGCGCTGCCGTTCGGTCCGGATCGCTGGCTGAGCGCCGGGCCGTTCGCCTTCCAGGCCAGCCGCCTGCTGCTGTACGCCGTCTATTTCGCTGCCGGAATCGTGGCCGGCGCCGGGGGTGCGGGGCGGGGACTGCTGGCCGCGGATGGACCGCTCGCCCGGCGATGGACCGTCTGCGTCCTGGCCGGTTTGGCCACCTTCGCGCTGCTCGTCCTGGCGCAAGGGCTGCGCCTGACGATCCCGGGCTCGCTGCCTGAAGCGGCATGGGTGGCGGTGGGCGAGGCGGCGTTCGTGCTCGCCTGCGCGGCGATCGGCCTGGGCGTGACGGCGGTTTTCCTTCGCTTTGCTTCCGGCCCCGCCAATCCGCTCGATCACCTACGAAACGACGCGTATGGCATCTATCTCGTCCACTACGTGTTCGTGATCTGGCTGCAATACTCTGTGGTGAACGCCGATTTTTCGGCGCCTTGGAAGGCGGGAACCGTGTTCGCGCGGAGCTTCGGGCTGAGCTGGACCCTCACCCGGATCGTCAGGCGCATCCCCGTCATAGCACGCATCGTCTGATCCGCGCTCAGCCCGCCGCCGCCATCCGGTCCCGCCCG
>Ga0116231_10015058_pt1 | contig 10123 bp, 9 predicted proteins | sample S1TSphgellanicum_2_FD_89695 | JGI IMG/M metagenome (GOLD analysis project Ga0116231, IMG submission 89695) | Host-associated microbial communities from peat moss isolated from Minnesota, USA - S1T2_Fd - Sphagnum magellanicum MG | ecosystem: Host-associated > Plants > Peat moss > Unclassified... | reverse complement strand
TCCAGATGTGGAAGATGTCTCAAACTTGGACTTAGGATTATGAGCAGGTTTGAGAAAGATTTTCTTTAACAAGTACCCTCACCACACATGGGTTCAGGAGATGTTTGCAGTGAATGGTGGAATATATGGCCAGGTGTACTCATTTGCAAGCTTGCCCTCTGATCAGAAAGGCAGTGGTGCATCAGTAGGCATGATGGGCAATTGCAGCTCGCCACACTGTCATTTTTTGTGACCCACACAGGTACACATTTGCTTTTTTGTTTGTGCCTGGAATCAGAGAGTGCATTTCTTGGGATTGAAAATAAGATAGTGCAAATCTTAGCAAGAGAAATCTGTCTAGGCTTTAGGGTTTTTTTCTCACACTTTCATATTGGTGTAAAATATGCAATGGTAAAGAATGATCTTACACACTTTGCATCAATAACCTTTGACCAAGAGTTGAATCCAATCAACTTGTGATATTGTTCGGTTGATATCACCCAACCTCAAATTTTAGTTTCATACGTTAGCTTATCTGACCTTTGAAATTGTGAATTCACATTGTGTAGTAATTGATTCATGACATGATATAATCATAGTACAACATATGTCAAAAAAATTGAATGGAATGAAAGGTAGGAGAATTGACATTTCATTCTACCTTTGAAATTACCATAGGACTTTTTGTCTTTTATATTTCATAAATGTCCTTGGTAATTAGAGTGTTAAGGTTGTTGGGATAATAAGTTTGTCAATTTCTTATGCTGAAGAAAAACCTCTCAAGTCCATTCAAAAGGACTTATCTTCCATTATATGCAATTTGTGCCAATGTCGTTTTTAAAAAAGTTACATTATCTACATTGCTTTGATATAGTAATATTCAAATTTGACATTAAATTTTTTCAAGAACAATCACAAGCGGGAAAAACAGCAATTATAATTGTGTTTAATTTTTTGAAGAAAAGACAACATCAAAATGAAGTCCAAACATGGCCTCTAGTAACTTGGACACACTGACATTATAATCTACTACAATGTATTTTAGTACATTATAATTTTTTTTTCTTATTTTTTCCTTTGTCTTTTGTTTCTTGTAATCTCCATAAATATTGTGTCCCATTTGCTTTTAATTGAATTTGAAATTCAATTCATTTGAATATGAATCCAATGGAATCTTTTGAATTAAACTCAATCAATTGGAATCCGATTCCAATGGACTAGAATTTTATTCAAAAATTTCCATTGAATTCAATGTTTTTGAATTCCATTTGGGATTTTGAAAACCCATTTTAATAGGAGGGTGTGCTATTTGTCTTGTGGAGTTTCTCTCTAATTCACATTATTTTAGAGCATTACTTGTAAGATTAAAAAAAAGAGAATAAATATTGGTCCCCAAATGTAGGAGTGGTTATTATTTTACCCAATACTACTTGGAATATACATGCAATGGATAAACCCCAATGGCCATTATTCAATTCAACTAAATTTGAACTCAATGGAATTAAAATTGAAATCAATTAAATTTGAATTCAATTCAAGTTGCTTGCAATGTCATTCAATATTTTCATTCAAATAGAATTTAATTTTCAAATTTTTCATCACTTTACGATCATTGGTAATGCATAGTAGCATGAAGCTCAAGATGTATATCAATTAAATTTAAGACCATTTAAAAGTTTACAAGTTTTGGTTGAAAAGCCATTCAAAAAATGTGTTTTTTTGCATTTCGTGAGCAATAAATGCATAATAAACTCTTAGTGTTGAGGTCATATTCACTTGTGGACAAAAGAAGTGAACACAATCATGATTTTGCAAATTCCCTTTTGACCCTAAGGTAAGATCTACCCTTTGTTGAGTGGATCCAAAAGCTTCTTCACCCTTCAATTGGGTCAAGGTTATTAACATCATTGGTGACAATGAAAACCTTCCCATTATTCCTTGATTTGTTAGGTGGTTGTTATGAAACATTATTTTTTCACAAGGTTTATTTGTTGTTGGAACTTAAATACAATTCCAACTTTTGTGTGTTTGGGGATGTATTCACAAGGCATGGTTTTGGAATCTTATATTTTGTATTTTCAAAATACTCATTTGCAAACTTTAGGGTTTCAAGTTTAAAGTCAACGCGTATCCTCAAATTGATAGCCTCATGTTCTTCCCATGTGTTATGAAATCTCAAAACATTTGTGTGCATTTTTTTATGCATGACTTTGTTAGTTTCCATAATGTTGGACAATAGTTTAATAGTGCATGACAACTTGATTAATAGTAAATCACCACCAAAAAATTCATTACAAAACTCTACCCATAACCTTAATTTTGAAATATATTTGCAATTTTTCATACTTTGTGATATGTATTTTTTTTTGACACAAATGTATTTTATATGTTCAAGTTTGTAAATGTTTGTTAAAGTTTCTTTTTAAATAAACTGGTTTAAGTTTAAAATTAATGTAATATATTTAAAATGAACAAAAAAAATCGAATATGTGATGTCCACATGTACCCAAAAAAATCAAATGTTTAATTTTTGTTTTTGTGACTACAATTTTTAGGGGGCATAATGTGCTTTCACCCAAAAATGGTGTCTAGTCGTGATATGTTTGTTGCAGCCATGAAAAAAATATCTTTCAAAAGTTTGATTACATTTTGATTATCACACATGACTACTATTGATTTTTCTATACCCAAAATTTATAGTTCATGAAGAAGTATCTTACCAAACAACTTATTTGATTCCATTACTAAGTGCCATGTATTTTACCTCTATAGATGAAAGGGTAATGCATAATTTTTAAATTTTTTTCCATGTAATAAGGTTTGATTCAACTCAAGGTTATCATTGCATCTATGTGTTTGTCACAATGTGATTAACGCATTTGGACACAAATGTAACCTTGTGTCATGTTAATGTAAGGTCAGCCTAGGTCAATCTAGGTTCAACTTAGGTCAAACACCATCTTGGGTGCTTAAGGCAAGTGTATTGGCAATTGAAATTTATGGAGTTGTTTCGGTCATCATAAACCTTGTGATGATTGAAACATCTTTTTAATCGCCATAGGATTTTGATTGCCAAATTGTTGGTGACTGAAATGTTTTGATCATATTATGTATGGTGATCGAAACCCATTTTGGTAGCCATATGTAAGGTGACTAAATGTTTTTAGTTCCCAATAGTTTGGTAATTGAAACCCTTTTTTGACCACTAACGTCACCAATGATTATAATTTTTTATCATTGGCAATTGAATTTTTAGTCTCTTTCCATCGCCAAACATAACATTTGTCAAAAGCTTTTCAAAAACATATTACATATTTTTTTTCCAAGTTCAATTGTCAACAATTAATTTTTGTCGCTAATTTTGTGATGACTTAAAAGGGTTTGGATTGCCATTTAATGATCAAGCCTTCTTTGTCATGGGTGCGAAAAACAATTAAGATTACAAGATTTTCTAACCAAAACAAGAATAAAAAACAAGCCTAGTTTTAAATCCAAATCATGAAACAAGAAAAACCATTACCATAAGAAAAATGAAAAGATTTTATAGGTGGGCATAATATTATTTTTTCATTTTTCTTTGGTTTGGTAATGTATCGTGAACCATAAACATGAGGCCTTATGGCCGTTGAAAAGATATACATTATATACTTTATGCACATTGATTTGATCCAATTCTCTTTATTTGATCGTTGGATGAAGCTTAATTTTGATTCAGAATGAGCTTTGAGTTCCAAAACATTGTTTTACACATTTAAAAATTCTTTTTCTTATGTTTAGGGTTTCCAAAAAATGTCATCAAGATATTAGTTTATTATGCATTTATTGTATTCGTTATGCATCACTTTTTTAGGTGAAAAGTGGTGAAAAATGGTTCACCCGTAGTTTGTTTTCATTCTTCATTAGAGAGAGTAGGAAAAAATGAAATTGAAATTAGTCATGTAATTTCATTTAACTAATTTGCTGACATTTTTACAAAACCTTTGGGTTGTATTCTTTTTGAAAACCTTAGAAATGAACTAGGAATGGTAACACTGTTTATTTTTCTCAATCTTTGTAGATCATCATAGTCTACCTACTCATTTATATCAAGAGGACATCCATCCATTTGAACATAGATGAGGTGTAACAATGTTAGTGGAGATTGGTTCACTTAGTAGCAATTTAGGTCCTTTGACAGAAAGTACTTGAAATAAGGTCTAGTTCAAAATTCAATCTAGCTATCAAAGTAGATTTGGAAATGCCATTGTGTTTTACATAGATTAGATATCTAAGGGAATCATGACATGCAAACACAAGTGCCACTCATTCTAGAAAGGTGTTGACAAAATGATGCACAGGCCAATTCTCATGCCTCAAACAACACTACATTACAAGATGGATTGGTGAACACCACCAAGGCCAAATGTAATGAATGAATAAATCATTTGTAAGGGGAGGCAACAACAATTGATTTAATTGATAAGTCCAAATCGTTTCAAAACCCACCATTTTGGAAGTATTTTAGTTGAATTATTTTGAAAACTTTGGAAAAAAATTCCCTCATCTAGAGGTCTTTCACCTTGTCATTGTTCTAGATAGAAAAAGATTTAGCCAAACCAATAGTCATTGACACACTTTATGATCAAGAAATCAAATCATTCAGAAGATGGACAACAAAGTTTGCAAAATGGTTATATTAGGTGCTCCAAGTGTTCAATTCAGTGTTCAATTCTAAGTGATTCCATCTTCAAGATCATCACATGTTTTAGTTTATTCACATTGAAACCAAAGTGCGATTTCTAATGTTTGAGGGGAGGTGTTGAATATCTAATTACTTTCTAATCTAATTGTGTAGTTTGCATGGAAACAACCTTGTCGTAACTAATTTTGTTAGAAGATAATTACATGACGACAAGTTGTTAGTACTTAGCAATGTCCTCTTGTAATTATATCGGTTGTTATGAATTAATTTCGATTGTTAAGAGTTAATTCAATTTGCAAAGTCATTATGACTCTTTGAATATTTAGACCATCTTTCACGGAGTCTTTTTAATCTCTATACAACTTTACCTTCTTATTGTAATTTGATTCTTCACTATACAATAGTTGCATCTAATAATCAACTCAAGCACACAAGTTATTGTGAATAGCCATTACAAGGGAAGAGAATGCGATTTTTCTGACACAAAAGGTCATGGCTTATGGCACATGTGTGAGGTAAACTTTGTGGTTACATCCATTCTAATGTACAATAAATATATGATGTTTATTATGACATATATATTACATTAAAATTACAATTTAACACTAAGTTGTGTCACATATTACACAAACGTCAAATTATAATATTAGTATAATATGTGCCACAATAAACACCACATATTTTACATTGTGATGGATGTTCAAACACAAGGTTTATGTGTGTGTGTGTGTGTGACATTGAGCCGTATATAGTCTAAAGACCAAATTCTATTGTGTAAAATGATATTTCCAAAAAGCATTCAATCAAGCTTTTTTAGCAACCCACAGTTGTGACGACATCATTATGTCAGATTTTCACAGGACTTGATTGATACATATGTGCCCAGAAATTATTACAAGTAGGTGTCTAGAATGATCAAGATTGTGGAAAAATGTGTGAAATTTTCTGAGATAACTTTGTGTGAAATTTGCTCTAGATGTTGTTGTGAGACTGTACACACAGAATGATGAACTCAACTTTATCATAGCAAGAGAGGCAGCAGCGCAAGAGGAAATTTGAGCTGCAATTTTGAAGTTGGAAAGATTTGATGTTCAGGAATCAGTCAAGGGAACGTCAGAGAGGCACTGTCACAGGACTGGATCTAGCTAGCTAGCTAGCTAGCCCTTGCTAAACCCTAAACCCCTCATTGCCTCCGGCTGCAGTCTTACTGCGCCAGCTCTAGCTCCCTGTCATACATGATGTTATAAACTAGCTAGCTGCATCTGATCGCGGGCTACTCGACTACCGAGCCCTGCTACTCGAACACTTCAGTAGAAAAAACCCACATCAAAATGATGGAAAAACATCAGTTTTCTTTTGTCTACTGCAAAGATCATCAGCTTATACTGCAATATGATGGAAACAGCAGGACAAAATAAACTATGTCTACTGCTAGAACAACTATGTCTAGGTAGACGCGGCGGAGCTGAGAATATATTATGCAGCACATAGCTTCTTCATCACATCACGGCCAGCGACTCCTATAAGTCCTTGCTGCTTTGAATTAGTAGCTGTTGTGAGCATGGGCTCCGTCGCTGTTTCCCACATGACCACATGACAAGGATCGCCAGTTATAAGCCCATGATCCTCTGCCGACGATATTGATGCTCTCGGCAACCCGGCTGCTCCTGCTGGAGTTTGATCATGCTGCAGGATCACCGACGGATGATTGACACTAGCTGGCAGCTTGCCGCCGTTGAGTGCAGAATGGACCGCGTGAAGAGGAGGATACTGACTAGTATTTGCATTAGAAACCGGAGGGTCGCCAGGACCGCGTCTTGCATTCAGGGTTTCATCAGCAGCTTTCGCCTGTCGGAAGCGGTTCCACTTGATTCCGCAGATACACCCGATCCCGATGGCAAAGAAGGCACACACCGGCACTAGTGTGAACAAGGCCTCTGCTAGATTCACCATCTTACATGCACCTGCATGAGCTGCTGCAGCTTCCCAAAGATTACCTGATCAGCTAGCTTCCGCGGCTCTGAGGTTGCTGCCAAACCAAACCACCCAGTTTCGAATCGGTATTGCCTAAACCCCAAGTCGATCAATCTAGGATGATCACTAGGCTGTCAGCAGGATTTCTAACTTCAGCAAGCAGGACAACCATCTTGCAGATCAAGAGAGAAATTACATCTGAAACTAGCTGATCCAATCATGCTGGTCAAGCTGCAGCTTTTTCATCATCACATGATAATTATGCCTTTTGGCCACTAGTACTGAGCTACATCTGCCTGCACCAATGTCGAAATGATACGGGGTACCGAACTGGCTTCGATCGTGCAGCTCCAATTTTATATACTGGTCCAGACACTAGTGCAAAAGTCCTTATAGATCTATATTAGAACTGCTAGCGAGCTGCACTCTTGGCATCAGCTAGCTAGCTGCAAAGAAAATGTGGCAGTTCATCAGCAGGTAAATCCAAACGCTGCTGTGGTTGATTCCTGTTAGCCTACCTGCTGCGCGCAGTGTGCACCATGCATGCATGCAGCAGAGCATCTACTCGTTCTGACACCCGAATCCAGTGCAAAATCAGCAGGGGAATATGCTTCTTCTGTCTGCTCTGAGGTGGTGGACCCAGTCCAAAGAGTATATCACCGTGAATAACTAACTAAGCATCTGGTGCTTGCGCCATCATGGCTTGGCGACTAGCTAGTACAAAGAAATACACAAGATGCTCAATATAGTTTCGGCACTAGTTTTGGATGTTTTTGGACTTTGATGTCATTCCCAATTTTGAATATATTGTCGTCACCAAGTTCCCATGATCAAGTTCTCAATGTGTTCACATCAAGCTCTTAAATTTATGTGGGTCCACCATGTTCTTCTTAATGGGTTTGTAACCTGTTCCTCAAGTTCCCAATGTCTGTTCCTCATCAAGCTCGCATCAGGATCAGGTTCTCAATTTGTTCACATCAAGTTCCAAATTTTGTGGTTCCCACAATGTTCTTCTGAATGGGTTTGTAACCTGTTCCTCAAGTTCTCAATGTGTGTTCCTCGTCACGTTCCCATCAGGTTCTCAATGTGTTCACGTCAAGTTCTGAATGTTGTGGTTCACACAATGTTCTTCTGAATGGGTTTGTAACCTGTTCCTCAAGTTCTCAATGTGTATTCCTCGTCACGTTCCCATCAGGTTCTCAATGTGTTCACATCAAGTTCTGAATTTTGTGGTTCCCACCATGTTCTTCTGAATGGGTTTGTAAACTGTTCCTCAAGTTCACAATGTGTGTTGCTCATCATGTTCCCATCAGGTTCTCAATGTGTGTTGCCCATCATGTTCCCATCAGGTTCTCAATTTGTTCACATCAAGTTCCAAATTTTGTGGTTCCCACCATGTTCTTCTGAATGGGTTTGTAACCTGTTCCTCAAGTTCTCAATGTGTGTTCCTCGTCACGTTCCCATCAGGTTCTCAATGTGTTCACATCAAGTTCTGAATTTTGTGGTTCCCACCATGTTCTTCCGAATGGGTTTGTAACCTGTTCCTCAAGTTCTCAATGTGTACACACATCAAGTTCTCCATTATGTGGTTCCACCATGATTTATACTAATGCATTTTAAACCTGTTCCCAAAGTTTGCAATGTGTTCCACAAGATGTTCCCAATAGCACCACACTTTAATGCATTTTCAACATGTTCCCCCAAGTTCCCAATGTGTTCCACAAGATGTTCCCTATCGCAGCACACTTTGCAGGTTGAATCTGCTGCTGCAAGGCGCCAATGGCAAATTAATTGAAGCCTTGCAGCTCACGGACAGGGGCTGTTTACAAATGGGTTTTAGGTGATAAGAAATATACACTTACTATACTTACTTTGGCAGAATCATTTGGGTTCTTTTTTGGGGGCACAAAAGCCCTGTAGCAATATTCCTGCAATATTCTTCTTCCCCTGATCTTCTCCAAATACCTCCCCCCACCCCCCCAACCCAAACTACAGGGGCAATTTTTAACACATGTTTGTCTAATAATTAATGAATTGAGAAGATTCCATGTTGCAAGTTGAATATTTCAGAATATTCTACAAGATTCTCTATTTTTCAAGTTCAATTTTTTTTTTATTTGGAAAAAAAAAATTAAATATATGTATTTATATATATATATATTGGCATTTTTTTAGGAACAATATAATTAGTGTGGAAGCTGCCAAGAGGTACAATTGAACAGCAACCAGTTGCCAAAATAGCCCCCTGGTGGAGCTCCAGACACTTGAAAGGAACCTTGTGTGTTGTGCGGGTATGGACTATGGAACCAAACCCTCTGGCAGTATCAAGGCAGTTATTTGATCTAATTATCGGCCACTTCTCAGAAAATCAAAGGAACCAAATTTCTGATATATTAATTGCCATTGTTGAAAAAATAAAAATAATGAAGAAAACACACAGAATAAAATTACGTGCATTCTTCAAATAACCGGAAATGAGTGTTATAAACAAAACCAAATACTTGCACAACACCAGTCCATACCAGTATTGTAAGTGTAAATGGGTGTGTAAAATCGTGTAAGTGTAAATTTATTTGAACTTACACTTCCTGTAAAAGGTTCTAGTGTTACACTTACACATGTGTATGTAAGTGTAAAAAGGGATAATTCTAGGATTTAGCTTTTCTCAAGTTTTGTGAGGTTGTGTGGAGTGCATCCCTCACCATAATCATTGCTCTTTGCAAGCTTAGGAGCTTGCTTCACTTACTAGTCTCACATTTTTCATTAACACTTGGATAACATAAAACAACATAAATATTAATGTGAATTAAAAGTTTAAGTATAAAATAATTTTTAAAAATGTACATATAAATTTTTTTAAAAAGTGACACAAAAAAAATGACAATATAAAATAATGCAAAAAATATATAAAACAATGTAAGTGTAAATGTTTTACACTTACACTTATACATCACTTCCTATATGCTTAACACATTTCTAAACAAACTTTATACATTTACATCATGTGTACAAAAGATTGCCAAATTGATTTACATTTTACACGCACAACACTGGCCCATACCTGATGATGATTTGGCAGGTTTTTAGGGCAATCCTACACATAAACTAGCATGTGGGGTGTGGCTTCACCAAGCCTAAAAATTGTCTGGTTTTTTCTATAAAATAATTTCCCGTGATACCTGGTGGGTACCCGGTGGGCATCACAATTTTTTTAAATTTTAAAGTGCAGGTTATTTACCAGTGTTGTACTGGTAAGTCCATCTTGACTGACCAGACTGGTCCAGGTATTTCAAAAATTTGAAAACTAGTTGCTAACTAAGTGATTCCTGATGTGTTGGGGTTCTTTTTTTTTTTTTTTTTTTCCCCCGGCTTTCCAGTTTGGTTTTATTTTTTTTTTTTTTTTTTTAATTTTAAATTTTATTAATCCCAATCCTTTTTTATTTTTTTTTTTTTGGGATTATGAATATTATTTTGTAATTTGAATTTTGG
>Ga0116231_10015057_pt1 | contig 10123 bp, 7 predicted proteins | sample S1TSphgellanicum_2_FD_89695 | JGI IMG/M metagenome (GOLD analysis project Ga0116231, IMG submission 89695) | Host-associated microbial communities from peat moss isolated from Minnesota, USA - S1T2_Fd - Sphagnum magellanicum MG | ecosystem: Host-associated > Plants > Peat moss > Unclassified... | reverse complement strand
TTTCAAATTGGGAATTTTTTTCCATTTTTTCAACCTCACAAAATTGAAAAAAAATCCCTAATCCCAACATTATTTAAATAACATTATTTTGCTTTTGTTTTGTTTTACGATCTTTACTTTCCACTTTCACCATCAATTTTTTAACATCATAATGGTCACATAAAAACAATATTCCATCATTCACCCTAAGTTTCTTAGGGTCAAAGTTCATTCAAAAATATATTGCAAAGGGGCACATAAAAAATTGTGATGTCTAGCAAATAATCTCCAAAGGAGTTCCTAATTATGCTTTAGAATCTTTCATGATTGCCAATTACATCATATAATGGCTTATTAATCAAAACTGGATAATGACCACCCATAGCTTGGTCAAATCCTTTGTCCAATTCCCCTTTTTCTTCTCTTCTATAGCAATAATCTCCCAAGTTTCTAGTCTCCAAAGAAATTCCCAATTATAGCAGAATCTCTCCTGAGCGTCAATTACGACATATAATGGCTTATCGTTAGTGAAACCTGGTTGACAACCACCCGCAGCTTGGTTGGGTCCTTACTTTTTTTCTCTAGCAAATAATCTCCAAAGCTCTTTATTATGTAGCGGAATCTCTTCTAAATGCCAATTACGTCGTTTAATGGCTATTAGTCTGACTTGACTTCTGACCATTCGCAACTTGTGCGAATCCTTTTTCTAATTTTTTTTCTCTCTTCTCTTCTTCTTTTGTATTGTATTCTAGGTGAAAAGGTAGTATCAAGGTCAGGGTTGAGAAAAAAAAACAACCCAAAAAAAACTCATTGGTCAAAAACTAAAAAAAGTTGAGTGATTGAGGCTAGATGAAGAAATGCAACCCATCCCATGGACAAAATGGCCAACTGGTGTGCTGGTGGGTGCTGGTTCCACTTTTTTTTCTGCCTCGTCGAAGTAAACAGATCATGACGAGATGGATGGATGACCGAACGGATGGACAGATGGATGATGGGACAGATGGATGCACCTTGTGCCTAATGCACAGGTGTGTGTGTATTTAACGGTACATTTGCCCTCGGCGCCATGTCTGTATTTCACTCTTTCTCCGCCCCGTCGGAATAAACAAACCATGACGAGACGGATGGATGACTAAATAGATGGACGGATGGATGATGGGACAGATGGATGAAATGATGCTTCACGACATCCTTTACTTTGCCCGCTGTGTCGCATATGTATTCCACTTTTTTTCTGCCTTGTTGAAATAAACAAACCATGACGGGATGGATGGATGATTAGACGGATGGACGGATGGATGATGGGATAGATGGATGAAATGATGTTTCACGACATCCTTTACTTTGCCCGTTATGTCGCATCTGTATTCCACTATTTCTCTGCCCTGTCGAAGTAAACAGACCATGACAGGACGGATGGACAGATGGATGACGAGATAGATGGATGAAATGATGCTTCATGACATCCTTTACTATATGTAACCAGATGCACCAATAGAAGGGGTTCAAGTTTTGTTTAAGCACCAGAAACAATGGAGCCCTCCCTTTGGATTTGGCCTGCCTTGAGAGTTTAAGTGTTTGGTCACCAGTTGGTTTACCTAATAAATATGAATTTTAATAGTATGGATACCCACACTCTTAGGAAGGGAGTATTATTTTTAGCCCAGATTGAAAATGGTGACCAAGAGTTTTAGAAAAAATAAAATCATGAAAAAGCTTAGCATGGACTAGGGAGGGCACAACATTTTTATTCCAAGTTGAAGGAGGGGTTGAAGGAGGGGGTTTTTTTGCTCAGAAGGTGGTGCTCTTCTATCTAGGCAGGTTTACATGAGCCTTAGTTGGCCTATTAAGAAGATACTTTCTAAAATTGGAGTTAACTTACATTTGAACACACTAGCCCTTTTCTTTTGGTGGTTTTCTTTTCTGATTTTATCCCAAGTACTTTGTTTAAAGTTGAATTGTCACATATATATAAAAGTTAAAATGGTGTGTCACATGGAAGCCCCTATGCTTCTATTTTAAATAGTGGGGATGACATAGTTGCATCCATCTCAATGGATGATGGGATAGATGGATAAAATGATGCTTCACATCAGGAGGTCTTTTAATATATGTAATTATAAGGAAGAAATACCATAAACCATGAAGGTACCAAAAAACAAGACCTAATGTGGGCCTGAAAAATGGTGTGTATTTGCAAAACCTTCATTTTAAGAAGATTATTGGTTTTAGAATACTGAAATGGTATTGATGACCCCACCAAGTGATTTAACAAAAGTACCCTATACATTAAATGTGCATTAAAAAGTGGGAAAATAAATGCAACTAATGGCATAATAAGAAATAAATTTTATTGGAATTTGAAATTCTGAGAGTCAAATCCTTGAGAGACCATTTTTTACCAATGGCATAATTGATTCAAGAACGAATATTAAATATTTGAAATTTGATGTTTCAAATTCTTATTGAATATTGAAATTGTGATACCAACTCCTTGAGAAATCACTTTTGAAATAAGTGGGGTCTGTTTAAGAAACATTTATTTTACTATTTTTGTACATGTGATTATTTTTGTAAATTATTTTTGGGTTACATTAAGGATTCCAAATGAAGAATTAAGGTTCTTGAGCCATGGTTCATGGAGTGACCTATTGCCAATAATGGGCTACCTTACCAAAGTTGTAAGAAAATTGATAGTTAATTCCAAAAATAAAATAAAATAATGATTTCATTTGGATTGAGTTTTAATACAATTTGTCTTTTTAAAGAAAAATAAGTATGCATGGAGAAATTAAACCTTATTTAAATCGCATTGCTTATTTCAACAATCTATGATGCTTTTACCTTATGCATTTTTGGATCCATTAAGATATTTTTTAACCACATGTTTAGCTTGTTTGCATTTGATGAGTGCAATTCTTTCATTGTGTTCCCAATTTTCATGCCTTTGTCAACTTGGTGTTCTACCACATCCTAGTTCCAACTCCTTTTCTTCTACTTCCTCCCCCACCCCATATTCCTCTTGTTTTTTCTTTCTCTCTTCTTACTCTAGCAATGTCAATCATTCATAACTGAAACCTAAATTGGTGAACATTGGTGAAACAAAATGCCATCACTAATATAACATCTTAGTGTTTACCAAAATGGACCTTTAAAAAAAAAACCTTGGGAAAAAAAAAAAAAAATTGCCCCACCAAAAAAATAATTCAATAAATTTTTTAAATTAATTTCTTGGAAAGTATGGATATTCCCCGCACCAAAAAAATTAATGAAAAGAAGGGGAAAATGGATTAAAAAATTTCTTTGAGAAAATGGAAAATTTGGCCCACCACAAAATTATGTAATAAGAAGGGGCAATCGAAAAAAAGGGAGTCAAATTTACCATGCATTCAAAATGTTAATTATGAAGGTGAAAACATGGGCCTTAACCTATCTACCTAGGTTCCTACTAGTCTTGAATGGTTATTAGAAACAGGAGTAGACAATAAACCGGAGTGTTGAACGGTTATTAGGAACAGGAGTAGACAATAAACCGGAGTGTTGAATGGTTATCAAGGCGGTTTTTAGGATTCATAATTGCGGTTTTCAAAAGAATCAAAGACCCAGTTTTGGTATGTAACCAATGTTCTCAAAAAATTGAAAAAATAAAATAATAATGGTTTTGATTTTTGCAAAAAACCCTGAATCAAGGGTTCTTTGATATTGAAATTACTTTTTTTTTATAAAAACCAGAACCAGCGGTTATTTGAAAATTCAAATAACCATACAACACTGGTCCCTACCTACCCACCTACCAGGGTGCCTACCCTACCTACCTACCTAAGTTTTTTCCAATTTTCTCATTTGTGCTTTTAGTTGGAATGGAAAAAAGAGAGGCCAAATATCCGCGAAACAGTGAACCTGTTTCCACAGTTCATACTCTTCGTGGTCCCAGGTTTCACGTGAATGGGTGGCCAAGGGTAAATGCAACCGCCAATGTGTGAATGGGGCACAATAGCACAAGAGAAACCTGTGAAAAGAGGCGCGAGATATCCGCGAAACCGTGAACCCGTTTCCACCGCGCCCGTACATTTCGTGTCCCACGCTTCACGTCAAAAGCCAATGGAAAAGCAACCACAGTTTGTCATAATTGCGGTGTGAACGGGGTACAGAAACCCTAATCCAACAGAGAGCTTGCAGCCGAGTCTCGCGAGTCTCTCTCGCTCTATCTCTTTTGCGCGCGCGTCAGAGATCGAGTGGGAGCGTGCAGGACGCGAGCAAGACAGGAGGAGTAAGAGCGGGAGTTTGTTGGCTTTGTACCTGCCTGGATTTGAAGATTTGTACTGAGGAATCTGCTGTAACTACACACCATAAGGGCTGTTAAGGTTTGTTTCAGAAGCTCAGAGACAGGAAAAAGGGAAAGTAAGGGAGAAACGCGATTCATTTCCGAGGAAGTGGGGGTTTTCTCTTCTCTCTCCAATCGCAGGCTTCACCAACTCTTTTGCGCAGATTTTTTTGCAGGTCTGTTTTACTTTTCCCCCTTTGCTTGCACATTCCTTCACGAATTCAGTATAATATCTTTTGAAAGCGTCTTTGTCGAGTACAATCCCATCTTATGCAACAGCTATGGCAAAATGAAACCCACCATGATTGGCAGCAGCAATCAATGCCAAAAGGGTTTCGTTTTTTTTTTTGTGCCGTTGAAGAAGGCCCTTTCCAAATGCCAAGAAATGTTGCTTCCGTCAGAAAAAAAACCCTTCTGAGAGTCCGATGCAAAATGTATAATAAGACTGAGCACTTCTGCAGTCTTCAGTGATTTTTTTTCCCTTCAAAATGATGATGCAAAATGACCTAGGTCTTTGTTTATCCCTCATAAACGAGGAGCTGCCTGCACAAGGGAAAGCTCTAAAAAGTTGGGAGATTTTGTCTTTGTGCGAACAAACAGCAAAAGAGAGAGAGAGTGGTCGGAAGGTGAGAGCCATTGAAGAAGGTGAAGGACTGGCCAAGGTGCACACGCACATGCGCACTCTCTCTCTCTCTCTCTCTCTCTCTCTCCTGACATCATCCACAACCAAGCTCCACACACAAATGACTGTTGCTCTTGCACACCGAGCACAAGAATTTGGTCATTGCTCCTGCAGAGTCAGGTATAGAGAAAAGACAAGTGTGAGCTTTTTCACCGTGTTCATCATTCTTCTAAGCATCGGATCTGTCAGCAGCAGCACTGGAACCATGAGTTTTTTAGATAACAACATCCATGGCAATACTCCCATCAGTGGGGGTGGCTTCAGTGAAAATCTGAAGTTTGGCTATGGATATTCAAGCTTGCGTGGGAAGAGGGCTTCGATGGAGGATTTCTATGATATCAAGCTCAAAATAGTTGAGGATCAGGTGGTTGGGCTATTTGGAGTTTTTGATGGACATGGTGGTTCACGGGCAGCAGAATATGTGAAGAAAAACCTGTTTGAAAACTTGTTGAAACATCATAAATTTGTTTCTGACACCAAGGTAGCCATAGCTGAGTCATACCAGCAGACAGACCAAGATTATCTAAGAACAGAGAGCAGTCAGAACAGGGATGCTGGGTCAACAGCTTCTACAGCTGTCTTGGTGGGGGACCGTTTGCTTGTTGCCAATGTTGGTGATTCGAGGGCTGTGATTTGCAGAGGTGGTGAAGCATTTGCTCTGTCATCTGATCACAAGCCAAACCGAGCTGATGAGCGGCAACGCATTGAGGATGCAGGAGGTGTGGTAATGTGGGCTGGAACTTGGCGAGTAGGAGGTGTCCTTGCAGTATCCCGTGCATTTGGTGACCGGCTGTTGAAGCAATATGTGGTTGCAGAGCCAGAGATTCAGGAGGATGTAATACAGAAGGGAGTTGATTTTCTGATTCTGGCCAGTGATGGACTGTGGGATGTGATGACAAACCAGGAAGCAGTGTCTATGGTAAAGTCCATTGAAGATGCTGAGAAGGCTGCCAACAAACTCACAGAAGAAGCCTATCACAGAGGAAGTGCTGACAACATCACTTGTGTGATTGTTCGTTTCAATCATGACCATTAAGTGTCCAACCATTGATCCCATGTATGTGCAGCTTGATGGAGCATTCTAAGAGATGGGAAGTTGAATGCAGTCCTTAAGCATGAGTTTTGGAAGCCTCTTCAACCAGGCACAAAATGTGTTCTCTTCTGGTTCCTTCCCTGATAAGATTCTCATTATCTACTTGACGATTCTCTGTGTTGGAGAAGATAGCAGAGGGCAACATTGTGAATTATGCCAGGTAACATTCAACTAACTGGTGGTAATGAGATGAATGTGAAATGATTCAAAATGACATTAGTATGTGGTTTCACAGGGATGTACATGTATCCTGCATTATGATTGCTTATCCTGCAATGCTTTTTTAAGCCTTGAAGTGATCTCTTCCCTCTTTTATTTCTTTTTCTCATGTCAGATACAGAGCTTAAGAGGCAAGCTGGTCTAGCCAGAACTGATTCTAAGGTTTCCACTGATCTCATTTTCTCTCCTTTTTCTTTCTGTTTTTTCAATGTTAATACACAGTGAGCTTTTAGGGCCAAGCTGGCTTAATCAGCACTGACTCTTGTTCAAGTTTTTTCAGGCGATCTCCTTTTCTCTTTTCTTCTTGTTTGGGATATATGGGATTGGAAATTTTTAGGATTCATGACTTTTATCCAGCTTTTGTGTGATACTTTCGGTAACCAAACAGCCAAACAGCTGTTTTTTTTTTTGGGGGGGGGGGGGTGAAAAGGTGGCCCTGCAATTGATCCAGGCCTACAACTTTGTGTCCTACTGTGTAACAAGATTGGCCAGCTGTTTTCAAGAGTATTTGCTGTGGTGTGATCAAAGCCTCTCGCCTTTCTCCTATTGCATTGTGGAGAAGTCCCAATCCAAACTCTTTTGTGACATGTGTTCTGGTTTGGAGATCTTGCACGATATGTTATGAGGTTTTTACTGTCATTTCTTAACTGCCTACTTAGTTTACAACTTGCTCTTGTCATTTTGTACCTACCTACTTTAGTTTATGACCTACCCTATGGGCCTTAACAATAGGGAATGTGTCCCTAGGATGGCACATCCTGCCTCCATAGTGAGTCACTAGGAGGAAGCTGTGAGGCTGAACAATTAGAAGGCAGAATATAGTGTGTCCTCTAGTACATTTGTGTTCACTTTGATATGCACAATGCATCTGGTGGGCCGCGTGGCTTCTGCCATCTCTGAACTGTCCTTCCTTGATCAGTGTTTAGAAGACTGGAATTAGTTTGAACTAGTCAAATTTCTTCTGTCTCATAATACAAATTTTGTGGGTCCAAAGCAAAATTTGTACACACCAACAATGCATTGGTAGTAGTGGCAGAGTTTCCTGGCACAACAACACGAGATTTTGTGCTTCTGCTTGGTATGCTCCATCTTATTGGATTATGTGAACCAGCAGCACCCCAACAAACCGCGATCCATCAGGGAACCCAGTTTGACTCAAAAGTTGCTGGATGAACCACAGCTAAGTCACCAACCTTGGTTGAACCCTAAACCCTGACCTAGCTATATTATTGACCTCCATCTTGGCTATACCTACCAACCCCTTACTTACTTACATTCTATCTTTTCATTGCTAAATTTATATTTCTTGGTTAAACTTTTGCCTTTTGGCACAACTTTTAACTCTTCTTGGCTAAACTTTTATCTCTTAGCTAAACCTTTTTTTTTTGGCACAACTTATATTTCTTGGCTAAACCTTTCTTTTTTGTCACAATTTATATTTCTTGGCTAAACCTCGCTTTTTTGTCACAATTTATATTTCTTGGCTAAACTTTTTTTTTTGTCACAACTTATATTTCTTGGTTAAATCTTTCTTTTTTGGCACAACTTCTAACTCTTCTTGGCTAAACTTCCATCTCTTCATGGCCAAACATTTACATGTTGACAAAATCTTTATATCTTTCTAGTTAAACGTCTATTTTTTGGCAAAACCTTTACTTTTCAACAAAACGTATATATATATTTAATTAAACTTCTACCTTTTGAAAAAAATTCTAATTTTTTTTGGCTAAACCTATATCTTTTGACAAAACCTTCGTTTCTTCATGGCTAAACCATTACATATTGGCAAAAATTCTATTTATTCTTAATTAAACTTTTACCTTTTGGCAAAATTTCAACCTTTTCTTAATTAAATTTTTACCTTTCAACAAAACCTTTATATTTTCTTACCTAAATTTCTACCACTTGAAAAAACTTTTAACTCTTCCTAACTAAACATTACCTTTTGGCAAAACCTTTATTTTTTTTGGGCTAAACTTTTACCACTTAGTAAAACCTTTATTTTTTCTTGGTTGAACCTCTACAAATTGGAAAACTTTTAATTCTTCCTAACTAAACCTATACCTTTTGGCAAAACTTCCATTTTTTCATGGTTAAACCTCTACTTGTTGGCAAAAGCTCCATCTTTTGTTGGTTAAATTTTTAATTTTTTAAAAATTAACTTAAAGATTTTTTTTCAACAAAATCATTTAATAAAACTTTTGGCTACCCTATTGATCTAACCATCTTATTGACATAATTACATTATTGACCTAATTTGTTTTTATTTGTGTACACACCTACCTACTTAACCACCAACCTACCTACATATTTATTTATTTACCTACTTACTTAGCCACCAACCTACCCACATATTTATTTATTTACCTACCCACCCCCACTCACCTACCTACCTACCTATCATTTACACAATGTTAATGTCTACCAATGTATGATGTACAAAATATGAAGGTATTGTACTAAATGAACTCATAACCATTTTAATCATATTTGACCCCTTGATGTCAATAAATAATAACCTTGAATTCAAGTATTGCACATTTCATCAACTTTTTTGACCCACACATAAGTATTGCATATTTTGGTAATTATTGTTAAAAATTAAAGTAGTTGAAAATCCAATCACAAAATACAATACCCACATATGAAAACAATGTCATTTCAAATAGAGTACATCTCAATAATTATTATATTTTGGTGACCAAAATGTAAGCAATTTTTTTTCTTTTGGATTTTTTTCTTTTTTAAAATTATTTTTCTATGTCTTTTTTTTCTTCTAATTTTTTTTAATTAAAAAAATTTCCTTTAATTCTTTTTTTCTTTTTCTTGTTCTAAATTATTTTCTTCTATTATTTATCACAATTAGTTTATTTCTTCTAATTTTTATTTTTTTATCGTCATCATTTTTTTCATTGAACATGCATATTTTATGCCCAACATTTGGGTATTGCACAAACCATCCAAAAAATCTAATCAACATTTTATGCTTCAAATGTGGATATTGCAAAATCAATCTAACAAAATTAATGTTTACTTTGTGACCCTTATGCAAATATTTCACATTGAACTTTATGTTTTTGAATTTTTTTTAATATAATAATGCAACATTGCAATATGTTTCAAACTCATATTTTTAAGGAAAATTTGAACAAAGTATTAATGCAATGTTCACATTCAAATCATGTAAACATAATACAAACATGAAGTTACAATTGCAATAAGAAAAAACTTGTATATATTGATACAAATATCACATCTATCAAATTTTTTAAAAATGTCCAAAAACTGAAAAACATGATGTGCATGCCATTGTTTATGCCAAAGAAACCTAAGTAAGATATGCATGCTACTTTTTAACCTCAAGATACACCTTTCTAAACCTATTTTCATTAGCCACCATGTCATGTGTTCATTGATAAGTTTTTGTTGTTGTAACCACCTTAATAACATGTTGATGAATGTAAAGTTGATAGTGATACAATTGGAGTTGAATGGCATTGGTTACAAATTAGTATTTCATAGTTATTCAACATTTGCATCAAACACATGATACATATTTTATATATTAATTCATTACGTTTGTCAGTGTGTCTGTCTGTCTGTAAAACCTGATCTCCCTAACAACATGACAATTATTACCACTACTTTCTAGGGCAGTTAATTGTGGTAAATAATTTTAAAAAAGAATTTTTTACCGTGGCATTTAAAGTTTTGTTTGACCTTGGTTACAACAGTAATAATATAATGAAAGTAAATAAAGTAAATGAGTTGTTACGTAAGCAAAGGCAAGTAAGTAATTACGTAAGTAAAAGGTAGTAAGTTAAAG
>Ga0116231_10015056_pt1 | contig 10124 bp, 9 predicted proteins | sample S1TSphgellanicum_2_FD_89695 | JGI IMG/M metagenome (GOLD analysis project Ga0116231, IMG submission 89695) | Host-associated microbial communities from peat moss isolated from Minnesota, USA - S1T2_Fd - Sphagnum magellanicum MG | ecosystem: Host-associated > Plants > Peat moss > Unclassified... | reverse complement strand
TTATTTTAGGGTTTAATTTTTCAAATTTAGGTTTGGACCTTTCAAGATTTAATTTGTTGGGTTTCATGGTTGGGCTTTCAAAGGTTTAGAGTTTAAATTTTGAAATTTTAGCGTTTAATTTTTTAAGGTTTAAGTTTAGTTTTATTAGGGTTTGAATTTTAAGGTTTGAATTTTTGGGTTTTATAGTTTAAATTTAGGGGTTATAGGTTAGGGATTAAAACTTGAGGTTTTAAATTTTAAGTTTGAGTTTTTTTAATTTCTGAATTTTATGGTTTGTCTTTAGGGTTTAGCATTTAGAAGTTGACCTTTTAGGGTTTAGTTTTTAAGGTTGAGACTTGAACCTTTTAAGAAATGATTTTTGGGTTTAGGGGGTTAGTGTTAAAGTTAAAGATTTTAAAATACAATTTCTTTTAGAATTTAGGGTTAAGGTCTAAAGTGTTAAGGTTGAAGTGATGGTTTGTACTTGTGTAAAATATTAGAATCAAAACATCAAGATTTATAATTAAGATTATTAGACACAACCATCGAATAAGGTTAATAATGGAAGCAATATTAAAAATGTTGTTTTAGGCTCATTTTTTTTGTGTATGTAAAAGAATGAAATTAAACATCAGCCCAAAAGGGAGGGTTAGGCATAGGGTAGGTTAAAACATAGGTTGTAGATTAAGATTCCCATGTGGACTATATAAGGAAGCCGTTTATCTTGTTTTCTTTTTCATGTTTTCATTTCAAATTTTGAGAAATGTCTTCCTCAAGTTTTTCAAATGGTTGATATTCAAGTAGTGATGATTTCATTTCATTTTTAAGTGATGAAAATATTTTGGAACAATGGACCAAGATGATTTTGTCATTTCTCAAATGATAGTGATGTTAGCTTTGAACTCCAATGATTTTTTCACTTCACATGAGATGGAAAAAGAGGGTTGTAATCTATGAACTTAATCGTTAGTGTTCAAGTCTTGAGTATAATGCAAATCACATCATCATTATTCGAAAGTTTAATGAATTTTACATTAAAAAAAGTTTGATGAGTTAACTTTTCAAATGGTCCCTACCTTTAAAATGATCTGATTTTTTTTATTACATCATAATAGGTGAAGTTTTAGTTGTATTAGGTAGGTCATCAAAGTTGATGCCTAAACAATGTTTCCTCAATTTCATTCTTTAAATGAACACAACAATATAAATTTGTATGATGTTTTCATGTGAAACCAATTGAAATCTATTTTGTGTGACAATGTTTTATTTATTACATCATGCATCAACCATGCACATGTGGATGAAATTTGATGACTTACACTTAAGGACATGGTTATTTTGGGTACACATTTGCAAGAGTTGTTAAGGTGTATTGGATTTTTTGATAGCCCTTTGATTGAAATTTGCAAGCCTTATTAGGATGAAGGACATTGTACATGGTTTAATGTATGGAAAAATATATGTGTAATGAACAACATTTCATTTTAGACCATCACAAGTTGTTCATATACATAAACACTAGTTACATTGGCTTTTATCATAATGTGAACATTTTAAAAGATTACAATGTTTACAAAGACTGACATCAATATTTCAACCATGGAGATGAATATTTTAAATATTTCTTAGGAGATCCAAATTATATGGGTGAAAAAATGTTTATAATGCACAAGATAGGATGAAAAAAGCTTGTTTTAAATGTTAACCATGCTATAATGCGAACCTACGACAAAATGTATGCAAGTTTTAGGCTACAAGTAAAGTGAGGTGTAGGCAAGTTGAAGAGAAAGTGGAGGCACTACTTGAAGAGCTTTGATTCAACAAAACAAAAATATTCAAATATGTTTCGAACTGTAATACTCATAACTAACTTCCTACACATGAAATGCATGGAGCTCACATATGAGGTCATTGGTGTTCAAAATGTTGACCCAATTACACACAATTGGACAAAAGACATTTAACTACAAGGTCAAGAACTTACTTTAATCCTTATTTTAAATTCCTCTTCTATGATGACACCTAATTTTCTAACTACCTTCAAATTATTAATCTTCTCCTTATTCAATCTCTCATTATTGATCTCAACCTTACTAGCAAGGAAAATGTTTGAAATCTTAAAAGTTGTGTAGAAACAAAATGCCATTGTTGCCATGCACTTGGATTGGCTTTGCAGCATCTCCAACTTGCTCCTTGGTTTTTCACCATCACTTATAAATGGCTTAGAAAGATGCACTAGGGTTAAATGCAAGAAATACAAGTTCATGAAAATTAGATGATGGGGTTGATGGTCTAGCTATAAGTGTCACATCAATCAAACTTTGACACATTTTCAAGATGTTCTTTATTGCATACCCTTATATGGCCTCTAAGCACTCCAACATTTAGTCACGTTACAATGTTGTTCTTTTCAAACTCTCTTCATTTGAATTGAAACCTATTTTTAAATCCTTTAAGGTGCTTCACATGTAGTTGTTCAAATTCTCCTTTGCAAAAACTAAATGAAGGTAAATTATTTGGTAGTTTATGTAAACCTTTTTCCACACAACAATAAAAATGAATTGAATATTTGTTTCTTACCCATGTTGTAGTTCACAAAATGTAAGTTATAGGAAACCACCATGGTACTATGGTGGAGAGACGCAACAATTTGTTTGGGTTACTTCCTTCTCCAAGGGGCTTTAGTTTTGTGCAATGCAATAGACTTAGATTGTTGCATCTCTTATTCATCAATCTCGAACTTTATGTTTGCCCAAAAATTTACCATCTTTGGAAACATACACATAATCCAAAAAACCATTCATAATCACCAAATTAAACCAAAATGATCATTGGATTGAACCAATTACAAACAAGATACCATTAAAACAAACATTAGATTTCAAACCAAAATAGTCATCAGATTTCAAACCACAACAATAAACAATAACTAAAAATTAAACCAAGAATCACTAAATTTTCCCATGTCAAAACAGTCATTGGATTTCTTATGCATCAAGATAGTCATTGGATTTTTTCATGTCAAAATAATCATCAGATTTCCTATTTCAAGATGGTCATTGGATTTTTTATGCCAAAACAATCATTAGATTTTTTCATGTTGAAATAACCATGAAATTTCCAATGTCAAAGTAGTTCTTAGATTTCAAATTTAACCATAATCATTTTGCAATTAAGCTTACGCTAACCCATTAGTTTTCAAGTCTGTAAATGGCAAAATCTTGGGATCATTAATATTCATTCAAAGAAACTTATTGCAATTGTCTATACATTTCAAGAAGGGTCGGATTTCACCAATATCATTTCACTAGGTGTTGAGGGCACACATATCCACACTTAAGTGCCCTAACCATAATTAACATAGGTTCAAAAGGTTCATGCTCACAAATAAACACCACCATCAAAATCCCACAATACCCTAAGGGTTGGAACATTGAAGGATCACACCAAGAGGACCATCAAATGTGTTTGCAAAGTTTCAAAATATTCATACACATTAAATGAACACTACCACTAGAATCTACAATACCCTAAGGGTTGAAGGATTGAAAAATAATATTAAGAAAACAATCAAATATATTTATAGGATAATACACATCAAATGTACACCAACACCATATTCTACAAAATGTCAAGAGGTTCATGCCCACAAATGAGCACCTAAACCAAAATCCACAATACCCTAGGGGCTAAAGCATTGAAGAATCATACCAAAGACAACTCAATTCGAATTTGCAAACCTTTAGGAGCTTTATATGCATCAATAAATACTGCCACCAAAATCTAGAGCACCCAAGGGATTGTGTCTTTCAAAAACCAAACCAAAAAAAACATCAAATGTATTTGTAGAGCTTCAAGAGGTTCATACACATCGATTAAACCTTACACTTGAATCTAATGGTGAATCTACAAAACCATGTGAACACCATAAACATCAAATTGCCACCAAAAAAGTCATGAAATTGTTGCCATGTACATAATTTGAACTTTTACAAGTGTCAATTGTAAGCATCATCTTTCATTATTAAGTCCCCCATATGCAAGTAGAATTTCAAACATTTGATTTCAAATTGCAACCGAATTTTAAAGGAATGCCTTAGATGTTTTGGGGTTACTTGAATCGTTCAAAGATGAGAAGGATTGTCAACTTTCACAATCTTAAGTGCATTAATTGTTAAGGTATTGCAAAAAACATTATGCCAAGTTTTCTTTACTTGATGAAGATGCCACATCATTGAAGGGTCCACAGCAAGCAAATGAGGATATGCTCAATGAAAAAACCATCCATCAAAGGAAGGAATAATTGGCTAAGGTTCTCACATACAACATTGACATCCATGGTTTGTGGGGTTGAAGGCTTCTCAAATTTTGGTCCTCTTGGAATTAATTTCTCGAATTTCTTTAAGGATTTGCAAGCATCCAATAATTAGGGTTTGTAGCATCTCACAAACCTTGTGAGTAAACATAGATAATGACCAAACAAACACTGAAAGTGACCATAATAAGAGGAGGAATGCGTGCCAAACGGTGAAGTCTTTAGCACAACAATCATAAACATCTTTTTCTCATCTAAAGCATTGGATACAAATACCATTTTTCTAGCTAGTTATTAGTTAGGTGAAACCTCACTTGAAAAAATATGGTTACAACTTTGGGCATTAGTGCTCTATTTTGTCTATCATGATGCAAATGATGATCCTACGATACAAAAAATTAACACCTTTAAAGAAGCTCAAATTGACTTCAAGGGTGCAATTCCTCTAAACTTGTGCACACTTGGTTGGACAATTCTTGAACTACTCCTCCAAGCATTCTCCAAGCTTTCAATCCCAACTTTTTTTTGCACCCAAACCCTTGATTCCTAATGCACTCCTTTCAACTCCACTTTTCTTGCATCCCTCTATGCTTCTCTATGCACTTGTGTTTAGCACAATCCATCCAAAAGAACAAAAGGAAAACTTCACACAAGCCTTGCATGCAAGCCTAGGTCTTGTCACAAGCGTAGCAACTTGGTATGAGACTAGTTTCATGTTGGATTGATGATGGAAAAATAAACTCTTCCCCAATTGGGACCCTAATTTTTGTTTTTTAGTGCCATATTTGTGCTTATGTCTCATGAACAAGGCAAACATGGGCTTTCAATGCCATGTTTGCCTAACTTTACAAATAACTTCAATGTCCTCACAATTCATGCCCTTATCATTAGGGTAATCCAAAAATGCTAAAGAACATAGGTTGGGATAGAAATTCTAGGCATGCAATGAGTAGAAGCAACATGCACCCAAGGGACCCATATTTTTTCTTTTTGGTAAGGTGGGAGCTATTGAATTTCTTTTGTTCTCAATGTGTTCTGATCAAGTTCCCAATGTGTTCCCAACAGCATGTCACTTTGTCCCATAGGTTTTGCCCGATGTTGTCCTCTTGGAACCTGTGTAGGTGGGCCAATGGGGGGACTGAGAACATTAAATCAGAACTATGTCCTAATTAAAGAGGTTCAACTTTGGACATGGAATCTTCAAAATTAATTAATTAATTATTCAACGGACATCTGAACCTGTCCCTAAACTTCAATATTCACAAGGTAAAGCACTCAGAGAAAATCTGTAGTGCATTTGGAGGGAACTTTATATCCATCAAGTTCCTAAAAACCAGGAGGGATATTATGCCTAGTCCTCAATAGTGGGAGGGTTCTTACACCTATAAATAGGCATAATACTCCCTCCCACACCTCTTCATCATGATCTTAGTAGGTTTGGTTCATAATAGATTTTGCCTTGAGCTTTCTCGTGTGTAAAGCCCATGGGTGGGGGACATTATCAAAATGCAAGGCCAGACTCAGCTATCGCCTCATCCTGGGTCCCTTATTTTGAGAATGCCCTCACCCTAGGGCTTTACCCTACACTTTACTCTCTTCTAGCACTAGGTCTTGAAAGCATCTGCAGCAGTAGAGGTGCCTGGCACACCAGTCAGGGTTCCTGGCCAGACATTAACCATCATATCAAAACCACGTAGTATTTCAGAACTGCAATTGGTAGACAACTAGTACAGTGGGCAGTCCCTGTAGCCACTCATAAGGTCTCTTCAGTTGGTCACAAGGTGTGAATCAGAAATCGGGAACCACAATAGGTGGCAGGCCTTGATAGGACCAGTTCCCACGTGTCAGACATTTTATGGCCTTGTTGGACTCCACACCTCCTTAAGTGGACCAGGCCCAATAGAACCATACATCTCAAATCCACAAATGAAAAGCCCTTTCTTTTACAGCACAAAAGGAGGGTAGGACACTTGGGTCACAGGATTGCAAATCCCGCAAGCTCTGTAGTTCACAGGATTCAAAACTGCATGTGTGATGTTTTCCAAATTCTACCACATGCTGACTTTATCAACTATAAACCCTCAAACCTTTCACAGGATTGAGAACCTGTCTCACTTAGAATCTAACTGCATTTTGGAGGAAGGAAGACCCTGAACGGAATGATGATGAACTGATTCACATGCACCCCACAGAAAAAAACATTTTAAATCACCTTGAGACAATCAAGGACATGAATTCATTATGTGGAACAAAAAGCCCATCTTGCAACCCATTCTTGGTGTGGGAAACATGAGATATGTATCTCATGAAAAAGCTACCGTAGGTTAAGGCAGTCCATGTTTCCTGCCAACCTTAAAATGTGGTAGAAAGACTGACTAAATTTGGTTGAAAAATTCGAAGTGTGCATTACAATTACAGTGGTTTGCGTGCTGTGATGATGGCAAACTTGATAAGGCCCACCTGGTAACCCTGCACCATGAGTGCCATTGCAAATGCTCCCCGTATGGTTGTCCACCCTGGCATGGACAATCCAAACAATCAGAGTTTTTGAAGTCATTGCTTGTGCTCCATGAGAACCAACCTTGTCAAAGGCCACTCTACATACAGAAATGACCGTTGTTCAGCCAAGAGTTTTAGTAGCAGTCAGAAATGCATAGTCAATTTCTAAGTAGGATTCTACATTCTTTCTGCTCTTCACAAGTGCAGAGATTGTGAATGTTTTCTGGGGAAATTGGGAGAAAACCTGTTCCAACTTCAGAGCTGCCATGTTCCATGACATATAAAACAGAGCTTAAGACAGTCAGTTACCTGATGTAGCAAGCTTAAACAGGCCCCTGAAACTCAGCGCTGATGCCACCACAGCAGGCCAGAATGGAGTAACATTCTTTGACCAATCAGCATATTTGATATCCTGTCGAAAACAGAATTTGTGTCAAATTGCTGAAAGATGAACAGTGGAGGATATTTTCCATCAGATTCAAGTCATCGTCCACCCAAGCAAGGCTACAAGTATAGTAGAAATCTGCAAATAAGATCAAATCTCACCTCCAATTTGAGGGTCTTCAACAATTCCACATAATCCAATGGTGAGCACCAGGCTGGGAGGTAGTAGGCATCACAAATTTTGTCCAAAAGCTCCTGGACATTCAAACAATGAGGTGAACCGCATTTTCAAGAGTTTTCTACACCTGTTTGCTTCTATTTTTATTTGTACATGGCCAACCAATCTCCCAATAATTAAGTTTTCTGTAAACTGGCTCACTGTGCTTATGCATACTGACTTTAAAGAACAGTGTGACATACTTCCAGCAAAGCTGCTGCCAGGAATAAGTTCTTTCCTCATTACTGAATTCTAGAGTAGTACTGTTCTGACCAAACAGTTAACTAGTTCAAAAGATTTTGTGTTGTGCAACACAGAATGGTAAGACTGAAAATTGTACATGTTTCAACCCTTACTGCTCTAAAAGCAGATTAAGAGTGCTTTGCTGGAAATTTCTTTCCTGGGACAACTGATAGAACCTATTGCAGGTTGGAAATTGTACCTGCTCTTTTGGTTTGAGGCATGTTTCACCCAGTTCAAGATTTCGGTGACACCATGTTACTATTATGATTCGGCCACCAGGAGCTGCTACTCGGGCAAGTTCGCCCACAAACTGTTACAAGCAGAACATCAGGCTCTCAACTGGAGGATTCTCCCACATGTAATCATGGTTTCAACATGCTTTCATGCGACTTGAAGGTTTTGGTGCCTTTCAGCAGGAAGTGAAGGCTCAACCTGTTGCTTGTCCGGCATATGTTCTCCACTTTCCATTGACCAGACAAGATCAAATGTCCCATCTTCAAAGGGCTGCTTTAAAGCATTTGCAACCTGGAGAGTAACCTGCATTCACAATTTAATAAGGAAAAATCAGATCAAAGCATCTGGTTCATTAGGCACAAAGGAGATCCACTTCACAGCTGGAGAAAACAAGTTAGTTACAACAACGCAATCAATCTTCTTTTACATCTCTTTTCATGATATGTTCTACACTTCAAAAAGAAGACTGCTCCTCACCAAGTTGGATAATCCTTGAGAGGCAGTGATAACATTTCCTCTAGCAGCTTGGACAGGACTGAGTGTGATTGCGCTCACTTTTGCCTCATATTTCCGTGCTAAGTATCGAGCACTTCCACCAATTCCACAGCCAACATCCACCACATGGGCAGGCCTCTCTTCCTTGCTCTCTACACCATCAAACTGTATTGTCAGGAATCATCTCTCAGCACATGACATGCCTGAGGAAGTCACCTGTAAATACCACAAGTAGCAAGGCAACGATTGCAAAGGCCAGCACTGAGGATGTGATCACTGAAGGGCAGATGTTGCAATTGCCAGCACATGTTTCTCTGCACCTCAGTTGAAGCAATGGCTAAGAACCAAGAAAGTTCATTCAGTTGCAGATTTCTAAACATTAGTTATTGCTTTTGGATTTTCCCAGAACTGAAACATGATTCTCTCTCTCTCTCTCTCTCTCTCTCTCTCTCTCTCTCTCTCTCGCTGGTTTTCTGTCATGTAAATTTGCAAACTTTCTTCTGGCAAATAGTGGCCTGTCCGTATGTCTCTCTGCAAGAAAGATGTAGAATAGATAGAGGAGCATGATAAACAGCAATTGCTACCACAGAAGTGCTGAAAAGAGCATTCAACTCTAGGGTTTCGTGCAAACTCTAGGTGACTTCATCTCTGGACCATGGTAATTGTCTTCCATTTCATGCAAATGGCATCTTAAGAGCATGTTCACCTCCACCACAAAAAAGAGAAGTCTTGACCAGAAGAAAATTACCAGGAACTTGGGCAAAAGCGAGCGAATTCTCGATCATCGTGATCTGCGCAAGCAGATGGTCATTCTGACTAGAGCTTCCCTCGCTATCGTAATAGCCGTGATGCATATGCTCCCCCCACATATCCTCCCACACCCCGGAGGAGTTATCGTAGAACTTGGCGATGCCTTCATAAAGCTCCGGCACGCTACGCTGCTGCGCCACGTTGCAAGAAGAAGAAGAAGAAGAAGGGCGCCTGAAAGAAGAGAACGACGGCCAGCTAAATCTCAAGTCTCCCCACGCCATTCCAGCTGCCGAAACTTGAGAAATTTTCCCAGGAACCGAACCGCGAGACTTGGACACCGACGGAGGCAACGAGAGAAGCCAAGAGGAGCTGCAGAAAACAATCTGCACGCTGCTCCTAACGCCAATTTCTGCCATAGCCATGGCAAGCAAACGGCAGCAAAACCCTCACTGTCCGCGGGCCGCGGCTACAGCGCACGAAAAGAATTCCAAAGAGCATTATCTATTGCAACGCTACCCCAAACGAACGATATTATCAGCGTACGAAAAGAATTCTAAGAATGATTAGTGGTGACGACAGTCGTAACAAACGGCTGGAATGAACCAGCAGCCACCAGTGCACCAGTTCAGGATGAGGGGCAGAGTGAACCAGCAGCCACCAATGCACCAGTTGGCCGTTCTGTCCACTGGATGGGGTGCGTTTTTTCATTTGGCGCCAGATGGGGTTCATCACAGTCCATTTCTTTTCGCTGCATACCACTGTACCTTTTTTACTTGGGACTTTTGTATACTTGCAGGTTAATTAGTGTAGCCTATTTACATTAATATTTTAACTTAAATAGTAAAATTTAAATATATAATACCTATTGATTACATATATATAATTGATTATCACTATAATTATAATAAACATTTAATTAATAATTATGATTATTTATAATACAATTTTAATATTATCATATTAATTGATTTTGAATAATTTTTTGTTTAATCAAATGTACATTTTCTG
>Ga0116231_10015053_pt1 | contig 10125 bp, 8 predicted proteins | sample S1TSphgellanicum_2_FD_89695 | JGI IMG/M metagenome (GOLD analysis project Ga0116231, IMG submission 89695) | Host-associated microbial communities from peat moss isolated from Minnesota, USA - S1T2_Fd - Sphagnum magellanicum MG | ecosystem: Host-associated > Plants > Peat moss > Unclassified... | reverse complement strand
TTCCCGGCTTAGGTCTGGGGGGGGATACATGAGAATTTCATCTCAGCCTCCCTTGTGCATTGTGTATATATGTGTGTGCATGCATCTCTTTGATTAGTTTCTACCTTTAATTGGTTTTAGGCTATTTGTTTAGTAAGTTTCCTGCGGATTCACACCTTTATGACACTGTATGTCACGACACTACACGTCACAACAGCTGTCATGCCCGTATGCACGGCCTCATGCATGATGGCCGATTATGGGCATGCCCGTCATATCTTTTAGGGTTATTATATGGTTGTAAGGTTATGAACGTTCTTAAGTGACTGTGCGCTATTAGGTTTAGGGTTTCAGCTTTTGGTGGCTGTATAAAAAAAGCCAAGCCCTTCCCTTATCCTTTAGTTTTTCTAGAATTCCTTTGTATGAGAGTTGCCTCCATAGTTCACTTGGATTTTCTAGATGCTCATGGTGGTTACTACACGGCCACCATTTACATACACCTTCACTACTTCTTTGCAATTTATTTCAATATACATGAGAATTTCATCTCAACCTCCCTTGTGCATTGTGTATATATGTGTGTGCATGCATGTCTTTGATTAGTTTCTACCTTTAATTGGTTTTAGGCTATTTGTTTAGTAGAGTTTCCTGCGGATTCACACCTTTATGACACTGTATGTCACGACACTACACGTCACGATAGTTGTTCTTATTCAATATATAATGCTTCTTAATACTTGTGTGGGGTTAAGTTTCCAAGAGCGTGCATTGGAGTTGCCATCCTATATGGTTATATTGAAAATGGGTTTCTAAAGACATGAGTTTCAACCCATCAATATTGATTTCAATTCTTTGTTATGTTCATTATTTTAAATACCAAATTTATATGATTTTGGCTTTAACATCAAACATTGAGTCATGGGATTTTTTTCGTGAACACCCACAATCTTTGTCCACGATCATTGATTCAAACACTTGTTTTTCTTCCTTGCCAAATATTATTCAATATTTTTGCTACCATGTTTTTTTCAATTTTTAAAAAAAAATTCTTCGCATATCCCCATATTTAGATCAATTACAAAAGGGTATCTGTGCATTCTTGGAAAATTTGTTTTGGTGAACACCTTCCAAGTGTTGTGTTTAAACCCCCCCAACATGTCACAGTGTGGGTTATTTTTAAAAATACCATCATATTTTTTTCTTTAATGGATCATGGGTGTTCACTTGCAAACACCTACCATATTCGTCCACGATGATTGATTAGATATGGCAATATTTGTGGTACGATGTTCCTTTGATGATAAGGACTTTGAATTCCACACATATTCCCATGATTAATGATATTATGGAATGATTTGTGTTCACTATTGACATTTTTGTTTTTTTGGCCGAAGAATGCCTACCCCTTTGTGTGCCTAAACCCACAAATTTACAATTTGCAAAGTTTGAAATCATAATTCAAAAGTTACAAATTGTATTGTTCCCCACATGTTCCTGCCATTTAATCTTCTACCACCCATCAACAAAATCTTCAAGTGGTAATGATAACCAATGACATGGAACATTCAAACCAACCATTCAACCTTTGGCCAAAAACTATTGGACGTATTTCAAAGGTTTAAACCTTTCATTAACCCTAACAAAATGTCCACCATTCAAACCATTGTTTTAAGCACCTAATAGAGATTGAAACCTTGAAAAATAACATATATAACATTGTGGAAAAGCAATTCAAGTATTACAACCAAATGATAATAGAATCCAACTTGATTTCATGCACGGGCCAATCTTGTTTAAGCATACTTTCATATAATACACATGTCCACGGTGTTCAATGATTTAATGAATAATGCAATACCATAATCAAAAGACAAATATAAGTGTTGCAAAAAAAAGTTTGAACACGTTGTTTACAACTACCTTAGACAATCCTCATAACTTGTCAATTAGTGAAAACAAGTGTCTGTTGTGTCCTTGGAAATTGATGAATTGCTAATAATGTTGTACCCTAGTGAGGTCAACAAAAAGGTCTTATAAGTTAGTGGATGGTGCAAAGTCTTTACCATGGTTGACTTCCCATACATTATACTGCAACCAATGGGCAATAAACTACACTACAATTTTATTTGTGGTGGTTGTTTGTTTCGTTTTTAAACCTTTACATGTGTTGTTGAAAATTTTGAATAAGACTATACCCTTATCTTCTTGTGCTCTGACTGCAAATATGCTAGACTTAGATTTTACCCTCACCATATAATGTCCTATCCTTCACATTTCTTGCCCATTTGCCCTTTCTTTCCCCACCCTCTCCTAGGCAATGGATGTCAAGATCAAACCTCATTTGCACCACTCCATAGAATGTGGAAAAACCATAGGCCTAACATTTGCCTTTTGGGTGATGAGTGCCAACTAATGTTTGTGCATCCTTACTATTACCTCTCAATGTAGTGGATGTTGCAATAGTTCGGATCTTTTCACCACAGTGCATTCCTATTTTCTTTGGCTCCATTGTTGTAGACATAGGGGCCACTGATCGCCAACCTCGCACTGGATTCAAAAGGTTTGTAACAGTCTTCTCATGTGTGGTAAGAAATTGTGCTGATCGACACCTATTATGTTCTTCATTGCACCTTCGATCATATCTTGCATTTTTACTTTTTGCTTCACTTGGACTTTGTGGACGGGTTAGAAAAAACTCTAATTTTGACTTTGAATTCTCTTCTTCCTCTATTTCATCAAGTATTCGAGTGCATTTCAAGGTTTCTCATACAACTTTGCTCATTTTTTTACTTTGGCTACTTCGACACTATGATATTTCCACTTATTAAACATGATGACACAATTCAACTTGCTATTTTCTTACACTTTGCCATCTCATAAAAATAATGATAAGGCAATTTGCCCAACCTTTTTCAATCCAAAACCATGTAATTGGGGGTTCAAAATATATACATGGGAAGTGTGCCAATTTCAAATTTAAATACAAATATAACCCCTTGCAAACCCTACTAGTGATCTTATTGAAATCGTAATCTAGACCTTGGGACCTAGATTTTAGTGTTTGATATGTGTGTTAATTGAAACATGTTAAACCACATTCTCCATTCACATATAATTCAAGGTGTTGTTAACAAAAGTTAAATGTTTTTCCTCATGTGTTCCTGACTTCCAAGGAAAAAAATACAATAGTACAAAAGGGAACACTCTTTATATCACACTTTTTATAGAGAAAATGGAACCCTAAAAAAATAGGCCGTAAGTAAATTTTGTTCAAATTCATGGGTAATTGGAAGGGATTGTCATCAACGAATCTTTCTTTTATAGCCTAATACCATGATGTCATGTTTACATGCATGATAGGTGACATTCCATCCAAGGAAGTTGCCACACCAACACCACATCAACTATGTGAGCATATGCAATGCCATGTCATCAAGGGCACGGGCAATAGTTTGCCACATGTTTGCCACGTAATAATTTCCACATCATCTATGCCATATCACGAGATTGCCATGGTGTGTCCATGTCATGTTTTCCATGTCATCACCCTGCCACATGTGTGCCATGTTAGTGTTAGGTCACCCATGCCAAGTCATTGTAGTTCCCATCCTTGAGGAAAGTTGCCAAGTTGTTCACATTCATGATGAAGATTCCCAAATGCCTAAACGGTCTAAAAGGAACTTTGGATTGTGAGTAAGTCTGCCTCTACTTCTTACTTGTTTCAATTTCTTGTTCTTACATCTTCCTACCTTCATGTTCTCATGTTGTCTTTATTTTGAAATGTAGAAGTTTGTCCAAGGTTTTCTCCTTTTTTGTAACAGAGGAGTTCCACTCTCATCCCTTAAAGGGCTTTATGTTACCTTCATATGTTGTGACCCAAGCCTAAGTCTTATCTTTTAGGGTTTCACCACCTAGGGTTAGGAATCTTCTTTTGTATGATCTTGTAGTTAGAGCTTTCATAAATGATGGGGCATTGGAGTGAGGTAGGTTGTCTTTGTGTTGAGCTCAAGGGTGGACCGCTCATCATGAGCTTTTGTGCGGTCTTGTGGTTGGGTGGAGAGTTTTAATACATATGTGTTCTCTTTTAGATTCATGTGCACTTCTTTATATGGCATTTTTTCTTTTCTTGCTCGTTTCTAGTCACCACCATTCCAATGTGAATGTTCTCCTTTCTAATATATAATCTCCATTGAAAATATTTGGCATTCTTTGTACTACATCATTTTTTGTTCCACACATCTGGCCCTACCAAATATATGTGTCAATAAATATAATTCTTGCAATGTATATTGATGGAAAAATTGCATAGTTTCAAAAATAAATAAAATTATAGTGTTGGTGTTGCATTGATAAATTATTTCACTTTCTAAAGGATGAACATCTGTGTAGACTACATAGCATATTATCATTTAGTTCATGAGTGTGATAGTTGACCCTACATTTTTGTCAAATTTTGATTCATAAAATTACAAAAACACCCTATGACAAAATGGCCGAATTGTATCTTCCTATGTTTTTTCCCCTATTCTTTGGTGTCTAAGCATTTGAATTGATGTCTTCTAGAATGCCCCTACTAGATTATCCTCCTCTCAAATTTTTCTACCTACTCTTGGCACCAAAAGTAGGTGTCTAAGCACTTAAATTAATGTATCATGGAATGCCCCTATTAGATTATCCCTCTTTCAAATTTCTTTGCCTACTTTCGACATTGAAAGTAGGTTTGCAAGCACTTGAATCGACATCTTTTAGAATGCCCCTATTGGATTATCCCTCTTTCAAAATTCTTTACCTACCCTTGGCACCGAAAGTAGGTGTCCAAACACTTGAATTGATGTCTCATGGAGTGCCCCTATTGGATTATCCTTCTTTCAAATTTCTTTGCCTACTCTTGACATTGAAAATAGGCATTCTTGTATTTTAAATCATTGTCTAGGATCGACAATTGAGTCATGAGACCTTGAGATCCTTCTTCCCATCTCTATATAAGGATCTTTGACCCTTCATAGGTAGGGCCAAAAAACCTTCTCACAATGGCTTCCATGGTTTTAAATCACTTTGCAATATGTACTAGAATACAAATCTATTATTTGGGGACCAAATAAACTATTATAATTAAATCTTTGCATGTAAGCTACATATCTACTAAACCTTTAACATTTGCAGGCAAATGTGTGTCTCTCATTGGAGGTTTTTTCTTATTTCAAACTTCCATATTTTCCATGAATTAACAATTTGCATAAACCAAAATCGAATATGTATCTTGAACAATTTGAATACAATTAAATAAAAACTCAAAAATGTTTGCACCCTTAGCTTTAGGCATTTCATTCAACATTTAAAAGACACAAATCCATCTTTAGAAGTTGTTTCATTGTTTCTTCTAACCAATAAAGTCCAAACGCAATTGGTGGCTACTACGCATTCTATGTGTCTAACTTCTATTCATTCTAAATTTCAATGGTATCATTTGTCTTCATGTCGAACATACTAAGTAGAACTTGTTTCTATAGGTGCATTCACATCATTGGAACCCATTTTTGACCTTGGTGTTGTCGATTCTATGTTTTCCTCTTCCTCATCTAAATTTGTCATGGTTTTTTCTTTGTCGTCCAACTTCAATATTTCGCAACCCAACAATGTTGGGGAACCTTCCTCCACCTCCTTGTTGATTGTATCAGCTGGCATTAGCTGGTCCATGTTTCTACTATAAACAAACATTGGTGTGTCATGCAGATTGTCCTCTACATTGGAATCATTTCTTGGCTAGTTCTTCAATAAAATTATTTTATTTTTTACTCTTGGAATCCAAGCAAATAATTGCACTATTAGTGAAACCATGTTTTGGAATTTCGGTTCATTAGGTCCTTGGCCATGGATTCTCTCCTAGTGGTTGTGGCAAACTATCCAAAACCCCATGATAAACATTTTTATCACCATCCCATATATCTTATAATCCTACAAGTGATCATTTGATGCCTAGTATCCAACTTGTGTTTAGAACTCTCCATCTATAATATTTCTTTTTTTTCCCTACAAGCAAGTAAAAATCCAAATTTTAGTGGTGTTCAGCAAGAATGTCATGGATATGGATATCTTGACATGTTGCAAATGAAATTTTTTGTCATAAATTATTTTGATTGAACCTTTCAACTTCAACAAAAAGGCTAGACTGAATGTGCAAAATAATTGTGTTTGGGAACAAGTCAAGTTGGTGGCATATTTATAGTTGTCCATTCAATTTCTACAATTACTGCTAACATGATTGTAATTGGGTTTTGGTTGGTTCATTTGGTTGGGACAAGTGAGCTTGGAACGGTTGAAAATGCCATAATGACTCCAAATGTCACAACAACTACATATGTTTAAATAGTCACAAAATCTACTACAAATCCCAACTTCCAATGTTTGAACAATCTAAATAGTTGTGCATCATTTCTCATAAATAGATTTTTTGTAATGGGACATCACATAAATTGCAACCATTTTAATTATAATAATGTGTAGGGTGAAAACACACTACTTGGTGTAACACTTTTAGGCACATGTGAAAGTTCATAATTGCCTAAATTAACAATGTGAAGGTAGTGTTAAGGTAGTGTTAAGGTAGGATACCTTGAATCACACAAGTCATTTTACAAGTTATCATTCAAACTTTATTATTAAAAAGATTTCAACCTTATGGAGAACTTAAATTTGAAAGCTGAGATTTTAAAATATTACTTTCCTTCAATAAAAAACTTAACAAAAAAAACCATAATTCAAGGTACATTAAAAAAAATTATCATCAAAATCCTTCCAAAAACTCTTCCTTCGTATCAATGTTACCACACCATATTACCATTGGGTCCTTTACTCATTAAAGAGCATTATGTGAAGGTGCATGGAGTCCATATTCATTAATTATGGATTGTTACAAGTTTTTGGGTACTCCTTTGAAAGTTCATTATGTTATGGCTATTCAAAACTATGTATGAAATTCATACAATGTGATTATATTATACATAGCATTGTAGTCTTGAGTCTTTTTTCATCTTAGTCGATTATATTTAATCTTGCAAAGATTGCCTTGTGACAACATTTTATGGACAATGTAATATGCTTTCACCCTATAAACATTAGTTGCCATGTGGACAAGCCATGTGGGATATGATGATGACATGGAAAAACATGTTGATAAGTTTAAAAATTTTCTTTCACATTGGCCAAATCTATTAAAAAATATTTTTTTGACATGGATAAAATATATTTAATATTTATTTTTCTTGTGCTCACGAGCTCATGGTTCACACTCACCCATTCACAACTCACACTCACGGGCTCATGGCTCACATTCACCCACTCACGATTCATGTTCATGGGCTCATGAAATAACATCCTTGCGAGTATCATAAAGTATGTTTCTAACATTTTTTATTCAAGGCCAATGATTATGATTCCATTTAAGATAGTTGTTTTCTACTATAACAATTTGGAAAAAAGGTGTTGAAGATGTTTATGCACGGGGAGGGGAATGGATTGGACTTGGTGAAGCATATGCATCACGATGGTGACCTCCAGACAACTTGGATCATGTTTGATTGTGTCAAATGTGTCTAGGACAACCCTTGCTTGCCATGTGTACGATCCAGTCTACTATAATGTTTCAACAATTGTCATTTGTGACATGTAATTAAAAAACAAAGGAGGCTCAATGTGTGATTGGGCATAAGTTGAACAAGGTGATGTTAAAGAGAAATGTTCCTAATATAAATTTCAAAGGTCTCATGGTTGATAGTGCTTAGGCAAATTAGAATGCAATGTGAATTGTGTACAATAGTGGGCATCCAAGTGAACCAATGGTCGATAGGGACCACATTTGTTACTTTCACTATATTCAATCCATGGAAAGACACACGAAACAACAAATAAAACTGGATAGTTGTGAACAACATACAACATTGTGCTAAATGATTACAAGAATTTTGCCTTGTTGGAAGAAATTGATGCATGCTATGTTGTTATCTAGTGCTAGTGGTATTCCTTTGCAGTAATAAATGTAGCTGGGCTTCAAGAGTTAACATTTTCGTGTCATGCAATGGGGAGGCTTCATGATACTTGTAACATTCCCATCCTTCTTTCATCATTGCCATCCCAAACTAATTGGATGTCATTTTTTTGATATGTGAAAACTTGATTCGGATTGATGTTAGCAAACATATATTTTATCTTGTAGAAATTTTATGGAAAGGTGCTTGCAGACATGCCCACTTATAACCTCTCATAAATAGTGCATAACTTATGGCTTTAATAATCAAGGAAAAGAAGAGCTTGTTTGTACATTGCAAATTTTAATGATTATGTACAAAGCTTTCAAATAATCAACATTGTATTACCAATTCAAGAAAGGTGGCCCATCAAAGCAAGGGCTTGATAAGAATGAGTTTCTCCTACCTAAAACAACCCAATTTAATGACCTAAAGCAACTTGCAAATGCAATTATGAAATATGATTCGGGCTCATCTTTCACAATTACAATCGCACACTTGGATGGAAAAGAGATCTTTGGCTTTTGCAACCACAAGCTTGACAAGCACAAGCTTGACAAGCACAAGCTAGACTTACCTCCATGATCAGATGGGGATTCACATCGACATAATTGTGTCAATTTTTATCGCCCACATCTTGATGCCCAAGCTAGTAAATTACATGTGCATATTGAGTGGCCTAATTAGTATGAGCATGTGGATATCATCGATGAAAGTGTTGAGGTCCTAAAAGCTTCGTGTGGAGATGGAGTGTGGCATGTACAACAATGTCCCCTTGCCTTGCATGTCCAATGTTCAACATTGTAAAAAACCACTCAACATTATTATACCACAAGGATAATTGCCAAGTCCACTTCCATTAGTGTTCCCACCTTTACAAATTTTGGTTTGTCCTTTTAGTTCATATGTGTTCCCTTCAAGCTTCACAAGTTTTGGTTTTGTGCAAATATGAATTGTTGTGTGGGGGGTACAAAATGTATGTATGTAATTGACCAACAATAGTTCCTTCTATTTGGCCTTTGTAAGAAGGGACCAATCTCTCACAAGACGAAGTTAAGTTTCTTAAGGAGCTTTGTACTCAACAAATGACAACCTATGCTTCGTTGAAGTCTCTTTAATTGGGAAAACTTTATTCCAATAAATTAATTGGTGGATGCAATGTCATCGCCCACAACATGGAGTTGGAAAGTTGTTCAATGCACACTCCCATTTGTGATGTCTAAACAACATTACAATTGATGGGAGGTTGGTCACCTTCTTGCAATGACTTGTGTGTAGTTTGAAATTTTCATTCATTTCCTAACTTGGAGTTGTGATGGAGTTTGTCGTTTGTTGGCTCATTCAGTAGCTTCCACATAGGTAGGAGCAATTATTAGAAGTGTTAACAAATTTTTAAAAATAAATTAGTGTTGGAACATTATTTTTAAAATTTGCAAATTGGTACTGCTTTGATTAGGTATGTTTTAATTTTCTATATGATTGGATTTTAATATTGATTCAAAATGTTGGTATGTATGGAGTTATGTTTCACTTTCTAATTAAGTGTGTGAATTAAATATTGATTAATAATGCACATTACTATATGGGGTACTCTAATTATGTCCTTTTAATTTCAACCTTAACCAAAGACAATAGAATATTATTCCTATGATTGGAACATTCCATTAAATTGAATGAAATAAGTTTCCCACGTGGACTGTATATTTTGTATACTTGGCATAAATAGTTTATGCACATGGCAATAATATTGTACCATGTGGCAAGAATATTTTGTTTACATGACAAAAATATTTTGTTTGCATGGTAAGAATATTATATAAATTTTTTATCATGCTCACAACAATTAAGTTCACATGCTCACAATTCACATTCACAAGCTCATAGTTCACGTTCACGCGCTCACTTGGTAGTTATGTTGGTGAATTAGGGGGAACATTTAGTCCATCCAAAATAGTAAAATGAGTTTGTAGTTGTTTTTCTTAGTATATTTTTGTGTTTTATCATTCAAAGGACTTTGAGGATGAAATCCAAAATACATGCAGGGGGGGGGGGGGGGGTTAAAAAGGAAAAATTGTTTTGTCTTTTTGGGGGGGTGAAAAAAAAGGTGAGGTGTTGTTTTTAA
>Ga0116231_10015052_pt1 | contig 10126 bp, 9 predicted proteins | sample S1TSphgellanicum_2_FD_89695 | JGI IMG/M metagenome (GOLD analysis project Ga0116231, IMG submission 89695) | Host-associated microbial communities from peat moss isolated from Minnesota, USA - S1T2_Fd - Sphagnum magellanicum MG | ecosystem: Host-associated > Plants > Peat moss > Unclassified... | reverse complement strand
GGAAGATGGGTGTCTGCTGCATGGGATATGAATGGATTCGCATGGGTTCGATTTATAGATGTGCAGGTGGAAGCCACACTTTGAGTGCGTGCAGTATAGACTAATCCCTTTCCTTTTGCAAGAGGCTTAACTTTGATTTGTTGCCAAGTGCATTTTACAGGGCTAAATAGCACATGGGTCTTGAAATACAGAACTTGTAATGTATTACAGAACATTGTGCAGAATATATAGGTTAGAGTTGGTTTTGGAAAGGAGGTGCTGCAAGATGTGTCCAGAGACCAGATGAATGAATCCTTTGGACTGAATGTGCACAGGAGGAAGGTTAATAAGACCAGAGATATGGCCCCCCAAAGTTTGTGGGGTTACAAACTTGGAAAAAAACAATTCGTCATTTTTAACCTAATGGCAAGTAGCACCATAGTTTTATCACATATGCATTGCCCAAGGCTGTAATGAGAGAACCTATAAAAATTGTAATGAGCGTCCATCTTACATTAATGTACATTGCTAGTTACTTGTGAATATTGTTGACCAACTATTCAATGGGGAAACCTTCAAAGGTGTCCAAAGGGAAGGGCTTTTCCTAAAGGAATGCAAAGTGCATCAAATTCAACTGTTGATTATGTTTTAAACCTTACCGAGACCTTATTTAGATTTAAGTCTCCAACCTTGCATTAAGGATCAGAAGATCTTCAAGTTAAACTAGCCAACCTTGGCTTTTCCAAGGACTGGTCTCAATTTTAAGGTAGGGTCTGGGTTTTATCGGCTGGTCTTTTCCTGCATAAGATCATTGAATCTGATTCTTAGATTTGGACCCGGACCCAAATGTGGATCCAGTTGGAAACCCAGATCTGAACAACACTGGTATAAACCAATGCTAGTTGATTTTGTTCTTTGTTGCATATCAATATTGTAGGAATTCCAGCAATCTAGGGAAGCTAGGAAATTGAGAAGTGTGATAATATGTTTACCTTTCCAACTGATTTTAGAACTATGGAACTAGACTCCTGCTAGATTTCACAAAGGTCTACAACAATGGTAGTGATAACAATGGGAGGAAGAAGAGGATGGAGGCGCTTCAATGTCACACAAGTGGATGTCTGAATAAAATACATTTCTTGTTGTTGCTCTGGGTTGAAGATATCAAATCTAGATGTGTTTGAATCAAGCATTTGTAATATCGAATGTTTTATGATTTAGTGATTAGGGTATCTTTCCATTAGGTTGTTATGATCATAGCTACACATAGCCTCACACATAGCCAAATTTGTAGACTTGTAACAACAAAGACGACATTTACCATAGCCATTATCATAGGTTGTTGAATTCCCCATAATTCTTTTTGTTTCTACCACATTCCACTACCCCACAAGCTTTTTATGAGATTGGGGTGTTTCCATCCCAAGCATCAAGGTTGTGTACTACTTTAGTTGGGTAGTTCCATCCTAGGCATGAAGGTTGTGTATTGCTTTAGTTGGGTAGTGTGAAAAATAGAAGTCTGGAAGTTTTTGTGTATTTAATATTTTCATAGTAGTTTTCAAAAGTGTATATGTTGTGTGGTTGGTTTCGTAGGTTTAGGATTAGTGTGTAGAAATATGTAATCTTCGAACAATGTGACCAACAATTTTCAAACAAATCACATACCACCCACTAATTCCCCCTACCAACTTCTAACCCTTCATGTGAATGTGGGGTCCCAACCCAACACTTTCCTAATCTCCTTAAATAATGCACATTTAAAACCTTTTCTCCCTTCCACCTTAAATAATGCACATATTCATGATCAAACCCCCAAACGCGCCTGCAACTTTCACTTAAAACTTCTTGCTTTACATGTGGATGTGAATTTACCCTTTGAGAGGTTAGTTCATCACCAATGTTCCTATCAAGGATGCAATTCATCTAATCCAAACCTACATGACCATCATGGCCCTTTACCTTCCTTTACCCCCACCCCAATTGCATTAACTTGGTCTTGGGTTTGGACATTGGATTTCTTCAAGTCCTTCCACTTAAGCTTTCATTGTCCTCAGCTGTACATTTGCATCCCTACTACTTTACAACATGATGTATAAATGGTATTTTATTTTTCATTAAATAAGTTAGCACAAGACCCTTATGATGTGGTAGCTTGGCATTTGCTCTTCTTATTACCTTAATGGTGTTTTATTTTACCCCCTCGATGGGGGCAACTAAGCATAAGGGAACATAGATCAACTCAAACATTTTCTAATATGAATTGGAAAAACCTGTAAGAAATTTTTTTCTTACAAGCCCAAGTTTTGGCAGCAAGTTTGAGTTCAATACCTCCCCAACATGATCTTCTAACTCATAAATGTTTTCTCCAAAATTTTGTTCTTGAATGTGTAGGGGAATACTCTTAAGCAACTCATGCTTTAGCACCATTTTTTTTTGCACCCACATGATTTAACACCACCTTAACTCTCATTGTTCTACATATTGAATCAAATGGCTTCTTTCCATTTTTTGTAAAAAACTACGAGCCAAACTGAGACCTCAAGTTTTTATATGATTCCTTTAAGTTGATATTCCCAACGCATATCACATTTATTTGCAAGTGACTTCCTTTTAGGATTATATTTGAACACTTTCAAAAATGTTTTCACCCAAAATATTCTAAATATAAATTTTCACAATCGTTTCAACTTTGTTCCCATATCGCACAAGGTCACATTTCATGTCAAATTGCACGTGTCCTTGGGGCAACTCACCTTTTAACCATGACCAAGCCCTCATGTAGAGTTTGTCCCATTGTCGAAGGGGAATTGTTACATCAATTCACAAGCTGCACTTTATGCCTCCAATTTTGCAACACTTTTGCGACACATTTTTCCCAACACCAATTTGAAGTAGCAACCAAAGGTGAATGTGAGGCAATAATCCATGACATCAAGTGCATTTTGAACCTTCACACCAATTAGTTTTTTTTCCAATTGGACATGACAAATGCCTTCAATTGGGTGCAATCATAATCCAACGAGCCATAAAGGGCATCGAACTACCAAAAAAAACAAAGTCAAAATTTGATAAATATTTAAGTTTTTCCATTTAAAACCATGGTAAGTTATTGTTTTTTCATTCATTTGAATGTTTAGGAACTCAAACCAAAAATCCATTTGATGAAATTTTAAGTTTTAAGTTTTTATTTAAGACCTTGAAAAGTGTATAGGAACGTGTCAAACAAGAGTCAATTTTACAAAAGACTATCAAAAGGACTCATATAATAAATCACATTTGATGGGAAAAAATTAAGGACTTATTAACCAAATTAAAAACATTCATACCCTAAGATATATGGAATTGTAAAACTTTTAAAATTCAAAGAACTTTCCAAAATTGATCTAGAATTTTAAAACTTCAAAAGTCTTTTACCACACATAAATGGGTTAAATGTACATGATGTTTTTTTAAAAGTTGTATTTTATTAGACAAAAAAACATAAAAATGTAAAAATTGATTATGATTTGAAATTATTATCATTTTTAAAAACAAAACACTCACTACAACAAAAGGTGTGCATGTACACTAAGTGATTTCACTAGATTTTGAGTGAATTCACTAGTTGTACTGAATGGAGACTAGTGAAGAAATAATGAATTCATTGGTCTAATGAATGGGGAATAATGAATTGCACCCACATTTTGTAGTAATGATTAAATTTACAAAGAATTAAGACACTTTCAAAAATTCATATTTACTCAAAAATGAACAAGAAAAAAACATGTCATGTATTTGGACAAGTATAGGCATTTATTATAACAAGTTGCAAAAAAAATTGTTCCAAAACTCATTCATATGAAAAAGTTTTTTATAAGGAATGTGAAGAACTCTTATGAAGACCTGTAATGCATGAAAAATTATTTTTCACATTCATGCATTTGCATTCATATGTAAGTGTACATCCTTTTTTTTGTTTTTTTTGTTTTGCATATATTTTTGTGTTGCCTTACAAAGAAGACAACACACATCAAGTTGTTGTAAACTTTTTTTGTCTTTTTTTATATTTAAACTATGACCCTTTCTTTCTAGATGGTTTCTCTATCCCCTTGCACATAAAGTTTTTTTTTAATAAAACTTGATTTTTGAAGACACCAAAAACATTTTTTGTGTTTGTTTCTTTGATTGTAGAGAAGACAACAACAAGTGCACAACTCATCATCGTCCTTTTTCTTAAACTTGATTTTTGAAAAAAAGAGGATGACAACGAACTACACACTTGTCATCGTCTCTTTTTGTGTATGTATATTTGTTTGTAGAGAAGACAACAATGAACACATTCACTCATCCTCATCTTCTTTTCTTCGTATGTTTTTTTACAACAAACAACAACGACAATGAGTTGGGCATTTATTGTCCTCCTTTTTTCTTTATATGTTTGGCCCCTTACAAAGAAGATAATGACAAGCACCTAGCCCATTGTTGTCCTTTTTTTTATTGTTTGTCTCATTATTGAAAAGATGATGACAAGCATAGTTCGTCATTATTTTTTAATTTTTTTGTAACCTTTTGTTTGCAACAAACAAAGATGACAAGGAGTTTAGTGCTCTTCATCATCCTTTTCTCTTTCTATGTGTATCCCCTTGCAAAAAAAATGACAATGAACACCCAACTTGTTATCATTTTCTTTCTTTTGTCATTTGTGTCTCACTACAAAAAAGATGATGATGAATGTAGTTTATCATCATTGACGCACCACCCCAAACTCCTTGATAGACTCAACTACGAGTTTAAATGTGAAAACAGTAGAAGGATAAAAAGTTGAGGCACACTCCCTGACTCACAACACTTTGGGGGTAGAAGGGTGTGTTAGAGCTCCAGGATGGGGACTAGGAAGAATGACAAGTAATTCAATTACTCACATGGACCTGTATAAACCAAACAACAAATTGGTTAGTGCATAATTGGAGCACTTTTGGTGCACAAATGAGTCACGAGCAAACATAGACTCACAAGACTCATCACAACCCACACTTGGGGGAAGCCACCACCTTCCCCCTTATAGTATACTCTATGCCTAGTCACAGGACCAACACCCAAATGTCATTTTTGTCCTGGGACTCCCAAGTGGGAGTCCTAAAATTTTCAAAATTGGGACTTTTGTGATTTTGAAGGCCCATAACTTTGTGTGTAGACCTTCGATTAAGATGAGGTCTAAAGCAAAGTTGTAGCTCTTATCAAGAGCTTTCGAACGGTATGTCGCACGCCACCTTTACGCAAGGAAGTCATGGTGATTCTTGACTTTTAGTGGTCAAAAGTCAAATTGACAATTTGACTCTCGGCCCTTCTTTTGGCCATAACTTGGGTTTAAAATACTCAAATGGGTCATGTGAGCCCAATTTAAACATTTACGTTCCAAGAACTTTCCAATGATATAATTAATTTCTCAATCGAATGAATTTTGACCCATGCGATTGCCCTATGAAGATTTGTGAATCCATTGGAACTCCAACTCCCAAAGTGGGAGCTCATTTGGGAATGTGGGGGTTCATTTCTTCACACTCTCTTGCATTCCCGGTCTCTCTTTTGGCCTACACCTTTGTAAGTCTTTGCCTTGGTTGTGAACCCAAGGCTAAGGTTACGACAACCATCTTTTCATTTTTTTGTAACCTTTTGTTTATAACAAACAAGTACAATGAAAAATTATGTGTTCATTATCATTATTTTTTGTGTTTGTTTGATTATTAAAAAAATTACAATAAATGCGTAACTTATCATCATTATTTTTTTTAACCTTTTGTTTTGCAACAAAAAATGATGATGATGAGTCATGTGCTTGTCATGTTTTTTTAATTTTTGTTTCAAAACAAAGAAGACAATGATAAACATGTTGTTCATTATCGTCTTCTTTTTTAGTTCAACAAAAAGTCAACATGTGGCAACATGTCGAATTTCTAAAAAATGAATTTTTAAAAAAAAAGGTAATTTTTTAATTATAAAAAGTAGATATAAGAAAATGAATTTTGGAATAAATTAATGTAAATAATAAAAGTCAATAAAATTTAAATACAATAATAAAATTTTATAATAATAATAATAAAATTAACAATAAAATATTATAATAAAAAATATTTTATAAAATTTTAATTTATTAAACTTTTAAGTCTTCAAATATTTAATTAATTATTGTTGCTACAAATTGCTTCTGGGTATAATAAACTTGTAATAGGACACGTTGGGTGTCAACAAATCATATCAAGCTACATCAAATTCAACTAGATAAGTTACCATCCTTCTTTTATATTTTTTTTCAAATCTTTGTTTTTGAAGCTCTATGCTAATGGTGATAGCAAAACATTAATTAACCCCTTTTTTTAAGATGGTATGACCTTGAAAGAAATTTAGACACCAAGAGAAAATGTCAACTAGCGATAATCAACAACAAATGAGTGATGTAACAAATGATGAGCAAATTGAAGTACAAGAAAAAGTGGTTTTATATACACCTATTCTTGAAAGTAAATCTTAAAAAGTTTTATGTAACACAAAAGGTGAATGCTTGGTAAGGTGGTTCACTTATGGAGTTGTATTCATATTTCTTTAGGGTATCTTTTGTTTAAATGGATGTGGTGATAAATGTATGTTTCAATTTGTTAATTGATAATTGATTCTAAATTCATAATTTGATTATGAAACTACAAATGTAATATTTTTATTTTGAAAATGTTACCCCTATTGTTAATAATGGACTTTTGAAAGGACAATGTATGGACTACTTTCCCAACTACAATGGTATAACATCAATGTATTCATAGTAAATTTCAATTTAGTTGATTTTAAATGACTAAGTATAAGTTGAAGAATGAAATAAATAACATGTATATGGGACCATTTTCTTGAAATCCTTCACAATTTTTTTTTTATCAAATTTAAAATGATTAAAATTTGACCTTATTTTCATAAGTCCTTATGAGTTACAAACTATCTTTTCTTTCAATTTTTTTGTGCTAAAAGTGCTTGATTATGAAATATCTAAAAGGGCCATTATTCATATGGATTTTATAAAACATTTTTCCAAGTATTATGGTTTTAAAAAAGTTGCATCCATCAAAATGGCTAATGTGATCATCATTATATTTAAGTTTTAAAATAGAATATGAATGTTCAAAAATGTATGACATCAATTTATAAATGATTATAATCATAAATTATGATAAACAAGTAACCATGTTCTTTAACATAAATTTTATGGACGCCTATGGAGTGGAGCTTCTACCTAAAATGAAGCACCATACCATGCATTCACTCCAAACATTGCAAAAAGAAAATTAGGCAAAAAATTACCCATCCCCATTTTTTGTCTAATTTTTTTTAATGCAAAACCTTCATCATGTTTAGCATTTACTTGCTGATTGGATTGCAATACCCTCATCATGTTTAACATTTACTTGCTAGTTTGATTACAATATCCTCAACATCTATTTGATGTTTTGATTACAAACCCTTCATGGTTTATAAATGAATATTTCATCTTTTTTATCGATATTCACATTCATTTGATAAGATGTTTTTGTTAAGGCTGGGATGGTTTTGCATGAAAGTGATCATGAAAAAAGACCACCAAATCATGCAATGAAAAATGTAGATTAAGTACACAAGGGGTCAATCGTCAAGGTGGGAGTGCAAGATCAATGGATGCATCAAAAGTTACGTGACTAAATAGTTGTTTCACTAACATTTGGACAACAAACATGGGCTTCACATGGAAATAGATAAATTTGGCCATCCTATTTGTGTTGGAAGGCCAAGGCAACAAAACCACCATGCCATCAATGCTCGAATTTTCAGCAATCCACAACCACGACAAACATGGAGTGAAAAAAAAAAAACAATTAACCCCAAAAAATAAAATATATTGAAACTAAATGGGATTGACTTCAACTTGAAGTGAAAGTTCTCGAGTAGGTTTGTTGACCTTTATTGGTAAGGTTTGCCTCTGGCAAATTGTTAAGTGTCATTGGATCCAGGCCACTTAATCTTATATACTTAGCAGCCATTTGGTTTGTTTAGATGAACTGGTACCCAAAAAAATCAAAAGAAGAAGAATATGCTTTTGTAGATTTTTAAACATTTCCTCATTTTTTATCAATGACACCCCCAAAAAAGAGTTCATCAGATTTAGACAGGTTCCTAGTGTTAAGTCTGTTTTCTGACCAGAGTCTCTACTCCTTTGAGGGTTTTCTAATAACTTGTCAGCATCAATGGTAAATCCTTTCTGGGATCATCATCACCAGTATTTTTTCTTCTCCCAATTTTTCATGATGCTCCAAAAGTGGCGATCAGCCACAAGAAGAACCAAATCTGGTTACAAGACAAATAAAGAAATAAAAAATCTAAGAATCCTATTACATGATGACAAACCAGTAGAACCTACTAATTAAATATGACAATTTTGAAAGACTACAGCTACAAATCTGCCCAATTCCTTCAAAATTCTTGACGATTTCATAATCTTCTTCCTCAAAATGTGGTGAATTTTTGGGAATTTTTTCAAAAGTTCCCTTGACAGTGTTGCTTGGGACTTTTTTTTCAGCAAAATGGCGAAAATACGCCACCAAAAAAATTAATGATTGCCACTGATGCAACATCACCCCCAAAAAAAAGGCTTGACATTCAGGTTAGAGCATCCGCAGCAATACTCACTATGTGACCCTGCGCATTACAATTGGATGAGGAGAAATCAAAACATACCGGCTTGGCTCAGCAAAATGCTTTGACCGAGCATTTTTGCAAAGTTTCTTGAGGCTAGTAAAGGCACTGAAAAAATTTATTCACCTGCCACCAGAGAAGAGTGTAATAATTATGATATGACTGCTTCTCCCTGTGGCCAATCATAATGATTGGTCCCGGTGGTTTGGTATTAGTAATCTCCCACCTATTTGTGCGTGTTGGCGACAAATCAAGACGTGAAGCGGAAGCATTTGGAGTAGGAGATGGCGACAACCAGCAATAGCAGCAGTAGCAATGCAAGCTCCACGCTTCACTTGGCTAACTGTAATGCCATCACCATGCAGCAGGGGGTAGTGGAAGTCACGCCTGCTTGTCATCTCTTGATCCGTGGCAAGCGCATTCTCTATGTGGGCTCTTCTGCTCCTCCTCCTCCACCTTCTCAGGTAACCTTGCTCATCTCTTTTAACACCCACCCATTACCCCAGCATAACTCCCTGCTCAACATCTTCACAAGAAATTGCAACTCTTTCTAGCCAAACTAGCTACAATTGGATCATCAGGTAAGCGTGGATTCCTTCCCTTCTTCACAAACAATTGCAACCCATTCTAGCCAGACTAGCTACAATTAGGTTATCACGTAAGCTGTGGATTTCTCTTCTTCACAAAGAATCGCAACCCATTCTAGCCAAACCAGCTACAATTGGGTCATCAGCTAAGCCACCCACCAACCCATTTGATCTTTGCAGTGCAGGAAGTTAGGAATTTCTGAGCCTGTAGGAAGGGGGCAAAAAGAACACAGACCTTCCTCCTCCTTGTCCTCCTCCTCTTCCCATTTTGTTCTCTAATCCTTGCATTTGATCTGTTCTAGGGTTGCTGAATTTTAGGTCAGAATGTTTTGTATGGTGCATCCTGCACAAACTAAGATATAAAAGTCCCTTTTTATATTTCATTTCCAGCTGGAAGACTTGCTGGAGGATTTGCAATTTGTGAGCATAAGATTCCTCTTGATGGTATCCATGATGATATGTGAGATTCGATGTAGGTCTATTGTGCAGTTCTAGGGGGAAAATGTGTGTGTGTGGTTGAGCATTTGAGTGATTCTCTGAGCTTGTGAGCACCTTCTTGTTTCCCGAGTGAAGTATGAGGGAGATGTTGAATAACAGTGTGAAGGAGTGAGTTTCATACATGCATGAAATCTGATTACAAAGTAATATGGGGGGTGTGTACAAAGGTGGGGGAGAGGCACATGCTACTAGATCTTGGGGGTGCATATGTCATTCCAGGGTTCTGCGATGCTCATGTCCATGTGACAGCAGTATCGGCAAATTTACATGACATGCTGCTGTTGCCACCAAGCTTGGTGACAGCACGTGCCACAAAAGTTCTGGAGGCCATGTTGATGCGAGGCTTCACCACTGTGCGAGATGCAGGTGGCTGT
>Ga0116231_10015051_pt1 | contig 10126 bp, 8 predicted proteins | sample S1TSphgellanicum_2_FD_89695 | JGI IMG/M metagenome (GOLD analysis project Ga0116231, IMG submission 89695) | Host-associated microbial communities from peat moss isolated from Minnesota, USA - S1T2_Fd - Sphagnum magellanicum MG | ecosystem: Host-associated > Plants > Peat moss > Unclassified... | reverse complement strand
CCTACCGGCGCAGAGAGGCCAGAGAAAGATACCATCGTGGGCGAGGTAACTTGCGTCCCATCGGCGTTAGCATACCAATAGGCGACGGTGTACGTGCCATCCGCTGTAGGCGTGAACGTATATTGCGGAATCGTGAAGGCGGTAAGCTCTTCTGTTCCGCTAACGAGAACGTTGCAGTTAAGTTGACCTGATGAAACGGTGAACGTCGTTCCGCCGAGCGCGTATGATCCTTGGAGCCCATTCTGAACGAAGCGGTTCGTCAGCGATACACTGCCAGAGACGACACCGGAAACCGGAATGTAATGCTCTGCCGCAATATCGGACATAATGCGGTTGACGTTCGGTAAGACTTCCGCGCCTTTAATCTGCGTATGAAACTGCGAATAGTCTTGTGTGGCATCCCATACAAGGTCAATGCTTAGTGGTGAGAACGTCTGGCTTGATCCGTCCGTGAAGCCTGTAACTTCAATGTAATCTTGAATCGAAAGCAGAGTTTTAGATGGATATATCTCGGTCGTATACTGACGCGCAGGGTAAGCAGTTTGGTTCAGGAGTCCTTGACCATACTGCTCGCATGCGGCGACGGTAACAAGGCCGGTGTTCGTTACCGTCTGTTCAAATTGACCATAGATATTGACGCTCTCTTGATCGAATACGATGGCCTGAACAGCCGTGCCGGTCGAGGACGCATTTCCGCCGATGATCTGATAAGTATTGGTCAGGGTCGTTAAGTCTTGATCGTGAACCTGATGCGAGAGAACACAATCATAGATGCCATCTCCATTGTTCGTGCCATATGAAGCAAGATTGTAGGTGACGGTGACGGTTGACGTATTGAGCTCGGCAAAGTGAAGGTTGTTCTGTTCATCGGCATAGAGAACATAGGTGATACCATTTGTGTTGGCATTCGCATTGGTCACAACGTCCTGCAAGAACGAGAGCAAGGTTTGCTCCCCGGCTGTTGCAGTGTAATAGACGCCGGTTCCGCCTGTGCCCGTGCCGGTCGAATCCATGATGAAGTTCGATGAATTCAGAACGAGGTTTAGAGAATCGGCATACTTCTGTAGGGTATTCCAAATGACCCAGCCGCATTCATAGCCTGCAACATTGCCGTTTTCGATGAAGTCGTTTAGTTGTTGGAAGTACCCTTGCGTCTGAACGTTCTGGATATTTTGAAGATTGGTGTCCGTGTCGATTGACGAAATGCGGCCGGTGTGGACCAATACCATAACAGTCGTACCGAGAGCATATGCACTGCCGTTGCCGGGGCTGTAAGTTATCACGTTGCCACTGATGCCGGTAATGGTCGGGGTGTCATAGTGAACACCATCGTAGAATGCCATGACCTGACCGACTTTGAAGCGCGATCCGTCGTTTACGTGAACTTGAGTTGCACCGCTCGCAGTTGATTGGCTCATCGTGTCGCGGCGAATGTATACATCAAGACGATTGGGCGCGAGGAAATTACCGAACTGTTCGACCGTTGCGTTTACGGTGTACGTGCCGGAACCAATTCCACCGAACTGCACCCTTTGACAGTCGATAGATTGGAAGTTTACTAATTGCAAGAAGGTAGCATTGGAATACTGACCTTCATAGAGGAAGCCGAGTGTATCGAACATGTGGGGCGTTACCTTATGCTAATGCTCCATTGACGTTGCCGTAATTTAGCGCGCGATTGCGAGCCAATGTATTAGTGATAATCTGAGTAAGTTGCGCCATGCCACCCGTACCAACAACCGTTGGATTGTTTATATGAACCGTGACGGGTTCTGTCGTGCGCGCATTCAATGCGTTGTTGACCGTCGCAATGACGAGGTTCCCGAGATTGAGCGGACCTGTTCCGAGAGCCGTGCCCGTCCCGGTGTTCGCCGAACTAGTTGATCCGGGTTGTGTCCATGACGACACAATGCCGGTGTTGAAGTTCGGAGCCATGCGCGTAATCGTGAAGATAGGCGTAACCGCACCATTGATTGCAACAGCCCCACTACTGATGGCTGTTGTTATCTTCGAGATTGCATCCTGCGCGTCATCAACGAGCGTTTGCCAATTTATGCCCGTGACGCCGTTCTTTAGATTGAAGTTGCCGTTTTTGCCTCCGGTGATACCGCCTTCGTCAGGCATGTTCGCGAAGGTCGTCAATTCGGCTTGAGTAAGACCGGCCGGGTTGTTAGGGTTGTTCGCGATATACTGCGCGATATAGCCCATCTCAGACATATTATCTGTAGAGCTTGCATCGTTGTCAGTGTACGATTGACCGTTTGCAATCATGGCTAAGAAGCCGTTGAGGCCGGAGCCTTGCAAGTTAGCAACTTCTTGACCGTATCCGCTCGCGTAAATATCCGGTTCGTCCGCTTGCGAAGTGTGATTCCCGAAGAGGCCTCCGATCAAACTACCAAGACCGGAACCGATTAGACCGCCAACAGGACCGCCTAGCGCCGTGCCAATGCCTCCACCTACTGCACCACCTACGGAGCCCCAGGTTTGATTCTCACCGGTAATGCCGGTGAGGAGCGTTCCGATCATTGCACCTTGAAGCGCGCCTCCCAATGCACTGCTTGCACCGGATGCGGCCGAAGATGATACCGTGTTCCCGCCGACCTGTTGAACGTTCGCACTGAGCGGATTAAGGGTGCTAATCTGTTGGCCGGTGTTATCAACGAGCTGTGTCTGAACAAGACCGCCGCTATAGCCCGCGCCGATGGTTGCAGGAGCGTCCCAATCACCGCCTACGGCGTTCTGCATATCGGGAACGCCCGCGCCCGCGCTTGATCCTCCACCACCAAGGCCGAAGAGACTGAGCAATCCGCCAGAGCCGGTGCCGTTACCGCTTCCACCTAATCCGAGATTGCCGAAGATGCTCTTGAATAGAGACGATTGCGCGATCATACCGGCAACCATCTTGATAAAGTTCTGGAGCAATTCTTGATAGATGTTGGAGAGCGCGCTAGAAAGAGACTCGTGCTTAACGAGAACATCGTCTAGGAACGTGCTAATATCTTCAGTCTCTTTTTGAAGAGCGGCCTTCTGGTTCTCTTCGTCCTTCTGATAAAGCGCGTTCTGAGCGTTTATCATATCCTGCATGGCTTTTTCACGCAGAGGAATTGTCTGTTGAAGTAGGGTCGTATCTCCGGCCGCTAATTCTTCTTGATACTTTATAGTGTCTTGTTCGTACAACTGCGAGTAGTAGGCATATAACTGCTTCTCGTTCATGCCGCGCGTTGCTATCGTTTGGGCTTCATCTTGGAGCGTCTTTTGATTGAACGTATTCCAAGAAAGTTGGAGCGCGTCAATCTGACTCTTCTGATCCGCTAGAGACTTGTTGTTCGCATCCAGAGCCTTCTGATTATTTTGAAGGTTTTCGGTGTTCTCTTCGATCGCTTTGTTATCGTTTGCTACTGCGGTCGTCGTATCTTGAAGATGATTCTTTGCTACGGCTAACTGAAGGGTCAGGTCCTGATATTCCGTGCTGTTCTGTTTGCCTGCGGAAGATAGAGCCTGCATCCTATCTTGAAGCGTGTTCACTGCGGCGGCGGCTTGATTGTTCGCGGCCTCATCTTGTGCAAGTTGCGCGTTCAATGCGGCGCTATCCAGCGTTTCCGCCTGAATAGCCGCAGTAAGCAAAGTATGCTTCTGTTGAAGTTCGGCCGTGGTCGCCGTTTGAAGAGCCTGCTCGGCCTGCAACTTGCCGGTTTCGGTCGTCGCATCGGCTACGTTCTGTTTGTATTGATCTAATGAAGCGTCGAGGGCGTCAAGACCGGCCTTCAAGTCTTGCTCTTGTTCTTTGTATACGTCAGAGCTAGGCGTTGCCGGAGATGCAATATCAAAAGATGTTGTTTGGTTCTGCGGCGTTGACGAACTTTGCTTCTGACCTGGAATGACCGCGTTGTTATCAAGAGTACCAGGGCCAGCATTTGATCCCGAAGTGAACTTGAAGAGCTGGGAGAATTGATCGCCCCCAAGTGTGAACGGCTTAAGACCGGCAAGAAGGCTCTTACCGAACGTTTGACCGAGCGCGGTTCCCGCCGCATCTAATTCAGACTTCGCCGCACCGAAGTTCCCCATTGCGGCTTCGCCCATGCTGGAGAATAGATGATTGAAAGCAGAGCCGATGCCTTGAACGATACGCTCCGCAATGGTGATAAGGTTCGAGCCAAATCCGCCGAAGGCGTTTTGTAACATTGACCATTCGGAAGATGCTACCTTACCAAGGTCGGTCCATAGTTGCGACCAATTTCCGCCGAGCGTGTCAGCAATAGCATCAACGACGACCATGATAGCGTTAAAGGCCGTCTGGATGACCGCTACTACTCCGTCAAACGAAACGCGCGCAGTGCCAACGAGCATGGTGAACAAGCCTGCAACTAATTGGATCGCGGCCTGATGCTGTTTCGCCCAATCCGACGCGGCGGATTCCATGTTCTTAAAGTCTTGCGTCAACTGACGAACGAATGCCGTGAACGCATTGGTAGCCGTGACGAGCATACCTTGAAGCGGTTGCCCCATCGTTTCCATCAACGCTTCCCATGCGGCATGGCTCTGTGCGAGCGCGCCGGGAAGTGTGGTCAACATCTGTTGCGCGACGTTCTGTGTAGCATTGTAAACGTCTTGGAGCATGCTCTGAACGGTCAACCCATCGGCCACCTGTTGCTTCGTCAGGAGCCCTTCGGCTTCGAGCGCCTTGACGCGACCGTTCGAGGCCGCGATCAATTCCTGCGTTGCATCCGTCAGGCTCTGGCCGGTTGTTGCGGCTAAACCTTGAGCAACATTCAGAAAAGAAATGCTATCGGCTGTATCGTGCCCGGCAATGGTTAGCTTCGTGAACGCATCTACTGCATCTTTGCCGGTGAACGAGGTTGACGCTTCGAGATTCTCAATATACTCGTTAACGGCTTCCGAAGTCTCTTTCCAATCGCCCCCCTGGTTCTGCACGACCGTCTGAAGTCGAACCATCGAAGCATCGAATTCTCCGGCGTCGTTTGCCGCATCTTTGAACATGTTAAAGCCAGCGAATACAACGGCTAATGCGGCGGCTACAGCGAGCAATTCAGGTGCGGCGGCCATCAACCCACCCAAGGCTTCCGAGAGCCCGGCTACGCCCTCTGTGGCCTCTCCTGCGCCGATCCCGATAGCCTCTAGGCTTGATCCGAGAATCTTTGACTGTGTGCTAAGACCCTCGAACACTTCGGAGAGCTTGCCTCCGGCTTCGGCTGTTTCACCAAGACCGGCACCGGCCGCTTCCCCTGCGCCCTCGACGGTGCTAAGAGCCGTGGCTGTTTGAGGCAATGATGAATTAAGACTATCGAACTGCGCTATGAGAGCGGCAATCTGAGAGTCTAAATCACCCGTGTCGGCTGTTAGTTTTACTGTACCATCGGCATCGGCCATGTTGTTGTTACACCCTAATTGAATCCGCCGATTGTGTAGGCGGCTATGAGTTTCGCGTTGGTCTTGAGCGCCTTAACGGCGAAGAAGTATTCGAGTTCGAGTTGGCGCGCGGTCAGGTTCCATATACGATCATCCGGCCATCCGGTGTAGTTCCGAACGGTCGAAAAGACTTCATAGAACCCGCGCTCTAGTTTTTTGCGTTTGGTTCACCAGAAGAAGATGACGGCTTAGTAAGAACTTTCACAAGCCAGCGAAATACGTCAACCGTGCTCTTGTCGTCGAGGTGCGCTTCAAAGAATTCGATGGGACGCTTCGTGACGATAGCGAGCATCTCGGCCATAGCATTTTGAATGGATGGCTTGAACAAGATACCGGCCATAAGCGGATCGCTCGGAGCCAATGCCTGAGCCCCGCGAATGTTCTTCAATTCCGATTGCATCAGGAGATAGAAATATCGAACGGTGTTGAGAATCTTGTTCCGGTAAATATCCTTGAGCGTGAATTCATACGGCAAGTAGAGGGCTTCATCGCCGAACCAAATCTCTGCGCTCGTTGGCTCCAGAATATCATCCTGAACCTCTTGCTTTTCGAGTTCGTGGAGCTCTTCTTCTGGCTCGTTCTTCGGTAGTGGTTTGCCCTCTGCGCGGGCTTGGATCATTTGTGCTTTCGTACTGCGGGCCATGATTGGATCATCTTCTCCTGGAATGAAAAAGCCCGACAGCCGTTTTTATTTCAGGTGCCGGGCGTTTCGATAAATTGTTATACGAAGGGGTTATCTTCTCCAAGTTGTGTTGAGCACCGCTACCGCCTCGGAGAAGTTCGACGCAGTAGCGGTCAATTATTGATCTTAGGTATACGGGTTCTGCGCCGTGTTGGTCATAACGATTTTGAGGTCGTCGGCCGCACCTGCATATGATTCCGATGCCATGAACTTAACGCTCTGCGTGATAATATCATTACGCTTGCGGTCCATTGCTACATCTTGAACCGTAATGTTCGTGACTGTGAAGGCAATCGACGGAGTAAGACCACCTGATGCCGGTTGCGAGAATGTGAACACCAGAGGAACGCGAGAAAGAACGCCTGCGACCGGCCCGGTAGAAGCACCCCATAGCAAAGTGTTCAGAGTGTTCGCAATGCTGTTGTCATATTCGACGGTGAACGAACCTGATACTTGACGGGTCGTTTCGTTTAGGCCAATGATGAAACGTCCGCCGGTTGATCCGTAGTGTTCCTTCAAGTTGTTCTTGAGGGTAATCTGAAAATCAGTAAAGTCGGCTGTGATACCATTAACGGTCGATACCCCACCATTTACGTTGTTGAGATGCGCGAATTCAAAGAAGTTCCTGGTGCTATACGTCGGCGAGAGCGAAGCCGAAGATACTACTGCCGTCTGTCCCATGATCGCGGCCTTTACCGTGAGGTAGTCGCCTGTCTTACAGCTTACGTCGAGTTGATTGACCTTGCACCCTACGAACTGTTGAATCGTTCCCTGGCCGTCATCTGCGGTAATGGTGTGAGAATTCAGAGGGTTTACCATCGTGAAGGTGTGCGTATAATCGCCGGTTGATCCACTGACGGTATCCAAGCCCATTGATGCCGCGAGAATCGGCCCAATGGTGTCAACGTCCACGTTCGTTGTAATATCGCCAGAGACTTCGACGGAGCCGATGCCAGGCGCAGGCATACCGATTGACTTACGAACGGCTTGGTTCGTAATCAGTTTGTTCGTGACCGCGAGATTGTGGTCGTTGAATGGAATATAGATAGTTGATGCGGCGGCCGAGCCATACGTTGTTTCCGTGGCAATACCGAGGGCGGTTAAGACGCCTGCCGTTGAAGTACGTTGCGTAGTAGTAGACATAGGTTAACTTTCCTCAGAGGGTTTATAGTCACGGAAGCAATCACGACAGACGCGCTCGCCGTTAATCTCTAACGGGATGCCCTCGCGGATGGCTATATCGGGGTTCTTTAGGACCTCTTCGAGCGTTTCGACTCCACAGAGGGCACAATGAAAATTAGGGTTCTTGCCGCCTACGGGTTTGAACGAGTAATCCGCGAGCAAGTCGTCAACGAGGTTGACATATGAAACGATGCCGTTGATATTGAGCCGGAACTTCAAGTCATCCGGTATATTCTTTATTTGCCCGTATCTCCAGATTGAGATGCCCTGATATTGTTTCTCCAACGCGAGCGAATTCGCGTGAACTATTTCGTCTATCTGGTGCAACGGCAAATACTGAATCTTCATAGGGTCATCTTCTCCTGGTTTTCCTACATATGAGAAATACGCAAGTTGACAGGAAAGACTAATTGTTAGACGTTGATCGTCTGACAAACGGTGTAAGTTATCACCGCATCGGCATAGAACACAGTCGGCGGAGAAGTCTTGTCATCTTCCACGTTGTTCAATAGGATCGTCTGACCTATCTCGGCTTTTTCAATCAATCCGCCTAACAGCGAAGTCATAATCGAACGCAAAAGCGGTTGCACACCGTTGCCGTTCCCGTCGTCAATGATGCTATCTCGAACAGTGTATGCATCTTGAAGCAATGTCGTGGACTTCACCGAGATACTTATGCCGAAGTCGATCGTCAGGCGAACCTTGTGATTGCCTACGAAGTCCTCGTTCATACGCACTATATCAACGCCCACGTAAGGATAGGTGCCGGACTCTGGAAATGACGTAGGACCCACGGAAAGAACCGGCGCGAGAACACCGCTAACACCCTGAGAAGTCGTGAACGTATTTATTAGCGCGGCCTTGATCGCCGTGGCCTGGCTGTATGGTGTTGCCATGTTAAGACTGTTTCTTCCATGCCTTCATCAGTTGAGCAATGTAGGCGTCTTTCGCAAGTTCGATTCGAGCATCATCAATGAACAAGAACGGACGCGCGGGAATGTTCTTGGTGCCCTCGTTCTGCCATTTGGCATAGCGAACGTTTGATCCGAGCGTAATCGTGTTGCCGGATTGCTCCATGATGTTATCTCCTCCACCAAGAGCGAGAGAACGGAGCAATGTTCCGGTTTCCCAAAGCAACTGATGAGCGCGCTTCGGAGGACGCTTGAAGCCGGGCCATCCCGGACCACTGTTTATGATACTCTTCTGAGATTCGGTCAGGATCATAACCCCTGCGGCCTTTAGAGCATCATCTTTCCCGTCAAGTAGCCGTTGTAGTTTTGCCTTGATCGCGCCAAGGCCATCGAAGCTTGCCGATGCCATTTATCGCCTCTCTTTAGGGCGTCGAATACGTTCTTTTGCCATATATTCAAAGAGGTAACACCAGACCATGAACCGCGTAGGGTTCGGAGCAAGGCGTTCGTGTCTCGCACGGCGAGCGAAGTTCACACTTCGATAACCACCTACTCCGAACCTGAAACGGGGATGCCCGACGATCCAGCTTTGAAAGATAGGCTGGCCTGACACTTGATCCTTACCTCCTACTTCTTTTCAGAAAGTAGGTGCGGGTCAGGAGAGGAGAGGGCTAGTGGTAGAGAGCCGTCTCATAGTTGATAATATGCATTGTGATCCGCTTGAGGAATTTTCAATAGACTTTTTCGGAATGCTCCGATTTCTAAATCCCTATGTCGAGTCTTTTCAAGTGAAGGCTAACACAGATGGCATAGCGCGATAGACCATCAACGGAGTAGCGAACCGGATTGCCTTCGCGGTCGTTCTCTGTCTCATCAGCGAGGATATCACCGAGCAAAATGGGCGTATCCGTGAACGTTGATCCTAAGTATGCACCTGTGAACGTCGTTGTCGTTTTCTCGGTCGCAAATACGTCCTGAGCATCTTTCAAAGAGATTGACAAACCAGACGCGACCGGCGTCGTTGTCGTCGCCGCTACGGGAACGATGTTGTTACCGACCTGTTGGGTTTGCAATCTGCGGTAGCAGGTGAACGTCTTACTTGCCGTGGGGAATGTTCGAGTTGTAGTAGACATATCAGACGCCCCTTTAAGACAAGTTATCGTTGTAGCCGATACCAAAGGGCATGACGATCTTCTTATGCGCGGCTATGACTTGTTCAATGTCCGCTTTCCAATCGGCAATCTGCTCGCCCCATTGCCCGCCCTGTTGATACTGAATCCGGTTGCCGTCCATCTGAATAGACGTAGCACCCTGGAACTGTTGATCTTGAAACGAGGACGTTGCGAACGAAGCCAATAGAAGCGTTGATGCCTTCTTAGCAGTTGCTTCGAGTATATCTTCAGGAACGAGCCAATAGGCATAGTCGGCCGTGATAACGTCGGTCGATTCGTTCGCACTGTTGAAGGTAATGCTTGCGTATCCGCTCGCACCCTGATTGAAGGTGAAGTAGATGTTATCTTCGTTGACCTGCCAGATATTGTTTACGGTCGGACCACCCGTGTTTACCAAGGTGTACGTCGTATTCGCGAGAGGCACACCGTTCTTGTAGATGACCGGGAAGAATGATGGAGGCAACGTCGCATCGCCCGTTGATGGCTGAGACTGTTTGACCACGGTCGGATAAGCGAAGGTGTACGTGCGGTTATCTTCCGTGCTGAGAACTTCGGACCACACTTCTTGCGTGAAGCCATACCAGGCATCAAGCGTGACGTTTCTGCTCGACTTAAAGAACGTGAACGCGAACGGCTGATAGAACGGGCTATCTATGAACGTCGGGAACGAGATGACCGAGCTCGCGCGATCAATCAAGAGGTCCCAATCATTTGCAATGCGCGCGATAGCAAGCGGGTAGGTGAAGTAGACT
>Ga0116231_10015050_pt1 | contig 10127 bp, 8 predicted proteins | sample S1TSphgellanicum_2_FD_89695 | JGI IMG/M metagenome (GOLD analysis project Ga0116231, IMG submission 89695) | Host-associated microbial communities from peat moss isolated from Minnesota, USA - S1T2_Fd - Sphagnum magellanicum MG | ecosystem: Host-associated > Plants > Peat moss > Unclassified... | reverse complement strand
TCTAACATGCATTAGATTTTTGAAAAGCTAATCCAAAAAGGAGCCATGTTACAAAATCTTATAAGTTTTTATTCTTTTGATCAAAAGTTAAGCCTTTGGACTAAAAATCACTTTGCTTAGATTAAGGAAAAAGCAAACAATTTTAACCCCCTCTACTTCCGGCAAGTGTAGCACCCTTACAACAACCTCGATGATGCTGAAAATTAAGGAGAACCTTCTACACCTCCTAAATAAGAACTATTTTAAGTTTGACACAAATCCAATGGTGGATTTGGGAGGAACAACTATTTGAAATAAAACTCCAGAAACTTTGTCATGGAATTCCTTCCATGCTTATTTCTTGCACACATCTTTTTCATAAACAACACCTTTCCACACATAAGAACTAATCTTTTCCTCACACATTCATTCTCTTCCTTTCCTCTTTCCCCCACACAAAATACTCCTCTTTCCCTTCGCAAACCTCCATGACCCCTCCTTGAGCTTGTTCCCCTTGTCCAATGAAAGCTTCGAAATGATAATAACATAATACCCACATTCAAAAAACATTCACAATTCCAAAGTTGTGGAATTTGAAATTTTGAAAATTTTAAAAATTTCAATAATCTTTTACCACATGTAAATGAAGTGTAATGTACTTGACATACAAACAAAATTGTAGCTTATGATACAAAAAACTAAAGCCTACAATAATAAGCATATTTTGGTATGATTTGAAATTATGATCATTTTTCAAAATAAAACAAAAAATCTAAAAAAATATGCACTTAAAAAAATAATCATAAGTATTCAACGAACATTAACAAAAAAACATGTAATGTATTGGGAAAGTTGATTAATAATCCTTTTTTATTAGTGGACATGTACATTTTGACTACAAGCTTGAGGCTTGAATGACATGTGTAGTTTTTACGATAAACTTGACTAAAGTAACCTATTTGATTATATGTCAAATTGAACATTTAGTCAAGTTGGATAAAAAAAAATCATGTTGGTCAAAATGAACAATGGTTTCTAGTTAATGAGGACATTTAGTCAAATTGGACAAAGCGAAATGACTTCTTTAATCAAGATGGACAATGGTGTTATAGTCAAATAGGACATCCTATGTTATTTAATTGGTCAAAATAACTACTAACTAGGCTAAAAAAAAACCTAGGCCTACCTACATACCAACTTATTTACCTACATACCTAACCATGTACCATCTTACAAACCTACCTACTTACCTACTTCCTATTTCTCACCTACCATCCTACGTACCTACCTACCTACTTTGTATTTTCACCTACCATCCTACATCCTTACCCACCAACCTACTTACCTACATACCTACTTCGTATTTTTCACCTACCATCTTACATTCTTACTCACCAACTTACTTATCTACATACCTACATATTTCTTACTTCTAACCTACCATCCTACATCCTTAACTGCCTACCTACCTACCTACCTACAAATTACTTAATTTTCTTATTTACCTACATAACTAATGATGTGAAATAAACAAGTGAAATAAAAAACTTAACAAGTTTTGTTAACTTTGAAACTTGTAATCAATTAGTAAGGACTTGGTTTACCATTAGGGAGGTTGAAGGGTTCAATTTTTAATACTTGCAACCTTATGCTCTTTTAATGTCTAATCCTTTTACTTGTTAAATGATAATTTCTAGATGTTTTTTCTTGAGCGATTCCGACTAATGATTATCTAATACTTCATTTCAAAATGGTGTTGGCTTAGTTTACATGTTAATTCTACAAACTTCATTTTCAATTATACTAGGTTTATTAATAATCTTCATTCCTACAATTTTTTATCTTTTAGCACTCAAAATGCACTGATTTTCCTAATTCTTGTTTTGCCATTGAAATGGTCAAAGGTGAATGCACTATAAGGTGGTTCATTTTGTGAATCACAATGCTCATTTCTACAAAGTGCTTTTTCTTTGAACACCTATAGAATAATAAAACTTATCAAATTGAGAATTTGAAATTAATTATATTTCATTAAAAATTGAGTATGAAAATATCTATGTAATTATTTTTCAATAAAACTACACCTACTTTTCATAATGGACTTTTGAAATACAAAATTATGGACTAATCAATAGACTGGACTAGTAGAAAATAAAAAGGTTGATATTGAATTCCATTCCAAATTATCTATATTGACTCAATATATGATGTAGCATGAAATAATAAACTTTTTTGTGAAAATGTTCCTTTAAAAGTCATAGCCAAATTCTAATTGGGGACTTTTGAATGGTCAAAATTGAGCCCTATTCTCATAAGTCCCTAACATAGTTGTTTTTTTTTCTCAAATTTCAATTTTTTTTAGAGGTGTATATATTTAGAATATGTAGTTGGGCTCCTATTAATGTGAATTTTACTGTTTTTGATAGATGGATTTTATTACCATTGAACTCATGATACCCAAAAAAACAAACAAAAAAATTAACACTATAGAATGGACTTTTGTGAACTCTTGTTTTTTCAACAAAAGATCCATCTTAGTGTGCATTTCACCTTTAAAAAAAAAGTAGGAAATATATTCCATGATTTAACAACCTTCCTCATTGAACATGTCCCTTTTTCACCTACTTTCATGGCTTTTTCTAATGTTTGATTTATCCATTTCCTTCTTTTTTTTTGGTGGAAATCTATTAACCTTGGGTCTTTAATTTTTTTCTCTTAATGTAAATAATGGTGGAAGGTTTTCCTTCTTTAACATTGTTTGATCCAACATATGTTTCTTCATTTTTGGGGTATATTTAGGTTCATATGACCAACCTTTCCTGACCCCAACCTCTAGTAGGTAAAAGATGTATGTTTTAAACCTACCCATTTAAATATCCTTTTGTTTTTCCAAAAATCAAACCAAGAAAATGGAAAGTTGATTATGTCAAAATAATGCTAGTGTGCATGCTAGTGTAATTTTCCATATGTAAATAAAAAAACATGGAAATCCTCAAAGTCCTCCCACTTGAATCAACATTTATTATTTGTAATGCAAGTTATTGAAGTGAATATAAATGTGTGATTGTTGTGCGCAATCTAAAATCTCTAATTTTCTGGCCTTGTTATTTTAAAATGTAGGACAACTAAATTGTTGGATCCAAAAATACTAAAGGTTTTGCTTAAACCTTTCATTGTAATTTTTTTTCTCTAAAATCAATCCTTATTTCAACCATGCCATTTGATTTTTGTAAGTGTACATACTTTAGATTTAACTCTTTCTCATGTACATGTTCTAATTTCTTTTTTAAACACCAACCTCTCACATGTTTTGTTTTCAAATTTGATTTTTTTTTGTTTTACATGTCTATCTTCATGCTTGCTATGTTTTTCTATGTTTTCCCTTTAAATCTATCTTTTGCTGATTTATTGTTATTGTTCCAATTGGGTAAAAAAACACCTTGCTTATGTTTTATTTTTGATTTTTCAATTTTACTCCATTCCTCAACACAATTACAATACCACATAAAAGCTATAAAAAATATTGGCTTAGGTCATCTTCTAAACTAGTTGACATGGAAAACATATTTGAGAATTGAGATAATTCAAAATGAATGAAGTGGTGTTGGCATGAATTATCCTTTAAGAATAATCACTTGCTCAAATTTTGGTGGGAACCCAAAGTGTTCAAACAAGGAAAGACCAAGGTGTGGTGCTTTTAGATTGTTCATTTACTTCTTTGATTTGTAGGATCCAAAAAAAATGTGGTGTTGAAGTTGTTTAATTATTGTTGGGCATGCTTGTGCATTGTAGGTTTGAAATTTTTTGTGCCCATTAATGGTTAGTTACATGCCTTCTAATGTGATAATCCAAACCTACAACCAAACATTTTCTTTGTTTGTGTTGTTGAATTTTTCCAAAAAGACCCTCAAATGACACCCATAACCTTGTGTGTTCCCAAACCCTTCATAAATATGGTTTAAACTCCATTTTAACATGCACATGAATAGTCAAATGGTTTCACACTTTTGTTGGTCAGCCAAATCAATAACAACGAACACATTTGATTACCAGCTAATGTTTAGAGATGGGCCAAGTTACCCTAGTAAGCATTAACTTTGGACACATGTTTATAAATTGATTAAAAAGTTCCAATACTTGAATTCACTTGACAAATTTTGGCATGTTTTCAAGATATGTCAACTTCAAATTTCAAAAAATGAAAGTCTTGATTCTTGCTTGAAAAACCACATTTGACTCAAATTCTATGTATGTATAAATTGGTCATTGTGAAAATATTAAAACAAATGATAAATGGCATGTTAGTAGGTTTAGCATTATAGATTGTTAATATTTACAAAATGATATGTGGAACCAAAAAACTAAAACAATAAGCTAGTGACAAAATATTAACATTTACCACATACTTAAATGAAGATTGAACTACGAAGAAAAACACATAAACACAAACTACAACTAAAGTTCCAAGCTCATTTTTTCTAGCAACCATGAAAAGCTTCATGATCGCCTTAGAAAAAATGAAATAAAGGTTTCAAATTTTTTTTCATTCTTTTAAAACCTTTGAAAGCAAAGAGGTAGGAGGGCCCAATTCAATAGAATAGGGGCTTTGCAAAAAGCCAACCATTGTGCCCACATACTTACATGTTACAAATGCATGTTTACAATTTTAGGGTTCATGAAACACTCCAACACCCATTCTAGTTGACTTTATAACCTTTGGTAATTTTGATTGAAATTACACACAAAAATGTGAATGTTTATTTAATGAAATACTAATGTAGCTTTTGCTGTTGGCCCAAATGTGGGCTCAACTAATTTTCCTTTCTAAATCTAAATTTTGCAATTTGTTTGAATTTCTAGCAACAAAATCCATTCAAACATTGATATCTGCCACATCTTAACTCTAAAAATTGTGAAATAAACTCTATTAAATCTGACTTGCTGAAGGCTTTCCATCAACACCAAGAATGCCCTCGATTCCAATAAAATTTTCATTTTTGATTTTATTTACTTTTCATTAAAAGGATGATTCAATAATCAATAACTTCCACACCATGGCTCCAGACAATCTCAAACCAAGTTGGTGCACCCCTACTTATAAAGAGCTTTCTGAAGATATCAGGAGCTCACCATAAAGCACCATGATTTGGGAGATCTCAACATGACAAAACAAAACAAACTACCTTGCTTCATAGTTATATGTTCATTTTGGAGATCATCCAATTTTGTGATGGGGGTAGGTGTGATTCATTTGCTACTTGTTGGCTGTTTGGTTATGAAAGAGAAAACGTTCATTGACAAGGTGCCATGTGTTTAGAGAATTTTCGTTTCCAATTAGGTTCCCCAGCAACTTCAAAAGTCATATCTTGCTCATTTCTCCATGGATTTCAATGATTCCACTTGGGTTAGATATGTCAAAAAATTAATCACAAATTACCATTGGACACTGTCATGATTCCTTGACTCCCAACCAGGCTACATACCCCTTCATCACCCTCATGGTGCACACTTACTAATGTGGGCAATAGTGAGGCCGTAAACCTCACTCCACTCCATGTGGTAATGCCTGATCAATGAATCACCTGAAAGGTCTTCGAAAACCCCATGCAACCAAAAATAAAGCTAAGAATTATTTATGTTTCCATCACCTACGATGCATATCCGCGTCACCCCTTAGCTATTTCAAATCCCATGAAAAGCCATTATAGGTTAAAGGTGACATTCAAAAAAGCAGTCCGGTTTTTGAAAGTACTTCTTCTATGTGAAATGTAAAATATCTTCCAGCGTCATGAAGTACTTTTGTGAATGACGCCTCTGACGTGATAGGAAGATAATGTTTTTGACCTTTCCGACAAAAGTGGAAGCAAAGCGTATGGGTCACTGGTTCAATCCAAATTGCTTCATCTTGAAGACCCACTTTCTTTTCATAGAAATGCCAAAATTTCCAAAAATTACTTTTTTGAAAGAATTTTTTTTCCATGAAGGAAAAAGAGAAATCTTTTGGAATATTAAGAATTTTTCTATTTTTGGAATGAAATCTTCAAAAGTAATTAATTACTTGACATGCATGTGCTCAAGTTGCCCCTGTGCTAGGGTACTCAGTACTCAATATATCTCACAAATGAGATCTCCATGTTTGGTGCCGTAAAGCATTGACAGAAAATTTCTAGTGCCTTGAGGGAACAGTATCAAGTAGATTCTTTCCTTCACAAAAGGGGCAGGCATTTGGGCCTGAGTTGCATCCCTCATTTGATGCTTCCCCTCCTGCCTGTTGTCCACAAAGTCATGAAATTTTATTAAATAATGGTATGAAAGATGAGACTCAGGATTATAAAATAAGTACCCCCAGTTAATAATGGGGGTATTAGCCCAGGCCAAAAATGGTGACGAACAGTTTTGGAAAGAGAAATTTCATGTAGCCAATGAGAAGGCTCAGCCTGCACTCAAAGTGCCTTGATTTTTTTCTTTTTTCCTTTGTTCCCAGCATGTTCCCTTCAAATTCTCATCAGGTTCCCAATATGTTCCCTATGTGTTCCCCAAGGCTATTCACAATAGCACATCACTTTAATCCCATATGTTTTGCCCAAAGCCTCCCCTTCTCACCTATATACGTGGACAAAGGGAGAGGCAATCAACCTTTCCATAGAATCTTCTATTTTAGGGAGCTTCCATATTTTAACTTTTTTTTGAGATGGGCCAATCAAAATTGGCTCATTGCAAAAAAAAAGTTGGACTTGTGAACATGTATAGGTACAGTACACATAGCAGCAGCAGTGATTGGTTGAAGACGTTCAGGAAAAGAAACGAGGGGGCAAACTCAGTTTAGCACCAAATTTGCTGCTAACCTGAGTTTCATGCCCGGTTGAAGCCCAGTTAACTTTTTTTTCCCGTTTTTTGAAATCTCATCCCCTATGTGACCAAACAGGGGGTTCCAGTGCCGTCTTTTCCTGACTTTACGGATAACTTTATTTTGCTTTTGAATAGCCAGCCTCTTTTTTCAATTATTTTTGTGATACCAACCAGATCTCACCTAAAAAAAATGACCAATTTTTTATCCTGCTAGAGCTTGATGTTGGATAATGCCCTTGGAGTGGGGTATTCCTGAAATAAGGACCCCCTTGGCTCTGCCTTTGGGTGGGCACTTATTTCAGGAATGCATCACTCTGAAGGTGGTACCCTACTTATACCCCAACAGCCCACAAAGCTTGAGAAAAGGCATGGATAAAAATTAAACTAGCATTTAAACTCCTTTTGAATGAGGAAGTTCTCAAATCAAAAATAATAATCTAGTATATTTCCCATTTTCCAACTTGATTCAAGCCATGACAAAAAGAAGTTTCCCACAAGTGGATGCATGGAGCCCACAGAGCCCTTTTTCATGCCAGCATTTCCTTAGGATGGAAATGCTGAAAAAAGGTCCTTCATATTACCTAACCAAGTTGCAAGGTTCTTGCATCTTTTCCTCATTTTGTTTGAACTTGTCATAAAGGGAACAACCCTTACATGATGAAATGGCTTGTTATTTATGGAAGTGAATTAATGTTGCCCATGAAAACGACATGCTATATATGTACAGCTTACGAAACTAATAATGAATACAACAAATGTACCTTTGTTCCCTTTCTAGAAAACCTGGTGGGATATGTAGACTCGGAAAATGTTAAATCAGTCAAAGAAAGTAAATGCAGTCAGTACACAAGTAATGCTGCCATTTATTCCCTCAGTCTGTCCCCATTCATATTTTCTAAAAAAAATTGAGCGATACCCAGGCACATTTTGCACTCATAAATTTTCATGTTATGAATGTTTCAAGGTGCACATAACACGCCTAGCGATATGTTACATACCTTTAATACCCATAACATGTCCAAAACATGCATAACATGGACCCAAAATGTGTTTAGGTATCACAAGGTAAAAACAAATGGGGCAAAGGGCAGACTAGAGGAAAACATTGCAGCAGTGCTTTTTGTACTGACTGCATTTACTTTCTTTGACAGATTTAACATCTTCTGATAGATTCCATAGTGTTTTTTTGGAAGTTGTGTAAGAAACTACCTCTAGCTCCCAATCAGTCTCGTTTGTTTTGTGTGCCAAATTTTCACTATTTGTGAAATTCTTTTTTGACAAATTTTTATAATTTAAAAATATATATATGAATGTTTTTTCATTAAGAATTCACCACTTTGCAAAATCAGAAAAGTGATTGGCAGTGACCAGCGCTTTTTATATGTCGCATTTCTTTTTATACGTATTTAATTATTTGCCGAAAGCAACCTTGATTCCCGCGGTGATTGTGTCTCTTGCTGTGGTTTCCCTGCAGGAAATGTTGTGCGAGTATGTACTAGCATGCATTTTTTTGACCTCGTGTGAGGGAGAATCTCATGACTCATTTGGACAAACAAAGCATAGTCCTAAAGTTTTACAAGTTCTAGTCACTTGGATGATCTACCTATTTGATGTTTGAGCTCTTGGATACATGTCAATCAGAAATGTGTTCCAACAAAGGTACATCCACTTGGATGTATTCCCTTGTTTTACGAGGGTTTTGTTTTTGTTGAAGGGAGCTGGTGATAGTCAAAAAGCATAAATCCCCAAATCGTATAGAATGATTCGATCTTAAATTCACCCAATAGATGGGTTATTCCCCTTATCATTATCATATGTGCCCATGCATAGATATTTGTGCCTCATGATAGTTGAAAGTTATCACTTTCATTTTTTAATAGAAAGGGCCTTCCTCCACTCCAGCTTGCAATTTGCCTATTGCAAATCCAAGTAGAAGTTATTTGATACTGGAGTACCTTTTCAGGTTTGGCAATGGGTGTTGAATAGTTTATTTATTTGTCAAATTCATTTCAGTAGTGAAAATAATAACTTATGACATTTTGACAATAAATATAGCCAACTTCTTCAATGGCAAGGTTTCTTGACTTCAAAGCTCTAACATAATGAATTATGAGTTTTTTTACAACAATTTCTATTGCTTCTTTTTGCAAAAGTGGAGAGACATATATAATGTTCAACCAAATTATAGGATAGAGAAATGTTCTCAATTGTTGGATACTTGCACTACAAGGGGGGATTGGCCTGATGCAAGAAGCTCTTGGGTTTTTGTCAATTTAAAAAAAGATTGCCTTCCTTTTAAATTTCCTTAAATTTCGGCATTTCAAACAAATAATTTCTGGAAATTTTGGCATTTAAAAGATAATTTAATTATTGCCAAACCTCTAAAGGTATTGCAGCGTGCCATACTTCTAAACTTAGTGGTGTACAAGTTGGAAGATAAAGTTAGCATATCTTCCAACTTGGATCAAAACTTTATGAGGTCTAGTATCAACAAGGCCCACATGTGAATTTGACAAGTTCATTCCTCATCCCATGGGGAAGATGGTGGAAATGTTTATAACTCAAGTCTTACAGTCACTCATATGAGCCTTGTTTATCACATGCTTAGTATCAAAATTTGTAGGACCATCCAGATTTAACTAAATTATGACCTTAGTGAACCTTTGAATTAATGTTTGAATTTGATATGAGCAGCATTTGTTAAACCAAAACTAATAATAATAGGTTTGCACAACATAAACAATTGAACACCAAAATGTTTTAATGGTGATGTCCATGCCAATACACATGTCCAAATTAAAAGACAACATCTTAATTACACATTAAACCATGCCCAATGGACAAGAGGCATGATTGTTGTTCAATTTGGTCAATAGATCTTAAAAGTTAATCCAATTCTCCCAGCTAAATTTTATGGTGTTGATCAATACAATCGATGTAGATCGGACACAAATCGTCCTTTAACAAAGTGCACTTAACGATAACTATTCAACATCTCTATATAGATATCCTAAAATGAAAACTCAAAATACTTTTAAATTAAAAAGATCCTTGATCATCTAATGCATGCACCGTCTAACAAGAAATTGACTCTCCAATTCTGTGCAAAATCTCAAAGGCATGATTTATCAATCATAATTGCTCCTTTTTGGATTTTGAAAGGAGCTTCAATTGAGATCTTGAGGGGAAGGGGAGGGGGGGGGGGGGGGGGAGAGGTTTGTCACGGGGGACTTAAAAAAAAGGGAAAGAAAAATTTATTTTTTGGGAAACTGGGACCTTTGGGGGGGGGGGGGGGGGGG
>Ga0116231_10015049_pt1 | contig 10127 bp, 9 predicted proteins | sample S1TSphgellanicum_2_FD_89695 | JGI IMG/M metagenome (GOLD analysis project Ga0116231, IMG submission 89695) | Host-associated microbial communities from peat moss isolated from Minnesota, USA - S1T2_Fd - Sphagnum magellanicum MG | ecosystem: Host-associated > Plants > Peat moss > Unclassified... | reverse complement strand
TCCTCCAAAAGCAATGAACTTAAGACAAACTTACAAGTGACAAAAAAGGTTCCGAAAAAACAACCAAAAAAAAAAAAAAAAACGAAAAAAGCAGAGATGCTAACCTTGTGAGTCCGGCTTTATTTTGAGATCCTCGGAGCCGCAATTGGAGCGACACACAGTCTTAAGAAGACTGGGTTTCTGCACCAGAACGTAACGTAAGCTCTCGGCAACGCGCTCTCCTCTCCCTCTCTCTCTCTCGCTCTCTGGTTTCCGGCGTGGGGGGTTGTTTCTGTGAAGACGACGAAACGATACTGTTCACACGGTCGCATTTGGAACGGGATACTTGAGAGACCTTGGGTTCACTACGTGTCATGATCGACGTGGACTGAGAAACTGTCAGTCGTGAGAAGGGTGAAGTCAGTTTTGCACACGTGGCGCGTTTCTAGAACATGGTGCCTGGATTACCAAGGGTCAAATTATTAAACTTATGATGGGGTAAAAACGGATACCTACCCACTTATCTATTTGGTCTGAAATTTTTTAACCTCAGGTAAAAAGTTTCATTTGTTAGAAGTTACTTTAGTAGCCTAGTAGCAGACGTTCTCTCAAGCCCTAGTTAAGCGAACTCCAATTCTTTTACCTAACTATTTCTTTTACCCTAATTGTTTCGCCTAACCTATTTCTTTTACCCTAACTCTTTCGCCTAACCTATTTCTTTTACCCTAACTCTTTCGCCTAACCTATTTCTTTTACCCTATTTCTTTCGCCTACCCTATTCCTTTTACCCTAATTCTTTCACCCACCCTATTTCTTTTACCCTAATTCTTTCACCCACCCTATTTCTTTTACCCTAATTCTTTCACCCATCCTAATTCTTTCACCTACCTATTTCTTTTACCTTAATTTTTCCACCTACTTCTGAGGAAACAAAACCCTGGAGTTATGTGGTAGGACCTTAAGGTGGGCTTCAGAGAGGTACCTAGTACCAGCCACCTAGTACCTACCTAGTAGGAAGGAAATGAAAAAGAGGAAGGGAAAAAGAAATGGAATGGGTTAGTTGAACCCACGAGGGTGTTGACAGCTTTAGCAGTGATGAAATTAAAAGACGGTAAGTAAAAGACAAGAGGTGTGGTCAGAGAAAGGTGGGCCTGCTGCCCCTGCTGCCCGAAAGACAATTATTTGTCGGGTTGGTTCGTTCTCGAAGCTTCTTACATTCTTCTTGTTCTCTTTTTCTTTCTTTTTTGTCCTTTCTTTTCCAAATCCGTAAATCAAATAATAAATGGCAGGGTCTTTGTATTTTATTTTACATTTATTTTATTTTTTAAAAATGTTGTCAGGACTCAGTGGCAGTGATACTGTTACGAATTTTTAAAAATAAAATGAAAAGCTAAAAAATCAATGTTTTCTTATTGTGGCTTTTTTGAATTGCCAGATTTTTTTTTTTGGGTTTTTTTAATTGGGAAATCGCCACATTTTCTTCATTAGGTAATCCAAAAATAGACAAGAATTTCTGAATTACTATGGATGATTCTCATTTTACAAATGGAAGTCATCAAGCTTTTTTAATATTCTTTATTATCAATAGTAAAGAATATATACAAAAATGTCTCAATTATTATGGTTATTCTTTTTCCCATCTTATTCTGGATGATAGCCATTTTTGGCTCCATTATTTTATGAAAAATCACCACTTGGGTTACATTAAAAAAATTGATTAAAAAGGGGGAAAAAAAAAGGACTTAGTAGCATCAAAAATATCATCCATCAACAAGTGTTTGTTCAATTGAAAATCATAAATAACAATATTGGTTTTTCATTTTTTAATAAAGAAGCATACTAAACAACCAACATAGGATCTCATGTGAAGAAATGCACCTATGGATTTGGATGGATGTTTCCTATCTCCAATTCAAGTATCAAACAAAAACCACCCCAAAAAATAATAATAATAAATTAAATTAAATTAAATAAACCCTTGGTGTTAGAAATTGGTAAATGTTCTTGAAAAAGTGCATTCATTAAAATGAATCCCTTTGTCATTGAATATCATTGATTGTGGATGAAAAATGAATGTTCATGGATGAACTTGTTGATTAATGACAAATGAAGATAAATATTTATCGTCGTTTAAAATTATTTAATTTTAGTGTTGTCACTTGTAGATACTAAATTGATGGCCAAAACTCTTGAAATTAACAAAGTTTATATATATATATATATATATAACCCCCAAACCTCAAAAAGTTGGAAACATTGTTTGCATTGAACTAGGTTTCAACAATAAATAACTACAAAACAATAATAGTTTTTGCCATAATTGCATGGCAAGGAACCAAACACAAACCTAAAGGCTTCAAGTTGCTATGCATTACTATTAATGATCAATTGATGAAAAAAAATGACTTAATTTGTGAAAATTAAGTTGTATTCAAATGAAAGCATTGAATGACATTGCATACAAATTCAATTCAATTCAGATTTAATTGAATTGAATTATAAATGTAATCCAAATAAATGTAATGGAAATTCAAACTCAATTGAAGAAAAATAGGATGCACTTACATTGGTGTAAAAGGCATTGAAAATTAGCTCATGATCATGGTGTTTTGAAAAAAAAAAGGGGGGCTTTCAATAAACACAACTCCACAAAAAAAAAAAAAAAAAGCCCTTCCATTCCTCTTTATTGAAAATCAACTAAACATATTTCATCTTTTCATTCCTCTTTACTTGGGAATCAGCTAAACATATTCCAATTTGAAGCTATCATCCAACTCTTTACTTGGGAATCAGCTAAACATATTCCAATTTGAAACTATCATCCAACTCTTTACTTGGGAATCAGCTAAACATATTCCAATTTGGAACTATCATCCATCCAACTCTTTACTTGGGAATCAGCTAAACATATTCCAATTTGGAACTATCATCCATCCAACTCTTTACTTGAGAACCAGCTAAACATATTCCAATTTGGAACTATCATCCAACTCTTTACTTGGGAATCAGCTAAACATATTCCAATTTGCAACTATCATCCAACTCTTTACTTGTGAATCAGCTAAACATATTCCAATTTGCAACTATCATCCAACTCTTTACTTGGGAATCAGCTAAACATATTCCAATTTGGAACTATCATCCAACTCTTTACATGGGAATCAGCTAAACATATTCCAATTTGCGACTATCATCCAACTCTGTACTCACAAATCAGCTAAACATATTCCAATTTGCAACTATCATCCAACTCTTTGCTCGCAAATCAGCTAAACATATTCCAATTTGCAACTATCATCCAACTCTTTACTCGCAAATCAGCTAAACATATTCCAATTTGCGACTATCATCCAACTCTTTACTTGCAAATCAGCTAAACATATTCTAATTTGAAACTCTCATCCAACTCTTTACTTGGGAATCAGCTAAACATATTCCAATTTGGAACTATCATCCAAAGGGACAATCCAAAAAGGCCAACTTACAAAATCTGAAGCTGCTCTACCTAAACCCTAAACCCCAATATATAAACACCCAAATGGAGGAGCAAATGAAAAATATGAGAGTGTCCATTGAGGGTTTAGGGTTTAGGGGATTTGAACTGAACACCTAGTGCAGCAAACCAACCTCGTGTGCAAATGAAGAGGACAGAGCAAGTCAAGTGAAGCTTGGAAAAGGATTTGTCCACAAGGCCAGCCTATAAAACATACACAACGGACTAAATTCCAAAAAGCTACAATATGTCAAAGAATCACATTCATACCTTCCCCATGTGGAGCAGCAGTAAGGTCACAGATCGAAGCAAAGTAAGCAAAGAGATTTCTTCAAAAAGTCATTTGCAATCTTTCACTTGTAGAAACACACAAGATGATTTGCTCTTGTGCAAAAAAATTGAACTCATGTATCATATAGCTGATACAGATGTTCAAACAATTGGAAGATGCACAGTCGCCACCAGGCCTCAGACACAAGGTTGGTTGGCTCTGGCAACAAATTGTTAGACTAAGGCTACAATAGCCAGACAAGGCCACCACTAAGTTTTGCTTGGGTTGGAGTGGATTTGGAGTCAATTTCAACCACCAATTTCACCAATTACTGTGCCTCCATGCTGGCATCATCATCTGCCATGAGACCTAATTTTCAAAGAGTAAGCAGTTGGAGAAGTACCTTTTTTGTGGACAAAATTGATTCCAAAGCCAAAGTGCTGAAACCCGTGAAAAAAATATGAAGATTCCAAAAAACACCCAATATACTCTACTCCAACTCCAAAAGCAAATACCAACCAAGCCTGAAAGCACCCATCAATCATGTTCTCTGCATGAGGCCATCTTTTTCGTCCCATCCCAAATGTAAACCTCAAACCTTCACCTCCCCACCTCCATCACCCTCTGTTTCACTCTCCGCATAACATGGTCTCCACAACCACTTGCGGCAGCCATGAGCTCCACAGTAACACTTGATATGTGTTGCATCATTCTCGTAGTTGTGATCATCAGTTAATGAGACAGGTTGCCACTTTCCAGCAGCAGTAGTCTCATTATCAGCAGCTCCATCATGAACATGAAGATCAGGTCTCTTCCCATAGTTGTAATCATAAGACAGCTCCTCACCTGCTTCAATGTCTCGCTTTGCATACATTCCTATATGTGAGAGCCACTTGTTTGTGCTCTCTACATAGACACGATAGATCTTCAAGTTTGCATCACAACTGCATGCATCAAAGACTCCACCAGATCAAGAGGTTTCTACCCATGGTCAAGCTCATTTGAATTTGATCACAAAGGAGCAGTGACACCAACGAGTCCAGTTTGCCAAAAAGAATAACTACCCATAGAACTAGACCATCCATCGAGACTAATGGTTTGACGTCTCCAGTAAAACCATAAAACAGACTGACATCATAGCTCAGGCTCTGTGGAGGCAAATTGCACATCATAAGCAACAGGCAAAAATGCAGTTTGTTGTGCAACTCAAAACTCTCATAAAAAAGGAGAATTTTACTAGAAAGGCAGACCTGTGATTGATGAACCGTGCCACATTTGAAGAATAAAAGCCATCCAAGGTAAAAATTGGTTTCCGTTTAGATTCAGGATAGTCCAAATCGTACAAATAGCTGTGCTCCATCCAATCCCAAAAACCAAAAAATCAATACAGAATTTCATGACTCAAAACCTCACATCTAAATTGACTCCTAAGATGTCTTCCACAGTTTCCAAGTATGAAATCTGACATATCATGAGAAAATAGAATCACCCAAAAGAGAACACTACAAAGCTGGCTAACACAGTATCCATATGCATTGAATGTGTGTTAACTCAGTAGCTGAAATCTTATGAAGTACATTGCGGAGGGGTGTCCAGTTATATCTGTACCTCCGTTTGATTTCATCATACATTAAGCCACGTTCGTGAGCTACAGTTTGTGTCAGCATTTCTCCCACATATTCAATCACAAAACGCCCCCTATCCCATCCATGCAAATGAGCTACTAAACACTTAAAACAACCTTGACAAATTCCATCAACATAAAACACAAATGAACCACCATTGATGGTGGGAGATGAACTTCAAAGCTGAGAATCACAGTTTCATCTGATCAAGGTCAATCAGCCCAGTAGAGGAAATCCTGGCCACCCAAATAGAAAGAGTAGACATGCACCTGGGTATTGGAACAAGTGTGCGCACTGCCCACCCTTTGTTAGTTGTTTTGTACATCTCAAGGGGTATACGGAGACCCCTTTGCATCTCTCGGTTAATACATGTTGGACCACAACCACATTTACTGTTGCACTCCACCAATTCATTGAAGTCACCTCCAACCTGCGCATCATTTTCCCCTCTGTCAAACTACTTCACTTTGGGAAAGTGCTGAAGAAATGCCTTTCTATTAAAATCTGATGGAACTTTTCAGGGCTCCTTCAAAGGTATTAAAACAATTTGATAGCCAATTGGACTCAGAAGTGTGATTCAGCAATTGCAAGAGCATGCATACCACAAGGCGAGCGTTTTGGTCATAAGGAAGCCGTCCATACATTCGCTCCTTCTGCCAATCTTCACGAAAATCATCCTCACGCCGTTGGAACGGGACATGAACAGAAATAGGGGCTGAAGGATCATCAGGATTATACTTTGTGCATCCCTTACACGCCTTGGCAGGATGTCTTTGGAGAAGCGGATGCTGACAAGCCCTATCTCCTATAGGTTGCCCTTGAAAACTGAAAGTGCAAAAGAAGATGTGCCTCAAAAAAAGAGAAGGAATTGCCTTCACCACCAACAAGATCTGTGGGAAGAAGACCCACTTGGCAATGTTGGTGGAGCAACAATCAGGGAGTGGGAAAACTTGCCTGCTCTTTGTTACATAATTGAGACTGGGTATTGGCTCATCATCTACATCATTAGTGCAAGGCACCATCACGGCTTCCCGCCCACGTGAGAAATCAGCACACAGCAGATTGTTTCCTAGGTAACTTGGTGGATTGGTGGCAAGATTTGGCCATCTGCAATATCTCCAATAAGCAGTAGCCTTCAATGATCAAGACACCCCCAAACAAAGTTTGAAGAGAAACATGACCAGCAGAACTCTGTATTAACACCCAGTGATTATCACTCCAATCCTCTCGAACTCTTGCCAACTGGGTGTTGGATATTGTAGCAAAAAACGAAACACACCAAAGAGAACATGAATGTAGCAGTACCTGCTATCCTTCTCTGCTTTTGACAAAACTCCCTGTCCCATGAGTGTTGTGACAGTCGTATCAGGCGATCCTGAGTAAAGCTTCTGATTCGTTTCAGCCTGCCCACTTTCAGGGCTCTGCTCATCATCACTGCTATAAAGATCAATTACCTGGGCTCCTGCAGGAATCCTTGGCCCTTCATGTGGTGCATTCCCTGGTTTACTAGTCCCTAAATACCGTCCCAAAGCTTCAGTACAGGGTCATGTATATTCAGTAAATTGCACATGTACATTATTAAAGCTCTCATCAATGGCTTCATCCAGCATCCTACAAGATGTCTATAGTAGCATTTGTAAATATGACTCCTCTGGCCATGAAGTGGACCGTGCATGGATCTTATGCTCAAACAATCGTTAACCCACAATGGGTTCAAGCTTTTCAGGTGATAACAGCTACCAAAGATCAGGTAACAGATTTTATGCTTAAACCTGAATGCACAGATACCACACCCAAGGAGCCTTCTGCCCATGTAACTGTTGACTATGAGAAGTGCTTCAACAGTCATTATGATGACATGCAGGTGGAGGATTGCAGTGAGATTTTACCAATGGACAGTTGTTGGTCAGTGGCCAATTGATAGAAAGAACCTCCTTCTTCTTTTGTCCTTTTCTGGTGACCACTTTCGCATCCATTCTGTCTTTGTTTGGATGCAACAGAGTCCTCCCCTACAATTTGTAAAGCTAATAATAACATTAGACTAATGTTACCTGTCATTGTATTGTTGCAGTGAATACACTATACAGATTTCATCAAAAAAGTGTTCAATGGAAGCTGTGCTGCAAGTACAAACATAAAAGCTGCAAAAGGAAGACCTTTTTTCAAGGATTTCCTCTTCTTTTTGGGCTTGTAATCCATGCAAACTTGGTTAGCATGTCGATGCTCCTTGCATGCAACAGGCAGCTTCATGCCATCCCACATGCGCACATGAAGCTTAACTGCAAGCTTGTCTGCACATGGGTAGTGAAAGTTTTTCTTGCACTTCTTTACCCGGCAACCCAGTGTTGCTCCAAATAAACCACAGTCGGCATCTGAGCATTTCTGTCCACAGCAATAAAATGTAAAGAACAGAGTGCTCACAGATGTTGCACATATTTTACTGAAATCTTTTCTGAAAGATTGAAAGCAGACACCCTATCTTCAAACATGCTTCACTACTACTAAGTGAAGCTGAAGCTTCAGACAGCCAAACCGTATCCAGAATGCAGACATCACACAGGCTTGCAAATTTGTTTCTTACAATTTTCCGCGAGCGTTGCACTGCACTCATCAGCTGTTCCAATCGTAAACCTTCGGACTCATAAACCTGTCCAAAAGAAAATGCAAACCAAATTACTCAGTGCTTTGTGAGCATACTTCCAAAGACCACAAGGAGGTATATTGACTTCCACTGTAATGGGAAAGACCATTGGACGTTGGCAAGTAAATGACCAGAAAAAATCAGATGTTACCTCAGATGACCAAAGGGCACAAAGCCTGTGAACCTTGCCACTCCAAGGGTATACAGGATCCTTCTTCGTCCACTTTTTCCCACCTTTCCACTTCGCAAGCTTTTTCTTCATCCTAATGCAAGCAAAGAGAAGGAAGATATGCAAGCCAACAAACGAGTAGATCACATTGGGTAGTTGTGTTTTGACTGTAGTCTTGGAAAATATTGAAGGACCCAATGGGAAAATACCAGATTTGCTTGGAAACTATGGTATGTGGTCAACTTACATTTGTTCCTCTTGAGGGCATCTGCAGTCTGGGGTAGGGGCACCACAGCACCACGAATACCACCCACCTAGTGTCAGCGACGGACCTTTTTCACACAGATCACAGAGAACACCAGGGCTCCAGTCAGGATGGAATACCTCCCGTTCATCTTCACCAGCATGCTTCCTGCTGTAATCACCAGAAAGTGTGCTTGCCTCATCATCACTCTCCTCCTTCTTTGCAACCAAAATTGTCTGCCTTGCTTCTTCCTCATCTTCAGGAAGTACTAGCTTTCTTATTTTCCTTGCAGAAACTGTTTTGGCCCGTACAGAGGACCTCAACTTAGTCGACATAGAGTAATAGTTTTTGTTTGCCAATCTAGTGCGCCCTGTCTTAAATAACACTGTGTCTGATTCCTTAACTGCAGCCACCACAACTGGTAACCCATCCTGCAGACGATCTCTCGATGTACGTCTTTTCTTCAATACTGGCAGATTTCCAGCCACCATTGAAGCTCCAACTCTAGCCTGGTACACTGCACTTCCTGCTATTGTGCTTCCATTCTCAGAAAGGTCAACAACCAATGTCATCTTTTGAGCTGGGAGCTGTTCCTCTCCACCCTGCACAGATGATGGCTTTTTAAGTCATTATCACATGACAGATTTTGTGTGTGACAGTTTTCAACAGAAGATCCAACAATTGTGAAACCATCAAATGGCATACAGCGGACCTCCACAGGTATATGGTGCATGTGTTCACCTTGTGTAAGTGGAGCTTTTGCTGTTCAATATCCTCATTGCTATGATGGGGGCCACATGAATGCCGAGACCTAGTTTTGTCACTTTCAGCAATGAGCCTCCTGGGTGAGCAGTTGGCCATGTCTTCATCATCACTGTCATCAAGTTCAACCACAAGCCTCATATCCCCAAATTTATCTTCTTCATATCTCTCTCTTTTAGAGGTTGAATTTAATCCTGCACTCCTTGCAGGGTTTGTACAGCCCAAGGAGGGTGACTGAGATGGCCTGCTATCTCTTGCTATCATGGGTATACGATCAGATGAAACTGCAGCAGCACAAGCTTTTTGAGGTAACTTTCCTTCAGCTACATTAGCTGCCTTTTGAGCTCTATCCAGTCTTGACATGCACTTCATAACCACTACCTTCTCCTGTGCACTGATCTTTGCTGTTGTGATTTCTGGAGAACGTTGAGGCTTAGATTCCGCACTTGCTCTCTCATTTGACAGGGAATCATTGGTTGCAGAATCCAAGGTGTCGGCATCTTGTGAATGCTGGTCTGAATTCTGTGAACAGAATTCTCGAACAAGCCGCACCACAGGTCTGCCACCAGCATCAGAGAGGCTTGCTCCATTTGGACGGGCAGGAGAGTTACATCTCTTTTGAGCAAGGTGATTTGATTGAGATGCACCACCAAATTCAGCCCCATGATTGCACATTGACTCCAAAACTTCTTCACATCTGCCAGGAGCTTGGTCATCACTGCGTTCAGAGCTAGTGTACTCTGTGGGAGAACTCTGACCACTAAAGCAGGGAAGTCTATTACAGGGCTTTGGACTCCCAGTTGTATCAGACGAAGCTTCCTTGTGATTGTCCATCTCACTCCATCCATCAATTCGGACCTCTAAACTCTTCTCCACTTCCTGGCACAACCACCAGACCCACCTCCAAAAAAAAAAAAAAAAAAACCACAAAAAAAACAAAAAC
>Ga0116231_10015048_pt1 | contig 10128 bp, 9 predicted proteins | sample S1TSphgellanicum_2_FD_89695 | JGI IMG/M metagenome (GOLD analysis project Ga0116231, IMG submission 89695) | Host-associated microbial communities from peat moss isolated from Minnesota, USA - S1T2_Fd - Sphagnum magellanicum MG | ecosystem: Host-associated > Plants > Peat moss > Unclassified... | reverse complement strand
TCCACTTTTGCCTTGCAAGTGGGTTGTTCAAAATTCAAACGTTCATAACATGGTGATTTTGTTGCCTTGGTCCCCCAACACAAGTAAACGGACGGCCAAATTTGCCTACCTCCATGCAAAGCCTGTGTTTGTTGTCCAAATGTTGACAAAGTAACCATTTTACTGCATAAGTGTTGGTGCATCCATTAATCTTGCATTTCCACTTTGACCCTTCGTGCACCCAATCTGCATCTTCCATTGCATGATTTGGTGGTACTTCTATTTGATCACTTTCATGTGAAGCCACTAAAGCCCCTATAAAAACAACATTCAAAATCAAACTATAAAATAATCTTTAAGAATGATGAAAGTATTACAAACAAGCTAATATTAAAAACTTACAAAATATGAAGGTATTGCAAATAGACCAGCAAAAAAACCCTACTCAATATGAAGGTATTGCAATAAACTAGCAAGAGAATTTTTTTTAATGAAGGTATTACAAACTAGCAAATAAACATTAAATACAAGGAAGGCATTGCAAATAGGCTAGTAATTAAAACCTTCAAACAATGAAGATATTGTTTGGAAAAAATTGGGCAAAAAAATACCCCATCCCCATTTTCAAATAAAAAATGAAGATGGGGTTTAGGGTTTGGACGGGGATTTTTTATTCGTAATGTGTTGCATTACACTATTTAAAACCCTATCATGTGAAATGTATCATCCATCACAACAAATTTACTTTCAAGAATTGGAATGGGATTAAGGTTTATTTTCAAAAGTAAGAGTATAGATGATGATTCTTTATTCCACTTCAATTTCCTTTTCATTTGTTACAACATTCAATTGTTGATTATTAGCATTCACCTTTCTTTGGCATTTAAGTTTTTTCCGAGGACGTGCCATCTTACAACAAAAACATTCCAATCCTTAAACAAAAATCAATCCAAAAAAGAAAAACAAAAGCTTGAATTTCCCCAATAGTAACAATTGCTACCGCTACCCAAGAACTTCAAGCTCCCTTAAACAAACAATTGCAAACAACATATAGAATATTTTTCAAATGAATTCAGTGAGTACTTGAAGGAGCATGGGATTCTAAGGAAATACTCATGTTGTTATTCCCCACAACAGAATGGAGTTGCTGAAAGGAAAAACATGCACATTGTAGAAATAACATATGCCATGTTGAATGAGAAAAAATTGCCAAATTATTTTTGGGCTAAAGCGGTAGCAACTGCAGTCTACATAATGAATCGAACACCCATAGCGGCAGTTCATGGATATACCATATTTAATGTATTGTTTTTTAAAAATACACTAAACATTAAATGGTTTTGAAAATAACATTATTATATGTTGATACATCATATTTTATAAACTATTTGTATTAAATTTCATAATTAAAATGTATTATATAATAGAAAAAATTCATATTTTTAATCTTTCTTTCATTTGGCATAATATGGGAAAGATATTACTAATTAAAGTTGGCTTTTAGAGAAAAATTAATTGCATTTCAATTTAAAACTAAAATGCAAGTAAAAGGTTTAATTGGACAAACAAAAACTTGTTGGAAGTCTTCCCAAATTTGGAGCAAAAGAGGTGATGTCAGAGGTTTGTGAAGCATGCCAATTGGGGAAGCAAGTTAGGCATCCATTCGCAGCTCAAACAATTCATGTAAGTTCGAAACCTTTGGAAATAATCCACTCAGATGTGTGGACCACGAAGATACAATCCATTGGAGGATGCAAGTACTACGTGAGTTTCATTGATGACCACACAAGGAAGGTGTGGGTCTACTTCATGAAACACAAAGGTGAAGTGTTTCAACATTTTTTGAATTTCAAAATAATGGTGGAGAAGGAGAAAGGTGTGAGCATCAAATGCCTAAGGTCCGATAGTAACTTAACTTTTCCAATTTGTTGCAATTTTTTATTACAAAAACAACAACTTGAAAGAATAAAAATTGCAAATTTAAATGTTCCCAATATCAATAATAATAAATATTGTTCGCTATATTTAAAGGCTTAAAAGCCCTATATTTTAAAACTTTTATTTTTGATTAAATTTAATTAATATAGTCTAATTATAAATTTTAATTATTGTGACTATATTTTTCATTATAATTGAATTGAATTAATATAAAAATCATAAAATTATATTATAAAATTTATTTATATTATAATTATTTGGCTATATTGACTAATTATTTACATGAATTCATCATAAATTAATTTTTATAATTGAAATTTCATTAATAATTACATTAAATCTTGGGCATGACACGTGGTGCCTTTGTGTACAACAATTAGAAAAAAATTGAAGAAGATGATGACGAGCTAATATGGACCACCACCTTTTCTAAAAATAAAATAGAAGAGCTTCTCCTATCTGAAAGAATTAAATTCAAAGCAAAACACTACCTAGAGACTCTTTTTGCCCTTTTGATCTTGTGTCACCTAGTGAAGTTTATGTTTTTACTGAAAGCCACCAAAAGATGTGCCACAAAGAACACCTATCCTCCTAGAATTCTCAAAAATTTCCACAACAAATCATATGAAAATAAGCCAACATTTCAAAGATTACTAGAACATAATGGGCAAATACATTTTGCAAGTCAAAGTAGAAAAACAAGATAGGAATAGTCCAAGCAATCCAGGAACTCAAGGCAATGTGGCCTCACCACAAAACAATAATTACAGTGAGAACACATGAGGCAACATGGCCTCACCACATCCCAATATTTTTGAATAAAGCTCAAGGCCTCCTCAAAAACAAGAGTGAATTGTTCAGTGTATTACATGCACCCATTTACAAAATCACTAGTTCAAGTATTCTCAAAATCTTTAAAAAATGGAAAAATTGTCAATTGTATTGTGCCCATTTACAAATTAAATAAAATGAATTTCCAACACACACAAGAAACTCCGGCCAACATCACTAATGTGGTTCCTTTTGGCTAGGAGCCTGTCTATATGTTGTATACCTCATTGCCCTTTTCCTCCTTACCTTTGCATTTGTCAAGGGGTGGTGACATCCCCACATATAGGAAGGTATAGTAATGATGCATTAGGTGGTGATGCAGCCAATGAGCTCACACTTGAGAAAAACCCAGGAGGTGACAACCAGTCGAGAGCCTCCAAGTTCGTCATCTTTTACATTTGAGGAAAAAAACCAAGAGACAACGATGAGTTGGGAGGCTCGTTGTCCTTTTCTACACTTGAAAAAAAAACTAAGAAATGACGATGAGCCTCTCGGCTCATTGTCATCTGCTACACTTGAAAAAAAATTAAAAAATGACGATGAACCAAAGAGGCTCATCGTCATTTGCTACACCTAAGAAAAAAAACAAAGAAATGATGACGAGCCAAGGAGGTTCACTATCAATTGCTACACCTGAGAAAGAAATAAACGATGATGAGCTAAAAAGGCTCGCCGTCATCTGCTACACTTGAGAAAAAAAAAAGATGACAACAAGCCTCTTGGCTTGTCATCATCTTCTACACTTGAGGAGGGAAAAAACCAAAGAAATGATGACGAACCATGGAGGCTTGCCATCATTTGCTACATCTAAGAAAAAAAAACAAATAGATGAGGATGATGGCTCGTTGTCATCTTTTACACTTGAGAAAAAAAAGAAAAAAAGATGACAATGAGCTAGGAGGCTTATCGTCATCTTCTGCACTTGAGAAAAAACCAAGAGATTTTCCCTGCATTTTTCAACTACTCACTTTGTGTGCATAGAATTTGTCTTAGAGATGAGGACCAGTCAAGAGGCTTGTCTTCGTTTTGTGCAACCCAAGAAAAACCAACATCAAGGTTTTTTTCTTAGGTTGCAGAGGACGATGATGAGCATTGCATTCATTGTCATCTTCTATCATAATCTCGTAAGGATAGCATAAGATGAAAACGAGTGCAACATTTGTAATCATCTTCTTTGCAAGGGAACAAGAGTGAAAAAGAAGCAAAGAAAAGAAAAGGTTGATGTACACTTACTTGCCACATATGTAATAGTTATTTTTTGGAGGAGCGTTTTCTGCAACACCACTTCAGCAACGTCTTCTGCAACATTGCTTTTGTAGCATCCACTTCTATAACATTGTTTCAACACCGCCTTTGCGACATTGTCTTCTGCAGCAGCACTTCAACATCACTTTTGTAGCACTGTCTTCTATAGCATCGCTTTTGCTTTTACGTGGCAGCGAGGTTTAGGGTTTTTGGTGGGGTGAAGGTAGGTAGTTGGGGTTTGAAATGCTTGGGCAGTCGAATAGATTTTTTTTATGGGTAGCCTTGAAGTAAGTGGGGGAAAAAAAAAGTTGACCCAACCTCAATGCCTGCAGCAAATCCAATAATTGGGATGAACTTGAGTTCATCCCAAACGGAACTGGTGCAGTCATGGGGGCTGGGTCACTCCGGCCGATAGAAGTTACAGAGACAATCACATGCAACAGCACTAAGGGCTTGTTCACTTCAACACTGTCACGTACTTATCCCAACATAGATGTGCAGTGAACAGGATATTTCTGTTTCTTGGGCCATACAATTAGTCAACTGCACCCTTTGTTTCTTAGACCATGCAACTAGTTTCTTTTGCGTTGATTCTTTTGTGGGTAAAATCTGTCTGGTTGGACCACCTGGGCTCAACCTCATCTTGAGGATGGGTCACATCTGCAATACAGAGACCAAACACAGGTCTCAATTGACATGACAGGTGTCCAGCACGGCAACATGTGAGGGTTGAATGCAAACCAGTAAGCTTCACAGTTGTGGACTTGATAAGAAGGAACGCTTATCTAATCCAGGCCATAGTAGAAGGTGCCATCTGTAAACACTTGCTCTTCCTTTTCACACATATGACTTGGCCTTCCTAAACATAATACATTAATGAGATTGTAGAGAAAACTCAACAATAACACTTTGACATTGAATTGATCAGTTCAACAAAAACCCGAAAAGCACGTTAAGAATGTGTTAAGTCATAACCTTGTGAGTGTCACTTACAAAGAATCATATCATCCTCTCATTTTCCTTCCTATAGATATATAAGAAATGAAGGCAATCCTGAAGACAGCAAAATACGCATTTCCCCTAATTTTTCAATTTTCTTCAGATCCACATCAAGGTTCATAGTTGGCACCTGTAGGGCTAAAGAATTCTGATTGTCATAGAGAGTCAGAATTGAGAATCCTACAAAACCAGTGCCAAAGAAGAATTTGACCAAGAAACCATTATCAAGAGGCATACCAGGAGTTCACCCTAACTTTTCCAAGAGGCTCCTAAATCAACAAGTCATTGCATATGATCGACAAACCAAGACTCCACATACTCAGACCCTTCAAAATGTTGGAAGAAAGCATAATTAGTGATGAGAAGATGGTCTGAAGTTGAGAATCTAAACAACTGAAACTACTGCACTATGAGCATGACAGTGTCATATTGAACTCCTTTTCCTTCAAGCAAACATTATGGCCTTCAGGATCCGGGCTGATATCCAAAGGGCAAAGCTCCCATTCATCAAATATATCATCTGACTTCACTATATCTTTCTTATAAAGTCCACATCACTTGCATGATAATCATTAAGACCAGACCTACATCACCTAAAGAGGAGAAAATTCAAGCCAGACAAATTGATGTGCCAGGTTCCTTCCTGTTCATTGCTGAACCAGGCTAGGGCAAGCAAAGTGTCAAAGAATACATTCTTTGAGAAAAAGCACATGGATGTTCCAGGAGTTACCTGCCAAGACTCTTGTCCTACAAACTTGTACAGGTGATCCTTGTCCCTGACATCTGGCAAGTATCTCCTCTCCTTGACACTTGAAATAGACAATTGGTTCAATACCTGCTTATGCGTCTGGAATACTGTCAATGACATCAGTGTGACATTTCCATCAGCAGTTGCACCTGCTGTCTCCAAACAAAGATTAGAACCTCATCTCACATTTGTTGGTTCAAGTAGAAATCCAGTATTGAATCTATCCCTGCACAAATTAGATGCACAACTTGACCCCCTGCAACATTTGAATAACCTTATTGGATGGTAGAATCCCTCTAAAGAGCCAGGAGATTCAACTCCACATACATGCTACCAGGCTGTCTTCATCTCAAACTTGTACCCTGCTCAAAAATTGAAGCATCTCTCATACCTTTGACCACTCCTCCACCATAATTGGACCATCATGAAACTGCAGACTTGGGTGTAAGAGACATGCTCAGGGTTTGGAAAATGGGAAATTCTCAAACCTGAACCTGAAACAAGCAACAAGAGGAGGATGAGATAGAAAGAGAGCTGTGGTTTCATTGAATCCCTTTGAAGTCTACATGTCATTTTCTTCATGGCGTAAAAGTCTTCTTGTTTTGTGCAAGTTCTTCATCTTCACATCCTCCTACTTCATGCAAGTTTTGTGTGTGTGCTCTTCATCAAAACATGCTTTTCATCAACATATCCACTCCTCTCCTCCTCTTTATTGAAGCTCATGTGTGGAGGCACTAGCTATGTAGTTTCATCACTAGCTTTTGTTTGATTTCCGTTTTCTTCATCATTTTATTTTTTTTACTTTCATTTTTTTTGTTCATTGCTTTTGGTTTGTTTGTTTCGCAAGTGTCTTGCATGAACAATGCCACTCTTCTAGCATTGTATTCTTCTTTTGTCATTCTCTTTTTGTGTTATGAAGTGGGGATTGTCATTGATGCTTTCATTTTCTCCTTCATTTTCTTCCATCCTTGATTTTGGAATTTGACGTTCTTTACAATCATTTTGGATGTGCTTTTTAGGAGTGTTCATTCTCAAAGCTCTCATTGTTGTTTTTTTGTGTTTGTTTTGCTTCCTTTTTGCTTTTGATTTATTTTGTGATTGTTTTGTTTGCAAAGTTTTATCAAAGTGCGCATCTTGAATTTCTTCTTCTCATCTTCGTGCTTTGTGCAATCTATATGTCTTCATGTCTTCCTACTCTGTACAAGCTTTGCAATTTGCTTTGTGTGAACTCTTTGTCAAAGCACATTTTTGTTGCAACGCATCCCATTTCTAGCATTGTGTTCTCTACTCTATGTTGTATAATCAACTTATATTCCTTTGGAATACCTTGTAAGCTTTTCTATTCTTTTTCATTTTTGTTATTGTTTCATCTTGTTTCTTGTTTTTCAATGTTCCATAGCCATGATTAGCTAGCTTGCAAGAAGCTTTACAATGAAACTTTTAAAATTGATGAATGGTTTTTTGAAGATTTTCCATATCTAATAGCTAGTTAGTTTAGCCAATTGTGTGACAATGAAACTTCTAGTTTAGGTGTTCTTGCATCATCTACACCTTTTGTACCTTCTACTTTTACATAATTTGCTGGTAGTAATTTAAGTGACGAAATATTATGATCTAAGGATGAATCAGAAACCTATTTCAACTTCCTAAGTTTCTTTTTGCAATAGATGTTGATTAATTTTCAAAATTTCACAACCCTTCAATTTGTTTGGAGGTTGAGGACTTTGATGTCCCTATCAGAACTAATGTTGCTAGGGATCAAACATGTTCCAATTCTCTTGGTGTTGTAGTTGAATGTAATGCTCTTTCTAATACTAATGATGAATTTGCTCCTAATGAGGTATTTTCAAAATCCAACTTTCTTGAGGTGGATGAAAGAGAGCTAAATAATGTTAACATAGGTGGTTGTAAAGCCAACAAGCATGTCAAGGTCTAGGCTAAAAATGCATTTGATGAATGGCGAAAATATCAAAGTTATGACATAAAAAAATCTATTATTAATTTGTTTGACAAACAAACATACAATAATGGGACTTGTTCATATGTTGTCATTATTTGTTCTTCAAGTTGCGAAAAAGGATATGAACCTTTACTCACCAACCAAGTACGTATATTAATCATGTTTTTTATTTATTTTGTTTGTTGTTTGAATTTTTTTATCTTATTTTTTAATTTTGTTTCTTTTGTTGTTTCCTATTGTTTATTAGGTTTAATTAAATATATTTTTTATGTAATGCAATGTCAATTCATTGATAAGAAGAATTGGCAAGTTGATTTGATAGAGGCAAAATCAACACATTATTGAATCCAATATTGGTCTTGTAGTTCCATTCAATATTTTCACTAATACACAATATCATTGGGTCAAGGTTATCAGTGCTAAAGCTACAATGTGAACATTTAATGTTGGTTTTAAGAAATCTATCAAGAAGTCAAATGTCTTTTTTATTCAAAAATAACAAAAAATGTTGTCTCAATTAATCTGTCAACCCATGCCAACATTTGGGCTCAATTTGAAATTTGACAATTTATTTATTTATTTATTTATCATGGGGTGCTTTTAATTGCAAAAGGTTGATTTTGAAGAGTTTTCCTTGGTTTCTCAGCCTACTAAGGTAGTTTTGAGGTTTCATTAAAATGTTTTTAAAAATTGGTGTATCAACTAACCACAATGTTTTACTAATATGTGTAGACCCATAATTGACTACCTTGTTAATGACGTTTCCACTTTCAAAGAACTTGCTTGCCAATGACCTACTATTTAACATGATGATAAACTAGGCCCTCACCTTTTTTTCCTATATCCCAAACCTAAATGGAACCTATTGGTCACAACTAGCTTCGGTTGATTGTTGATAATTTGACATTTGATTTTTCTTCCTTGAAAGAAAAATTCTTGTCAAATAAGATTGGAATGGGGGTGGCAATTACACAAATGGAAGGGTAGGGGATGGAGGTGATAGGTCATTAAGACCCAATCTCATACAAGAAGTTAGTTTGTCCTTTGTTCTATTATTGTTTTTTGCTTTTAATGTTGGATTTGCTTTTGTTTGTGTTTTCAATTCCATATGTTTTTGTTTGTAGTTTTCAATTGTTGTTTACATGTTTTTGTTTAAAGGTATAATGAAATCAACAAACATTTATGAAATAAAGCTTTGTAACATATTACCAACAATAAATTAAAAGTCACTTATTTCTTTTGATATGATGAAGTTTCAATGAAGAAGAGGTATTTGAGAAATCAAAGGTAAGTTTTTGTTTTGTTTTTTTAATTGTGTTCTTTTGGTTTGAATTTTTGTTTTAGTTTTTTTATTGCTAGTTGCTTCTTTTTATTGCAAAAAAATGATGTTGCTAATGGTGTTTTATTCTTGCAAACATTTCTTTTAATAATGGGAAAACCCATCCTTAGGTGATACCACTAAGAAACACTTCACCAAAATGCAAAAAAGGTGTACTGTAACCAAAAAGGAGGGTGCACAATCTAATCGAACACCCTGGCAAGACACAGATCCTCACGGAGCTCAAATTTTTGAGGTCCCGAAACTGAATCGCGGCCCCTGATCTTCTCTCTCTCAGAGACTCTGTTCAAGACTCAATCTGTATGCACACCTAGATCTTCAAACATACACAGTTTGCATTCTTGAAACATTCACCGCTCCGATCATGGAACTCAGAACTTGAATTTTATTCACAGAATGTACAGATTCGGATTGCCTTCGATGTCTGCCGATCTGCCACCAATCGGACAGTTCACAGGACTTGGTCCTTTCACCCAGTGACTCTTGGCATACACATGTTTAGCAAGACCACAGACTTGTTTCCTCAACATAATGCAACAGCAAGACCCTTACATCACTCTTCTTGATCCGAAACTTATGTACTACAAACATTAAAGGTGCGAATACATACAAAAACGTCAAATGCATAGACAGCTGAGGGCCATCCTCCTAGCATTCCTCACAGATCCTAACAGCTCGTGCAAACAACTTCAATCTATCTCTGGTTTCTAGTCTTACTCTGTTACTCCCTTAAACTATGCTTCCTGATGCCAATTGCAACTGCTTGGCTGGCTACTGGCGCAGCGGAAAAAGTCTGTAACCAGTCCAATCTTCTTCCAAACCAACCGATCTACACTTCAATCTACACATCTTTGTGATCGTCAGCACAATCTGCCTTCGTCCTCTTCAACAACATGCTCTCCCTAAAAAAAAACCTTACCACTTCCACAATCTGCCATTCCAAAACCTTACTCCTAGCCTCTGAATTACTAGCTCCTCCGCCGCCATGCGTTCTCCACCGCTTCAAATCATAATTGCAGCACCTCCCCTAACCATAATTGTGCGCCGTCTTCCTCCCGCGCGATGAGGCTCCTTGGTCCTCCAGAAGTA
>Ga0116231_10015046_pt1 | contig 10128 bp, 11 predicted proteins | sample S1TSphgellanicum_2_FD_89695 | JGI IMG/M metagenome (GOLD analysis project Ga0116231, IMG submission 89695) | Host-associated microbial communities from peat moss isolated from Minnesota, USA - S1T2_Fd - Sphagnum magellanicum MG | ecosystem: Host-associated > Plants > Peat moss > Unclassified... | reverse complement strand
TGACACAAAAACAAAAAAGAAACAAAATAAAAAAACAAAATCCAAAAAAAAAAAAAAAAAACAGATATTCTTGGCATTTATTGAGGGTGTGTTGTTGAGTGTCTTATGCACAATCTATTGGAGTCACAAGTAATCCAATGCATTACAAATCTTTGGTTTGTTCGTGTGGTGTGGGGGAGGGTTAGTGAGTCCAACAACTTGCCATAGATCTTCTTCTCCCCTTGGATTTTGTGTTGCAAAATAGCAGAGTTCGGATGGAGAGGACAAGGATGCAAAAGCAGGCATATGAATGGGCTTTGCCGTGCATCGCATGTCGCAAAGAATTTGACATTCGATTGTTCTCAAATCTCCAGTTTCATGAGTGTTTTGTGTATTTTTGGGTGGTGAATTTTCTTTCAGAAATGCCGAAAATGAGTGTTTTTGGGTTTCCAGTCTCTAGGTCTTGAAGAAAAAAGTTGATTTTGAATTTTTGTTTTCTTCCAAAATTTCCAGATTCTGCATCTTGTTTCCAATAGAGTAGCCAACAATATAGAAGGACACTCAATTTTTCCTTACTGTAATTAAATTTATTTTATTTTTTTTAGCCAAATTTGGCTATATCATCATCATCTTATGGATTTGACATCCACTTGGGCTACATCACAAAAGTTGGAAAAAAAAAAATTAATTAATTCAAAACTAAAAAGCCACTGAATTTGTTCTCCACATAAGCTACCAAATTCCCCAAATTACAGCTCAATAAATAGTACTACTTAGTACTTACAGCTACATAGGGTAGTCAGTACTTTCTGACAAGTGTACTTTATATTCCACCCTGAAAATTTATTGCAAACTCCGAGACCACCCCCAAGAGAGGGGATTATGAGCCACAACCCAGTACTGGGGCAGAACTGGCAGATAAAGGTCAAGTATTATGGACTGCGTAATCGGCAAGAGGGCATGTGTTACGAGGAGGAATACATAATACATAAGTCGAGGTGCCGAAGAAGTGCCAAGACTGTTTCCAGCAACCAGTGCCCTCTCACCGGTTACTAAACATAACCGACTACACACAAAGGTCATGTATTATGGACTACGTAATCGGCAAGAGTGCATTGGTGGTTACTAGGAGGAATACATAGTCTAGGCGTCGTCAAAGAAGTGCCAAGACTATATTTCCAGCAACCAGTGGCCTGCCTCTCATCGCTTACCAGACATAACCGACTAGACACACAAAGGTCAAGTATTATGGACTACGTAATCAGCAAGAGGGCATGGGTTACGAGGAGGAATACATAGTCGAGGCGCCGAAGAAGCACCAAGACTATTTCCAGAGACCAGTGCCCTCTCACCGGTTACTAGACATAACCGAGCAGACACAAGTAACTGTAATGAGAACTTTAAGATGCCCTATTTTCATCCAAGAGGCATGGAAGAAGGGTACCAGAATCATAACCGGTTCCTCCACAGAAGTCGGTGACATGTCACCCCATTGGCGGAGAGGTCACAGGGTACAACTCATATCCGCTGTGTACTGGGTTGGCCAGATGGGCGCAGGAGGGTTACTGTGACAGTGTGATAACCGGCGTGTGAAAATCACTTAGTGTATTTTTTTAACCAAATGATCCTTTTACTTTGTAAACCCAAATTTTTATCACTCTCCCAATAAGGTTAGGTTAGGTTACTTTTGGGTTCCCAAGTTTGATGCAAAGTTTGCCACTCTTCCAATAGGGTTATTTCATGTTTCCAATTTAGTTTCAAGCAAATTGATATGCAAGAAATCTAGCTACTCTTCACAAGCCAAGAAACACAAATACTCAATATTCAAACAAGGACTCAAATTCAATTGGAAGAAATGAGTCGTGACTTGTGTGACCGGTCTTGAACAGTTCTTTGAATTTGTTATAATCTCTCATTCCAAGTATTTTTGAAAAGTTTCAAAGAATCACCAGGTTTCAAGATAGAATTGGAAAATAATTAGTGGTTTAGAATAGGTTCTTTGATTTTAAATTTTTAAGGTTTTTTTTTCCCCCCCCACCTCCCATGTGGAAAGGGTGGACAAGTTGATGAATGAATACCATAGTACCTTGGCCAATTCGACACTAATTATATTATTTTAAGAATTGTTGAAATTTTCAAAAAGTATTTCTTCCAAAACAAAATATATTGTGAAGGATAATAGTGAATATTTAGGAATATTCCATTTGTTGAAATGAAAATTTCAAAATTAATCAGTTATTCGATGGACATGTGTTGAAATGGCCAAGGTACTATGGTATTTAATTAAGCTCTCAAAGAGCTTCAAATCCTACACATATAACCCTATTCTTTTTTAACATTAAAAATAATGATCCCTTTTTAGCATTTCCATTGGTCTTATAGGAAGAGTGGTAAGTTTGTTCCAAACTTGTGAACATGAAATAACCTTAGTGGGAGAATCACTCACAAAACTTGCTTCAAACTTAGGGTAAACTAAAAATTACCTTCTGTGAAGAAGAGTGGCAAGCTATGTGCATCATGAGCCCCATCACATGATTATTAACCCAACCCTGAAGATCAACTTAACTCCAATAAGACCAGTAAGTCCAAGTCCATGCCCCCTCGTTCTCACAGGAGATCAGAATACAACTAAGTAAATAATTTTGCCTCAATGTAAATCCTAAACCCTAAACCCCATGGTACCAAAGAAGTTATCATGCATTGTTTGTCCTCTTGGTATGAAATTTAATTGTTTGTTGGCCTTGCCTACCAAGGCAAAGATATTGTGTTTAGATTCATTATAGAGTATAGTAGCTTAAGGGATTTTGGTCCCTAGGTGATAATAGGTCTATTTTTATATGAGCTTTTTTGAAAGATGATATTCGGCTTGTGTCAAAACTTGAGATTAGTTACAGAGTTATAATATCTTGAAGGATTTTGGTTTCTTTTTAGAGGATTTTTTGAAGATTATAATTTTTGCATGGTGAAATAATTGAGTTTCCATTATTCTTCTTTTGCCTGCTTAAGATACTTTTTATTGTAAGTGGCAAGGCCATAGTGTGACGCACTCCTTGTTTACTCTAGTGTGAAAGAGTAGATTACTTTTTGTGTGCAGCTGAAAAAGTCATGTTGGGGTTAATTTTTTCAATCAGATATCTCTGAAGAAACTGGGCAGGTGGGTTTTGAGAATCATTCTTCCCCACATCTTTAGTTTTTCCTGGTGGGTCACTCTAGTGTTTTTTTCTTTGCCAATTGCATTCAAGTGAGACAACTGCACTTTTAAGATCCTTGATCTTATTTTGGCAGAATGGACTGAGAAACTAAAAGCTGTGCAAATTCCAGATTTTTTTTTTCAAGGCTGACCATGGAACCCAAATCTTTGGGCAGAAGATTATATTTGGTCAACTCTGCCCATTCAAGTGAAAACCTGGCCACAATATCTTAGGAATGGTCAGAAAGAATCCTGTGTCATTAGAGACAGTTTGCTATATTGCCCCTGAACTTCAGTGCATGTTTGGACTAGGCCCCAAAATTTTTTGCTACAAATGATTCAAAAAACAAACAAATCTCGCCAGCTGCAAATGGGCAAATCGAAATAATATTCAGTCTTTACAGGGGGGGCAGGATGAAAAGATTTTTCAATTGCCCATTTTCTGCTCACATGTCAGGAAGAAAAAGGAAAAACAGAAAAAAACCAATTTGTCTTTGAGGGTCAAAATGGAGGGTTCAAACTTACAACTTACAACAACCATGCACAACAACAAATGGGGACAAGTGCAAAAGAGAGAAAAATCATTTTACTGGCACACACAACCTGCAGTTGCAAACCAAATTGCATGTCTTCCTTCCTTCCTCATTCACCCCCTTAACTCAGGTTGTCTTTGATTACCCACCACTTGAGTTCGACCTGACTCCCCCCACCACCCATCCCAATCCTTTTCCTCAAAGTGTCCTTTTCTTCCTGAGTGCTTCTTGATTGAAAATACCTGAAACAATCTTGCTGACCATTTGTACTCATCTGTCTGTCTGGCTTCCAGTTTGCCTTTGGTTTTAGCTGGGGGGTTCTGATGGCAGGTTCTGAATCAGAGTTGTGAAATCTTCTTCCAACTTTGCTTGTATATTTGTGCAACATTTTCAGTTTTGTTGACTTTGGACAAAACATGATGGGGACCTCAACTTTGTTCAAATGGAAGAGTGACAACCAGTGTTGGCCGGTTATTGCTTTTCGACCCGGTTATCAACCCGGGTCCGGATCCAGGTACCCAATAACCTACCTACCAGGTCTGAGATTTAGGAATACCCGGGTAGGAACCTACCCGGCTCAGCATGAACTTTTTCAATACCCGTTAATACCTTATTGATAGGGTATTACTTTGAAAAAAGTAACACCCAACCTATACCCTTATGGGTTTAGGCGAAAAACACCCAGGTTGGTTATTCATCCAATTACATTCATCTTTTTTTTCATCCATGTATATTTGTTCATCCAAAAAGTTCCATCCATATAGGTTTTGTCTTTTTGGCCTAAACCCTAAACCTAAAGCAACAAAACTATCATTCACAAGCTTGTTTGTTCAACAACTTTGCCTTTCGACGATGGCATTATGTAGCATTCACATCTTGTAGCATGATGATTTATGAATGAATGGTCGCCATTTTCAACAATGCTATTTTTTTTCAATGTTGTGAGTTCTGAGCATTGGGATTTTCTTTCAATGCTATGAGTACGAATTTGAAATGCAAGATTAAGGAGCGTGCAAGGGTGGGAGTTGTGTTGGAACTTGGAACAGATTCAACCATCCTCAACAATCAATTCATCAAGCTTTCCAAGAATTTTTTCTTTCTTATATTGTGAATGTGTGTGCACTCTTTTTCATTTCTACCTTTGCATTTCATGGTTGCTTGTTGCTTCAAATAGTCTTTCACAACCTTGAGTTCTAGGTTTTCTTTTTAAGTTGCATTTTGCATATAGACCTTGAAGCAATCTATTTAAGTTAGGTTGAAGGTTTTAGAAGCTCCTTGTGTTTCTTAAACCATATTACTAGTTTTTGTTGAAGCTCTTGTGCTTCAAAGCCTTAGTCTACCATTGAATTACTTTCACAACCTTTAGTTCCAGGGTTCTATAAGTTACATTTTGCATATGAAACTTGAAGTGATTTATTTAGGTTGGGTTTAAAGTTTTAAGAGCTCCTTGTGTTTCTTAAACCTTATTGCAAATTTTTGTTGTCAAAGCTCTTGTGTTTCAAAGCCTCTATTTGCCACTTAATTATTTTCACAACCTTCAATTTTGGGGTTCTTCAAGTTGCATTTTGCATATTAATCTTGAAACAATCTATCCAAGCTAGGTTTAAAGTTTTAGGAGCTCATTGTGTTTTTAAAACCTTATTACCGGTTTCTATTGAAAAGCTCTTATGTTTTTCAACCCTAATTTGTGAGTTCATTGAGTTGCATTCTATACACAATAGTTTTTAGTTTATCAATAGTCCAAACTCAAATAAAAAAATGGCAAGCATTAAGGTTTTGAATGTGAATGTGGATCTAATGGCAGTTGGTTTTGATGATGATGGTATTAATGAAATGGCATTGGGTTCATATGAAGTTTCAAAGCTAGTGGTTGGTTCAATTTCTACACCTAGCACACCAACCCCTTTTAAAAGTATTACAACCCCAAGCACCTCAAACCCAGAAATAGAAACAACATGGGAATTGTTAAAGGTTCAATTGGGCCCAAATCAGAAAGCTTGGATATTTCATAGCAAGACCTCTTCCCCCTAGCATTTCTTTGTGGTCGATGATGGCAATAAACATAATCCTACTTTTTCTCAAACCATGTGTCACACTATATGCCACTTTATTTCCCAAGCATACAATTCTAGTAACACTACAAAGAAGAGGAAGGGGCTAATCACCTATAGCCAACAACATGGGATTACATCAATGAAAAAACATGTGACATCTGAACATGGAGATGCATGGGCAAGGGGGAAGAGTGTGAATTTGAATTTTACTCCAAAAGATGATTAGTGTCAGGAAAAATCCAAGCATAAATCTATTGTTGGTTATGGGGCCATCACAAATCACTTTGGCAATATTACTCCTTATAAGAAAGAAGATTTGGGGCAAAAGAAATTCATGGAGGACTTGCTCATGTTTGTTACCTAAGGTTATATGCATATTTTTGTTGTTGAGAATTAGTGGTTGAGGAACATGTTCTTGCGTCAAAATCCCCTAATTGTGTTTCCAAATCGGAAGCAAATGGTTCAAGATGCCATTCTTGAATTAGTTGCCAAAACCATGGAAAAATGTGTGATGTCAACTTTAGAATCTTATATCATAACAACAACTTTTTTTAATTTGTGGATGTCCAAATCTGGACATGACATATTTGCTCTTGTAATTAATTTCATAAACTCACATTGGGTGCCTTGCCATGTGACAGTGGGTTTTTTTTTAGTTATTGATACATCTAAAGTTGCAATGGTTACACAAGTGAAGGAGCTACTACCATCTTACAATTTATTGGACAAATTAATTGCATACATGAAGGACAAAGGGGGCAATTTATTCACCCTTGCAAAAGCTTTAAATTCCGTGGTTAGTTATGTTCCTTTGAAACTCGCAACTCCTTGGCAAGGTTCTCGTTTTGGCCATGATTTCAGCAAAGCATGCCAATATGCTTACAATGATGCAACATTATGTCTTAGCTTTTGGAAGGTTAAAAGGGCATGCCTTGATGCAAGCCTCCACAATAAAAAATTGAAGACCCCAATGAAAACCAGGTTTGCCAACAAAGGTTATTTTATTCCAAGAGACCTTGGAATATAGGGATGCCATAAATCTATGTTATGGTAAGCATGACACTTTGGAATTATAAGGATGTGTACCAAATACCTAAATGTGGGTAGTTTGTGAAACACTCACTAAGATTATGTTTCCTATTGTGAAGCAATGTATTTTGAACCAAACCCACAACCATTGGTTAATCTTTGACACTTTACATCCTGCATTTTCAATTAGTGTGAATATGCAAATGGAGATTCAACAATCTGAAACCACTTCTAGCAATTTTATTAGAGAGGATTTGGAGTCTAAGTTGCAAGCATTGTGTTTGCATATGATGGCAAAAATGACGGTAATCCTAGCTCCCATTCTATCATTTACAACTACTTACACTCCTAATAAGACACATAACATGTTTGCATTGATGTTGGACACACGTTTCAAATGCCTAGATGTGGTCAAAGGTTTTGTGGGACATGTAAAAGTTATGGAGACAGAATATATATTAAGTCTTTGATGCCACTGTTGGTGGCAACCTTTCACCTCCAAAATCCAAGTTTTGTTGACCTTATTGATGCATTGGTGGTCATTGATGAAGATTCCATTTTTGGCCTAGTGACCTCAAATGAAGCTATTTTATAGGGGTTATTAAAGAATGACCTATCTTTATTCTGCCAACTTGCATGTGAAACATGAGCATTGCTTACTACCTTTAACTTGGTGGAAGTCCCATGAATTACAATTTACCAACATAACTTTTGTTGCAAGGCAAATTCTCAGGATTCCTAGGTTTCAAATTGAAAACGAAAGAATGTTTAGTATTGCTGGAATTTTGACAAGTTTACGTCATCATTGTAGACTGGGAGTGGAGAATTTAAATAAACTTGTCATTATCATGAAAAATTGGTCTTCTAATGCAAGGGCAAATTGCATGCGCAAAAGGAAGTCCCTAGATGATTTATTAATGGACAAGGCCAATATCATTGATGATAATGATGTCATTTTGGATGCAACTAGCTATTACAATTGTGACAAGTTGGAATGGGGAATAAGATTGTTCATGAGCACTTTGTTTTAGTTTATGAAGGGAGGCAACTTTACCATGAATAGGATTCCAAAAATGTCAATTGTAGTTTTTCTTTTACCTTCTTCAACTATAAAGATTTAATTTGTTAAACCAAACTTTTTTTGATTTAATCTGCCTTACATTGTGTTTTGAAACTTGACATGTTGGTTATATGCTCAAACTACTAAAGCATTTTGGTTTTGAAATTATTGGAGCATCTTGATTTTGAAATGTATATTATAGAATTGTCTTAAATATATCTTGGGGTTTATTAAATCCAATCTCACAATCTAGAATTTTTGTTGAGTGTAGGTGATTCATCAAATTCATGCATCGTTGCCTACAAAACTATAAAAGTTGGGAGCAACTAGTATACACATTGATTTTTCTCATATCATTTACCTTTTTGATTTCCAGTTCCTTGTGACCCACTTGGGTTGTTGTGAATCTTGGTATTATTACATTTGTTGCAAGTTTGTGTTTTTTGTGCAAGGAGCATTTTGAATGGACAAACTTGGAGCTTAGGAATTATTGGAGTAACTATGCAAAGTGTTGATCTTCAATAGAAGCCTATACCTATAACAAATTGGGGCCACAATCATAAAGGCCTTAAACTAATTAATCCTCATATTCAACATAAATCTGAGGTAAGAATCTTGAATTAGTCTTGAAATCCTAGTTGATTATATATGGATTTTGTTTGAACTCAAACTATGTAGCCATTAGAGAGAAAGTGGAACATGTGAAAAGTTTAGAAGAAGCCCCCCCCATCCCACAATTGTACAACAAAAATTGTGGACATAAATAACAAACATTGTGTGGGTCACTGATAGGAGGTATGACAAGATTGGGAAAATTGGCAAGGGTAGCAACATTGAAGAATTTGTACATGGCAAACTATCAAGGTGATATCCTAGCTTAAAGAAAGCTCACAATTTGGGGTAAACAATATGATAATCAGATCCATCATGTTGATCCAAATCTATGGAATAGTAATAAAGGATGGAAATAAGTATGTTTGTTTGTTGCTTTGATTCAATATGCCATTATTTTTCTTGAGTTTTCACATTTTTCTTTATATGTAAAGCATCCTAGTTCACTTTGCACATCAAATGAAATGAATGAAAATGATGTAAAATTTCAAACTTAATAACATGCCCAAAACCTTCCAATATTGGCCAATTCTCAAACCAGTTATTGTAAGAACCATCCCTTATAAATACCAAGTGGTTCTTGCTCCCGCAAAATTAAGTAATATTGATAATTGGATTGACTAATTTGACCACAATATTGATACCTAGTAGTTTTCAAAAATTTGGAATTTTTTTTTCAATACCTTGTTAGAAATTAAAATTTATAAATAATTGGCCCATCGGATATTGAAAAAAATCAATAACTAGCCAACATTAATAACAACCAGTGTTATGTAGGTAGTTGGATCCAAGTGTTAAAAATAGCGGTTCTAGATTTGGGTAGCAAGAACATGACTTGGATCCAATTCTTAGTAGGACCTTTACCCATGAATAACCATTGTGGTAGAACCCACATAAAATTCGGAACTTTTACCCATCTATTTTGGGTGGAAGAAACCCCTATGACCTCATTGGGTTTCAATGTTTTAGATGGATTTAAGGTTTTTCCTATCGTTTTCCTCTTGAGAACTTTGCTCCTTTTGCACTTTGAGTTTGTGCTTTGTGGTAACTCTTTGCATTCATGTTTTCTTCTAAAAAGCTTATGCATTGTGTTTGTGTTTTTTGCTTCATCTCTTTGTAGCCTAGTTACATTTGTGTTTTGTAACAGTGTAGTAGCTCTTTGCATTACATTTTCATTTCTTCTTGAAAGTTTCACTTATTTGTGGTTTGTGTCAACATAGCTACATTGTGTGCATTTTCAATTTGCATAATATGCATCACATTTCATATTTCAATTGTGTGTTCTAGTGGTCTATTTTCAATTTCTAGTGGTTTGTTGCTTATGTTTGTGTTGTGTACATTTTTCTTTCGATTTATGGTGGTTTATTACATCAAGGTGAAATTCTAATGGTTTATTTTTTATTTTTGGTGGTTTGTTGTGACATTTTTGCTTTGTGTTGTGTTTTTTTTTTTTTTTTTTTTTTTGGTTTTATATTTCTGTTGGTTTTTTTTTCTTTGGGCAAAAGTTTTTGTTTAGTGTTTTTGGTTGTTTTACTTTTTTGTTGGTTTTATAAAAGAATAACTACACCACTGTTAGACGCCGATATTGCCATCACTTCCGTATAAGGACCAAAAACTCTTTTCTATTCTTTACGACAATGTGTTTTATTTCAATTGGTCATCGAATGTTTT
>Ga0116231_10015045_pt1 | contig 10128 bp, 8 predicted proteins | sample S1TSphgellanicum_2_FD_89695 | JGI IMG/M metagenome (GOLD analysis project Ga0116231, IMG submission 89695) | Host-associated microbial communities from peat moss isolated from Minnesota, USA - S1T2_Fd - Sphagnum magellanicum MG | ecosystem: Host-associated > Plants > Peat moss > Unclassified... | reverse complement strand
GTAATGTGAAACCCTAGGGCTTTGTGACGACGGAGAAGAAGATTGCTGATTGTTTCTCGAGGACGATGCACGCGAGAAGGGGTTTGCATGCGCTTGCTTGCAGCAATTATTTTCGCAGTTTTTTGTTTTGGGGGGGGGGGACGGTTGGAATTAGGGATCTTCCCTCTGTAGCTCGAGAAGGGAAGGGACTGGGCACGGGCGGATTGTGTCCGAACGTCACGGGTACCCACTAGTTATATATAAGATTGTTAAAATTATGAAATATTTCAGATCACAGTTGTCAGACTTTGTTTTTTCAAAAAATTAATTATCTTGACAAGATTTGTTGAACATCAGTTCTAGGCACAGTAATTGTTTTCGTAAAGTCCTTCCTGATCTAGCACCCAGTCCAGATTTCATCCACTTTTTTTGGATTTTCGTAAAGTCTGAAAAATTTAGGGTCAAAATCGAAAACTAGGGATGAGAGGAGAAAACAGGGGATGAGATTCGGGTTTTATTTTTTTTTAATTTCGTGTTTGGGCACATTTTTGGAATTTTTTTGACTTTTCTTTTTGGGCAGACCCAACTTGGGGGACTGTTTTCGGACTTTTTTTTTGAAAAAATTATGGAGGCAGCATTAAAGTGACTCCTTTTGGATTTTTTTTAGCCCATTTTTTGGTTTGGGCACACTTGAGAGAATTTATTTGAAGGTTTTTGGGGCCCACTTTTTTTGGGGACAATTTTTTTCTTTGGGCACATTTGAGGGACCTCTCTGGTCAAGGGCACACTTCAAGGATCTCGTTGTTTTTTTTGTTTTTTTAAAAACACCTTTGTCACAAGGCATTTTTAAAAGACCTCTTAAACTCTAAACACTTGGGCATGTTAAAATAAATCTCATTACAAAACCATTTTAGGGTTTGAAATATGAACTACCTAGAATGATTTTTAGGGTTTGTTCAACATGGGACCATATAATTGAACTCTTTCATTTTTCATTTCTTTCTCTACATTTGTTTGATCTTCTCAGTTGAGCCTCTTTCAACTTGATTAAGGTTTCTTATATGCTTGTTTACATTTTCACTCTTACTTTTCACTTTTCACTTGTTTGCTTCAACTTTTCTTGGGGTTTCTTATGTTTTCTTTTGTCCTTAAGGGTTTTCGTTTGTTCTCTTTCTATTTTTATGGTTTAAAAAGTTTAGGGGTTATTTTTAGGGTTTGTGGTTATTAGGGGTTGCTTTCAAGATTTTGGATTATTAAGGGTTGTTTTTAGAGTTTGGGATTATTAGGGATTTTTTTGGATTTTGGATTATTAAAGGTTGTTTTGGGGTTTGGGGTTATTAAGAGTTTTTTTTAAGGCTTAGGGGTTATTTAGAGCTTACTTTTAGGGTTTAGGGATTCTTCTTAGGGTTTTAAGGTGGGTTTAAGAAAGGTTTTTCTTTTATATCATGGCTTCTTCAGATGGTGATACTTTCCAAGAGATCCGTGAATCCAATAGCTCTTCATCAAGTAGGGATGAAAAAATGTTATAGAGGACATGTAGGCAACATCAATTGGTGTCTGCGGCATTGATGGCTACTATTAGCACAATGGAATTCCTTAACATGAATAAACTAGAGTCAAATGTTCGGCAATCAATTGACTAGGATGTGAGGGTTCAAGATGTGCTCATCAAAATGCAAGCAACTCCAAATTGGTTCAAGACTTTAACAAACTTTTGTTTCTATGCACATTAGTGGTTTGCACCATCCAAGCCCATGTAAAGGCTATTGGTGAAACTCACATTGTGGTTATGCAACCAATCAAATTAACCCGAAACAACAATTGCTCCAATTCATCTTATATATGAAACATGACAATATTGTCATGTATGACACATTTTTTTGGAATTGGAACAAGTTTGTTATATGTGATAATGTAGTTTTCATTACATCTTGCATCAATTTGGTGTTGAGTGATGATATTCAATGGCCAAATCTTTAGGAGTAAATGACTATTGGTATGCAAATTGCTAAGTTCCAAGGTTGTATTGGATTCATTGATGAGACTTTCATCAAAATTTAAAAACCTTGGAATAATGTTGCCCATGGGTTGTGGTTCAATGGGCAAAAAAATATGTATTTTATGAATAACATGGTGGTTGTGGACCATCATGGACTTATTCATTTACTTGGATGTTGGCTACCCATGTTCATTTCATGATCTCACCATCCTGTATGAATTACAATTATAGAAAAATTAACTCTAGTTTTTTGTGCATATTAATGAGTATTTTGAGTATGTATTGGGGGACCTACGTCATTTGGGTGAGGAGATTTTTGTTATGCATCAACTTAGGAGGTGTGAACATGCTTTTGGGCATGACCAAAATATAATCAATGTTTATGACAATATGCTTGTTGGTTATAATGTCAGGGTGGAGTGGGGAATTGGGGAGTTGAAGTGAAAATGAAGATGGTTAATGAAGTGCTTTGATTTCACAAAATCCAAATACAATCATTTATTCCATGTAACAACTATCTTTACAATCTTTTTGTTTAAATGTTGGATGAACTTCACATATGAAATCATTAGTGACCAAATCATGGACCCAATTTATTACAGTTATGATGGAAATTTCTAACTAAAAAATTTAAAACTTTTTAAACCTTCTCCTTAAATTTTGCATTTATGAAATTCCAATATCCTTGGCTTTTTTGAGATTGTTAAATTTTAATTGTCTCTTCTTTAAACTAACCCCCATCTCTATAATCCTCATTGTTCACCTACACCTTTCGAGTCATGGTGGCAAAAATGGCACATTGTGATTATAGCAACTCAATTTTCATCTATGACTTGCCATTTGATATGCCTACAACATAAATAAGGATAGAGTTACATGATGGAGTAGGAGATGGAGTAGACCTTGGAGTAGATGGCTTTTATAAAAGTTCATTGAGTGTGGGAGGGCTAAGTGGGGGACATGATGTATTATCAATCACATTTTGCCACCTTTTGAAACATTCCACGTGGCATTTCCATCTATGGCTTTTAATTGGGCTAAGACCTGGTCACTTTGTAACACCATACTCTCAAACCCTTCCTTATTATTTGTGCATATCTTCAATTACTTCAATTCATCTCAAATATGGTCCTTCAATGTGTCTTTTTGGAACACTGAATCAAGATATGTTTGTTTATATTCATCATAAATCGCTTCCACACAAGGTTTAGTTTCTATTGGATGATTTATTTCTTGTCTTTAAAATATATACCAAAATGTCGATGGTAACTTACCACCATGCAAATGTTAATATGGAGAGATCCCACAATGGCCCTTAATTTTTTTCCTTCCTAAGGCCATTTTTACCTTTGGTTGATTAAGTAAAACATCACCTTCTTTCAAATCACAAAGGAAAGTTTCATATTTATGTTCATTGCTTATGATTACACAATGAAACATCACCAAAGGTATGTATCCCTTACAATAACATATTAAGACCTTAAAAGAACTTAAATTGTCATTATAGACTAGTTCAAAACTTAATCAACCATCTACCACAAGACTTTCACATCTCTACAAGGCCACAAAATTTTTTGGGGCAAAATAATAAATAGGGATGCAACTACCATTTAATCATCTAAAATAATCCCAATAAATATCATGAGGTTGGAGAAGTTAAAAACATCTTACATCTACTCCATTAACTTTTCCCCCCTAGTTAATCAAATTAATACAAACCTTTAATTAACATAACATAGCTTAGTTGCACTAGATTTGGGCTCAATTAGGGCCAAAATAAACTTTAATCTTTAGATCACAAGGTAAACTATCAATTTAAAGCTTAATTGAAGCATCCTTAAAGTTAATGAGGTCAAGATACACCTACAAAGCTAAATCCATTGAACTACAAAAATATTTTTAAATATTCTTACATGAGTTCATTTTTATGCATAGTAATGTTTTTTTTCTAGCAAAAATTCCCCAGATTTATACTTTGAAAAAATCTTGGCTACAATTACAAAAGAAAAAAAAAAGGTTTTCCAATTTAAATCGTTTAAAAACACAAAATGGTGACCATGAATAGCCAAATTTGAACAAATCATCAACCTAAATTGACCCTTTCAAACCTTAAATCCTTTTAAGGTGTTGCCAAAATGCAAAAATGGAGGTTGTTGATGTTGCCAATGAACCAGATGTTGACAATTGACATAGTTCATATGCTCCAAACCCTAAATTGTCATTGCTAAAATTTCACGCAACATTTGCATCCACTCACCAGAACGTTTGTTCTCTTGTGTTTGTTCTTTTCACCAATTGCCAACTCTTGTGATACACCATCGTTAATTGACTTTTTCTTGTGACGCACCATTGCCATAGTTGTAAATAGCCATTGTTTAAAGGCATGCACCATGCATCCAACGTGTTTCAACATTGGGCATCAAATTTTTATGTTCAACAATCAAGAAACAACGTTCACATTCAAGTTCCACCTAAATTCTAACGGACCTCTTAGTGACAAAAGGGAAATATTTATTTCGTTTGCCTTAATAGCTTGCAATGTAGTTTCTTGAAATATTTAGTGTGTTGTTATTAAAATTGGTGTTAATCAAGGGTTGTACAACTGTTGCATGAGCTAAGTTTGAGATTTTGTTCACAGCATGTGTGGACATAATCTTAAGGGCATCCATAAGACCATCTATTGGATTTTAAATCGATGCATTATGGTTTCATGAGATCTATGATCACTCAAAATGCGTTATAAAACAACAACTATAAGGAAGTTAAAGGAGGATCTATTCAAGGGGTACTTCTACTTAATAGTTATACTCAAGGAGTTAGATTCTTGTACCCAACTTGGGATTTTTTTCCATTTGTAAGTATCTTGGGTTCTATTTGAAAGAGGTTGCAAATTAGTCTTATTCCCAAGAATCCAATTACAACTTAGTTGATTGTGGACATCATATATGTGTCATATCTAAACAAACATTATTATTTCCAGCATTGTTATTTCCAAGAGTGCATTTGCCATTTGAGTGCACTATTGTTTCCAACATTATTATTTTCAATATTGTATTTACCATGAAATATACCATTTGGGTGCACTGTTGTTTCTAAGAATGCATCTACCATTTGAATGCACATTGTTTCAAATTTGAAGCAGAAAATCAAATGTTGGACATCTTTGTTTTAAACTGTTGACCTTTATTATTGTAGAATTAGAACCTTAATGTTGGGATCCAAAATCAAAAGTCAAGAGGATCAAATGTCTATAGTCTATTAGATATCCACTTTAGGTTTAAGGTTCACAAATTAAAATTCCCATATCTAACTTCTTTCCAAGAAAACATCTATGATGCACCCCTAAACTCCTTAATAGACTCAACTACGAGTCCAAAGGTGAAAACAACAAAAGGAGAAGGAGTTGGGGTAGGCTCCCTAGCTCATAACACTTCGGGGGTAGAAGGGCGTGCTGGAGCTCTGAAATGAGGATTAAGATGAATGACAAGTAGGTCAATTATTCACATGGACCTACACAAACCAAACAACAAGTTGGTTAGTGTGTAATTGGAATACTTTTGGTGCATGGACAAACCATAAGCATACATGAACCCACAAAACTCACCACGACCTGAACTTGGGGGAAACCACCACCTTCCTCCTTATATTATTCTCTATCATTAACCACAAGGGCTACATCCAAATATCAATTTGTCCTAAAATTCCAAAGTTCGTATCGAAATTCCCAAAATTGGGACTCCCATGACTTCGGAGGCTCATAACTTCTTGTGCAGACCTCCGATTAAGGTGATATCTATAGCAAGGTTGTAATCCTTATCAAGAGCTTTCCAAATATATGTGGCATGTCATGTACACGCAAGTAAATTAACATCTATGTTTCAAGATCTTTGCAATGGTATAAAGAATCCAATGAATTTTGACCCCTGAAATTGCTCTCTAAAAATTCGTGAGTCCATCAAGATTCCAATTCCCAAAATGGGAGCCCACTTGGGAGTGTGTGGGTTCATTCCTTCACACTATCTTACACTCGCAAAAGCATGAAATGTGACTCCTGAGCTTCATTCTCAGCTTGTACTTTTGCAATCCCTTGCCATGCTCACGAACCCAAGGCTAAGGTCATGACATTGTCACTTGAGTTTATTAATCCAAAATCTGCCATGTTTCCATTTGAATTTTAGGGTTTACAAATTGGAGTTCTTGTATTTGTTTACTTTCCAAACTGTGTACACCTATCACTTGAGTTTAATAGTCCAAAGTCTATCAAGTTTCCATTTTAAGTTTAGGGTTTACAAATTGGAGTCCCACATTTGTCTTCTTTCAAAAAAACATCTACCACTTGAGTCTACTAATCCAGACTTTGTCAAGTTTTCATTTGAATTTTAAGGTTTGCAAATTAGAGTTCTTATATTTGTTTGCTCTCCAAACTAAATGCATCTCCCATTTGAGTTTAATAGTTTAGAATCTATTAGGTTTCCACTTTAGGTTTAGGGTTTACAAATTGGAGTCCCATATCTATCTTCTTTCCAAGAGAACATTTGCCATTTGAGTCTATTGGTTTAGATTTTGTTAGGTTTCCATTTGAATTTTAGGGTTTGTAAATTGGAGTTTTTGTATTTATTTCATTTAGAAGAATGCATCTACCACCTGAATTTGACATTCCACAATCTATCAAGTTTCCATTTGAAGTTTAAGGTTTGCAAATTTTGGAGTTCCCATATCTATTTTCTTAAACCTAAGAGTGTATCTAACATTTGAATTTGATAGTCCAAAGTCTATCAAGTTTCCACTTGAGGTTTATTGTTTGCAAATTGGATTTTCCCATTTGTTTAGTTTTTAATAATCTATCTACCATTTGAGTCTGAAATTCTAGAGTTTTTGTCAAGTTTCCATAATGCTTCCAAAACTTCTAAAATCTTATAAATTCAAATAATTCTTTAGTAGGAACCTTGTTATGGGTGAACCTCTTCTAATTTCCAATCCTAATGTTGCTTCTTCTTCTCATGGTCTTCAAGGGTCATCCCTTCCTTTGTTTTCACCATGCAATTTTAATCCTTCAAATGGAGATCATGATGATGATGTTATGTCTTTGGATGAGTTTGACCCCATACCTGAAATAGATATACCTGTTGTCTCATTTAAGCCCACAGTCCAAAAATAAATAAATGATGTTTCTAAGAAATTTGAAGATTCTTGGGTTGCAAAACTACTGTGGGTAGAGTTCTGTTTAGGCTCAAATGGCAACTTGCAAACTATTAAGTGTAGGATTTATAGTGAGGTGGAAAGGAAGGATAAAATATTTGCTACTAAATTGGATTCATTCTGTAAGCAGGTAGGTTAGAGTAAAGTTGAGAGGAACATTGGAACTAATGTGAAGAAGGGGGATTGGTATCATTTTAAAGATAACAAGCATGCCAAGAACTATAAGTTACTTGGTTTTCGTAGCCATGGAAATGTTGTTACCCAACTTGCAAATGGAATGGCAGAAGAGAATCAAAGAAAGGTCCAATTTGCCACTATCTTGCATTGTTGCAACAAGGTAGTCCCATGCAAGAATATGAAGCAATCAAGCCATTGTATGAATTCTTAACAATGCTAAAAAATAACAAGAAACATTATAATGATAACTTTGGCTGGACAATGGTAAAATTCATGCATCAAGAAATGATGAGGGCAACTAAGGCAATAGTGGGGGCTGTTCAATATGTTGCTCTAAATTGTGACGAAGTTTTTACAATTAACAACCAATCTTGGTTGTTTGTTCACTGTGACGTGGTGCAGAATTGGGTAAGGATTCTAGTTCTCATTTTTTTAGACAAAATGCTTGAAGGTTTAGATAGTGATAACTTGACCAAGGTCATTATGGAGGCATTAACAATTGGTGGGGGCTGTTAAGATATCAAATTACCCAAAAGCCCATTTGTTTTGGGGCAAATGGTGTTAATGTTTTTTAAGGCACAAAAAATGGTGTTGTAAAATAGATTTGTGCCACCTATGCCCCTCATTCTATTGGGGTGCATTGCATGGCCCATTAGACTAATTTGGTTATCCAAACATTGTTAGGATTGCCTTTGGTGGTGTGGATTGAGAATTTTCTGCAATGTTTATACTCTTATTTTGCCCATTCACCTAACAGGCATTTGGAGTTCATTAAGATTACGGAACTCATGGCAACAAAGGGGAACAAAATCTTGTGGAAAGTGAAAACAAGGTGGATTTCAATGTTGAGCCCTACCAAAAGAGTTATGGCAGAATACAAAATTCTGCTTGTGAAGATGACTTTAGATAACCCTACAAACCAACAAGGTATGTTGAATTATGAACATCTTTGTGACATCCATATTTTGCTTAGACTTGCTTGCATATTGCCCTTGTTGGAATCTATGCATGTTTTGATCAAATTTGCACAATCTAAAGATGTGTTTGTGTGTGATTTGGTGGTACCCATTAAAGATTGTCAAGGTGATGTTTATAACATGTATTATGATCTGACTTCAAGTTCACTATTGATAGTTTTTCGACTTTCAAATCATTATTCGAGTTGAAGCATGAGAATATCCACATTTGTTGGATAGTTGATGCGAAATCTGGAATTCCACATTTATTGTTGTTGAATCATTGGTGAAAAACCAATGCAAAGGTAAACCTTATAACTTTCTACCTTTCATCCCTTTGCCCCTAATCTCTTTTTTAAAAAATTGATTTATTTTCACTTTCATGCAAGTAATAAGTTTGTGGTTTTGTCTGTTTTGATAGGTGTTGGAAGAGCTTTGGTTCAAGAGCTTGAAATTAGGTTTCTAGCCCATGGTGTCATGGATGCTCTTGGGATTGTGTATCCCTAGTATTGGATGTAGTCGGAATGTGATGCAACATTTTTCAAACACCTTCAAGTTATTAAATCAAATTTCTATTTGGGCAGAACCCACAAGGTGGATGACCAAGATATGATGGTGGGTGAATTATTCAATGCTAATGACCTTGATTACCAACAAGGCATGTTTAAGTTCATAATGAAATCAAATGCAGCAGCATGTATGGCACCTCCTTTTGACTTGAATCCTTTAACCAAAATGTGGTGCCTTGTGACAACATTTCGAGTATTCTCTTCTAGTTTCCCAGAATATTTGAAACTAGTTGAATTGGCAATGGTGTAGATAGTTGGCAATGTGAAGGATGAGAGATGCTTATCTACTTTGGCTTTTATGAAGTCAAAGCTTCAAAATAGGCTTACTACCCACCTATCACTTGTTGTGCACATGTTTTCACAACAATTCTATACTTTGCAAAATTTTCCATATGCAAACTATATTGAGCAATGGTGAGGAACTCGCCATTGATATTGTTATGATGGCTAGGCAATATGCCTTCTGCATTTTTTGGGCTAGTTTTTGCAGAGGCATATACATATTGCTACAAAATTGAATGATTGTTTTGTGAGCCACAGAACTTTGTTTCCATGGTGTTAGCATTTTCTACCCTTTTCTCACAGGGCAATGCCATGGGTTTATATTTTTGATTGTTGTATTTGGGTACTAACTTGTGAGTTTGTAGGTCATTTGTTCTGGAATGGCCAATTCCAAGGGTTCAATTCCCCCATAAGTGCTTCTGTTTGATATACCTTAATATGATATGCTTTGCAAAAAAGTTGTTTGCACTTTGCAATGTGTGTGTAGTATGCACTTCATAGTGCATACTCACATGCCTTCAATTCTACTATTTGGGAGAAGTAGTTGCCAGATTTAGACAAAAACTTTTCACTCATTGCCCAAAACACTCTAAATATAATAACAGAGTAACCAAAAAACTCTAATTTAATTTGAAACATAGCCAAATTTTTTCTCCTTTAAATCTCAAAGAAGGGCCAGAAATTTCATCTTCACGATAACGTGGTAGCCACTTAGAGATCAATAATTTGGGAATGGGGCCGGAAAAAAACTCCCAACAAATCTAAATGTTAGCCAGTTGAGCACCACATGCAGCGCAGATGTAGCACTACAGGCTACTTTGCAAAAATGAAAAAAAAAAAACACTGATGCGTAGAGAAAAGGTTGGCGGAGCCTTTTGGAGTGTGCAAAGGAGACAGTCAGCCTAATGCCACAAGGAGATATTAGGGGGATCCACCTAAGACTACCACCTTGACCTCGCATAACGAT
>Ga0116231_10015044_pt1 | contig 10129 bp, 6 predicted proteins | sample S1TSphgellanicum_2_FD_89695 | JGI IMG/M metagenome (GOLD analysis project Ga0116231, IMG submission 89695) | Host-associated microbial communities from peat moss isolated from Minnesota, USA - S1T2_Fd - Sphagnum magellanicum MG | ecosystem: Host-associated > Plants > Peat moss > Unclassified... | reverse complement strand
AGTATGAATGAGTGGTTGATGGGGGGGAGGGGGGGTAAGATTATGTTTGTTTTTTTGGGTGGGGGGGGGGGGGGGGGGGGGGGGGGGGAGTTGTTGGATTTTTTAATTTCCAATTTGTTATCACCAAGTTCCCATCAAGTTCCCAAAAACGTTCTCAACATGTTCTTCAAGTTGTATAAGTATAACTTATCATATGCACAAATCATGTGTACTTATACATACACCCAATGTGTTCATCATAATGTTTCAATATAACCTCATTTTGTCTCATATGTTTTGTTCACCATTGTCCTCTTGGAACCTATATAGATTGGGCAAATATTTAGACTTATATGATTCTACGTTTGGAGTGAATACTTCTACTTAAAATACTTTAGACTGAATACTAGTACTATGTTGGGGAGATTTCAATGTTTGAATTTTTTTTTGTGATAGGCCAATCAAAGAGGATTGTTGAAAAAAAAAATTTGAACTTGAAAAGCAACCCGAACAAATTAATATGAATCATGCACTAGTCCCACAGTTTCTACCTTGCCATTAACATAGGTCAAAAATGCCAAAGAACAAAGGGTTTGATTTTATTTTTTTGTGGTGTGCTAATCAATGATACACATAAAAAAGGATTTTTTAAAAATTTTGGGGGTACCACAATTAATTAATATGAGTTGCATTACTATAGTAAATGGTAGCTTCAACGCATATTTGTGTAATAATTAGTTAATTGCGGTTGAAAATAAAATATTTTGACGATAAAATATTCAAAGATTCTTTAATTTCCACCTCAAAATTTTGGTTTCTGATTTATTTATTTTATTGATAATTTCAACACTTTTGAAAATAATATATTTAGTGTCGAAGTTACCAAGGTAATACAATATAAATAGGTCTCCATTATAACATCTTTATTCTCATCATCGTTCATGTTTATTAAGCCCCTTTGGGATAGGGAAGTTTGAAGTTTAATATTTTTTAATGGGTGTTGTTTAGGCTTATTTTTTCCACATTGAACAATTTTGCATAAAACTACATAGTTTTCAATTTTGCATGCAACCATGTTGTTCTACTTGTTTTAAAAAGTAGAACAAATAAAATTAACAAGTTTTTTTTCTTTGCATGCTTATGTTGTCCAATCACCTATTCTCATACAAGATACCTACTACTAGGATAGTTTTTAACATTGTGTAAAAATAATGTTAGTTTTTATTTAATGTTGAGCTATATGGTCAAATTATTCAAACCTTGTGGCGAAACATAGTATGCCACATTGACACCTAAACAATGTTCATTATGAGATATTTAACATCTTTGAAGGACTATTACATCAATGTCAACATTGGCATCAATTTTGTCTTTAAATTACCTTATTCAAACAATGTTAGTTTGAGGTTTCTTTTTCTATAGCTATGTTCATCACTGATGTTGTAGCTTTTATGTTATTGTTGTTGTGTTTACATTGCATGGATTTTAAGATTTTAGGTTTTATGTTTATTTTGAAATTGTCAAGGCAAAATAACATTTTTTTTTGCATAGGTCATCATTGTTATTGTTGTTGTTTTTTCCTTGAGTAGAAGCATAAATCATAATAGCATGCACAATTGAGGAGTTTTGATTAATCAATAGGTTTATGTTTGTTATTTTTCAATTGCACCATGGCCCATTGACCCACCAATCTAGGGATTTGAACAATTGTGACTTTGACATTTTATGTTTTTAAATTTTCATTTGTGTAATAGCTAAGGTTTCCTTTAGATATTTTGGCTTGTGTCAACATTGGTAGCATTCTTTTGCAACAACATTTGAAGCTAATTTTACATCTTCTACTAGCTTAGTTCATATTTATATCCCCTTGCAATAGTTCAATTCAAAGTTTTTAAATAAATTAAAAATGTTTACACCATTACATTTGATCCATTATTTTTTGACATTAAAATTTGGATGGTCATTGAGTTCCCATTATTTCACATTTGAGTCTAGGTGCAAGCATTTGGTTAATAAGTAGGCTTGCAATCCCACATATTATTTATAGTTTTAATGCTTTTGGAATCAAATTTGGATTCCTTTAGACATTGATGGTTAATCTTGGTTAATGTGTTTGCAATCAACCCATTGATTTAATGGATGTTCATGTATTCACCTCCTTTAACAAATGTATGAGTACACATGAATTAGGCATATGCTTTTGCTTCCACACCAATGGGCAGGGATAATTTTTTTTTCAATTGGTTATGAATTGTCAACTTGGAAAACCATTGAGTCAAGGGGGTAAATGTTTCAATTGTCACCTATTGTAAAGCATGAACATCTTCCATAAGGTTTTACAAGATTATAAAGAACTAAGATATGTGTTTAATTTATTGATTATATTTAGATATTTTGTGGGGATGCTTGTAATTTTTAATTTTTAATTTTAATTTTGACCTTTTGACTTTGAATTCAAAGAGGGTGGCTTTGTGTCTTTTCTTCAAGTTTAAAATTGTTTACAAGATTTCATTCATTGTTTTCATCATCATTTCAAGATCCAATTTTCATACATGTATCAATTTACATATTTAATTATTTAAGATTTTATAGCATTACCCTTTCACTAGTTGTTTTTTGAACTTCTAATGTAAATTCAAGGTTGACACCTCTAAAGCTTAGAGGCCATTTGGAGTTACAATTTTGTGAACAATTCACTTCCCATTTTTTAGAATTTAAATTAGTTTTTTAGGCAAATGATTTGGCTAACATGTAATTAATTGTTGATATTTTTTGTACATTCTTGCACACAAAATTGATTTCAATGTGGTTTAAGATTTGAATCAACTTTTTGAGCAAATGACTTAGCTAACATGTAACTAATTGTTAGTTCTCCCCCATACATTATTCCACACAAAATTCATTTTCATGAGATTGAATATTTGAATTAACTTTTTGGCCAAATGACTTAGTTATCATGTAATTAACTATGAGTTCTCCCCATACATTGCTCCACACAAAATTCAATTCCATGAAGTTTAAGAACAAATTTAGATTTTCCCAACATCAACATTCCAATTTTTTTGCAATGTGCATTTGTTGACATCAACCTTTTTAAGAAGGGTTAAATAAGTTCAAAAGTATCATCATCATCACATTGGAATAATTATTATTATTTAGGTATTGAAATTTTTCATAAATTATAATTTAAACACAAGAAAAATGGAGTCATCAAAGTCAACATTTATGAAATTAACTTTTCATTCTAGTAAACATAAGTCTTTGGTTGCATCCATAGACAACCAAACGGATTTTGAAATATTTGCATTAACAAGTTAAGTTGAGACATTATAACTTCTAAGGTCTTTCTTTCTCAATCATCAACATATTTATCAAACAATGAGTATCAATTCTTCTTCAAAGATCCAAATTTCATCCATTAAAAAAAATTATAACCACCAAATTTCCATTATATCCCATGACTTCTAATTTGTCACATGCTATTGGTTGTTGAAATAAACTTAAGTTTGCAACTAAATGAAGACTTAGGTTGGTTTTGAGCTAAGATTCAATCCATTCCTACTGTCCTTTCTATTTCATCTTTCTTGTTGTGTTCACTTGCAAGAAAAGAGATTTTTAAGGTTACATCGTTTGCAGACTCAATGACTTATGAAATGGGGGCACCATTAGATGTCTTTGTAATTTTGACATAATTCCAAAACAAAAGATCTTTAGTTTCACATTACTATAACAAGGATTTAAAGTTTTCTTTGTTCTTCATATTAGATTTTTAAATGTATTCAAGGTTTTCCAATGCATAGACAAATGACAAACACAAAATATATGAGGTTGTGCGAAAGCCAAATTTTGTTGAGGGCATCCATCATTGTGAAAGGTTGTAAAAACAATTTTTGTGCCATTGCAAATATGAAGGCTTTTGCAATTCATCAAGGTAGGATTTGGTTCTAGTAATAGATTTAGTAGCCTTGGTTGTAGTGCAATTATGCAATTTTGAAATTTGTAAAGAATTGAAATGGCTAGTTTTGAAAAAAAACAAATAACCATGCAATATTAATTTTGACATGCCCATTCATTGCAAGTGCGAATATATTATCGTTTGCTATTATTTTTTATTCAATTGTGGATCATTAATGTGTCTACATAGAAAGACATTATAGCTTCAAACTATAATTGTGTACCCATAAAATCTAGTCATTTTGGTGACTTGCTTAACTTGCTTCAATGTTTCAAACTTATTCTCATAAGATAAACCATGTTGTAATTGAGCAAGTTCATTTAAGGGTCAAAGTGATGAAATAACATGGCATAATGCAAGATATTACATATTGTAATAACATTGTTGAAACATATTGCATTATAACTAAGCAAGAAAATTCGTTGTTAAGGTTGGCACTAAAATTTGAAACATGGTCCCTCTATTTTCTTACTAATTTTAAGGTAGAAATTGATGTTACACCAATTTGTAACAATCCTTAGTAGGACCTTATGACTCAAGAGCAAAGTGCATCATCAATTTTCACTCAAAAAACAATTTAATGAGAGGATGCAAAAACATAACATTCATCTATAGTGGCATCCAAATGAAAAGCCTTCCTCCTAATAAGGAATATTATTATAACTTGAAACATAAGGAGGTTTGAATTTTTAGTCTTTTAATATTGTGATGCCTACCTCTTGGTTAATAAGAGGATTCATTTAACATTAATGGAAATCACCATATCATGGTGATAATGCCCCCATTATTTTATAACCTCTAGTTTTGTTGGAGTGAAAGTTTTTTACAATAAAATCACATTAATATACAATTCATTTTTTTACCATTTTTCTTTATGAATGCAAATTAGCCAATTTTTGCAGTATGAGGATTTAATGGTGTATAATAATGTAAAAAAAAAATGTTTTTAGGGTTTCTATTTGTAGATTTCATATTCAATTGTAGAAAATTAAATATAAAAAAACAAGTTGAACATTTCAATGAAGTTAACAAACTTCACATGACAAATATAAAGGTGTAATACTCAAACTATTGTTATGCCAAAATTGTAGATGCCATTTTCAAAATGCTAAACATATTGTAGAATATTGCCCACTTGTGGTAAGGTTGACAAAAGCTTGACCAAATTAAATACACAATATTTCTTACCAAAATATTCATTACATTACCAAAGGTACCCATGTACAACCAAATGGTTTTTGAAATATTTGCATCAACAAGTTTACTTGGGCCACCAAAAGTGTTAAGGTTCTTTGTTAGCGATCATCAACACATTTATCAAACAATGAGTATCAATTCCTCTTCAAAGATCAAAACTTCGTCCCTATTAAAAAATCATAACCACCAAATTTCCAATATTTCCTATGACATCTAATTTATCATGTGTTATTGGTCATTGAAATAAACTTAAGTTTGTAATTAAGTAAAGACTTAGGTTGGTTTTTGACCTAGGATTCAATTCATTCCTATTTTCCTTTTTGTTTAATTCTTCTTGTTGTGTTTGCTTGCAATAAAAGAGATTTTTATGGTTACATCATTTACACACCATGACAACTTATGAAATGGGGGCATCATTAGAGGTCTTTGCAAATTTGACATAATTTGAAAACAAGAGATTTCTAGTTTCACATTATTATAAAAAGGATTCCTATTTTTCTTTGTTCTTCATATTAGATTTTAAAAAGTATTTATGGTTTCCAATGCATAGAGGAATGACAAACACAAAACATATGAGATTATGTTAACACCAAATTTTATTGAAAGCATTCATCTTTATGAAAGGTTGGAACAAATTTTTTTGTGCCACAAATATTAAGGTTTTTGTGATTGAACAAGCTTGGACTTGATTTTAGCAATATATTTAGTATTTGGTTGTAGTGCAATTATGCGATTTGTAAAGCATTGAAATGGCTAGTTTTTAAAAAAACAAATAACCGTGCAATATTAATATTGACACAGATTCATTGGCTGCTCTTTTCAATGCAATTGTGCATCATTCATTTGTTTACATAAAATATTGTAACTTTGAATTGCATTTGTTTACCCATAAAATCTAATCATTTTGGTGACTTGCTACAATTGCTTCAATGTTTTCCAACTTATTTTCATAGGATAAACCATGTTGTAATTTAGTAGGTGCATTAAAGGGCCAATTTAATGAGATCATGGCATAATGTACAATATTGCATATGGACATGTTGACAAATGCTTGATGAATTTAAACATACAATACTCCTTCCCAAAACATTTATTATATGCCCACACATTTCCAAGTCTCTATGGGAAAAACTAACAACGTATGCTGTTTGCATTGTTCCGCTTCCATTCCATAGAAATTGACAAGTAGTCAATCTATTTGTAATTTCTCCTTGATTAGGTCTATTAAGCTACGTAATATGGGAAGGATTCGCCCTATTGGATCATTATTTTGACATAACTTCACATGGATTATGTCATCATACTTACTGTTTTTATAGATAAACTCCTCCACTACGTCTTCAATTCTACTTATAACCTTGAATAGAACCTTGAGTAAGGTAGATGATGTCCATGTTAGGAATACTACCATCACACCTATGCCCACCGTGGCTTGCATAATGCTGGTATAGCTTCGAATTGGAGGTAACACTACAAAGCCAGCACATGCAAACGCGCCCATCACACATGCAACTGAAACAGTCAGAAGCGCATAAGCTAAACGAAGTGACGTCCGCAAAGACTGCACCACTTCTCCAATATATGTCTGTTTCTTTGGGGGCCGTGCAGCAGTTGCTCCCACCATGAGGGTTGCAATAGCGAAAAAGAAGGACATCGAGTTGAAAACCCAGAATATTTTCATGATTGGATGGCCTTCAACGGAAACAAATGATGGGTACATCCCAGACGGGGTGGGAGATTCTGCACCAGGGCTTGCACTTCCAAAGAACGGAGAATAGCCTAAAGGTGGTTGGAGCCATCCGGCAAATGTCACACTTGCAATCAAGGCAGCTCCAACAAGAATAGCATTTGCTGCATCCACATGCAGCTGCCTGTCCCTGTACAATCTTTTCACTTGCTTCTCAACCTCAGGTATATCCGTCAAGATCTTCGCTATTTCATCCCCCTTCATATCCGTTGCAATTTGAAGAGCGGTCAAGCCTACGTCGTTTTCTAATGTAGCTCCTAGGCGTGCTTTTGGGTTATGACATAAGACCTTCACGACACTTGTGTGGCCATATAATGAAGCTAACTGCAGTGGAGTACTATCAACACAATAGAGACGTACATATTGTTTTGACACATCAAACGGATTTAATGTGTAATTTCTCCCATATGACGATCTATTCACAATTAGGGATTCATCCACAGCCATGGAATGGGTTTCATTAACATCGAATTCTCTTTCCTTGTTAAGAAGTATTGCGTTGACTACTTCATCATGCCCCATTTTCGCAGCCCAATGAAGAGGTATAGAATACCATCTAGTCCAACTGCGTCTCTTACACGCTAAAAGAGTGTTTACCATTTCTACATTCCCCAATTTGGCAGCTAAATTAAGAGGAGTTAATCGACATTTGAAAGCGAAGTAATACAAGCAGCCAGATGTTGTTAAAAATGTTCTTTCAATATGCTCTCCATCTTCTCTCAAATGAAGATCATCAAAATCATAGGTGTTTGGTCCATAGATGTTGTAGGCTTCTTCTAGTTCCATGAGCCGTTCAGCCAACTCACATATCGCTTGAAGCAACTGTTTTTGAGCAAGATTAAACAACTCAAGCTGTCTAAATAGCTTGTCATAGTTGCTAACTGTAGCGCGCAGATACGCATCCATGAATGTAGTGTCATAGTTGCTCGGTATGGTAGGAAGATAAGCATCTGTCCACGCATATTGACTATTTGATGCCATCTTTCTTCAGATCACAACACAGCTGTCGAGATGCAAGATGCTTGCCCACGTCCTGCAGAAGAACAAAAGACTGTTCAGTGATATGTCAAGCTTTCTGAATTTTTTAACAGGTCAGTACAGAAAATACAGAAACTGTTGCACATCAAACATTTGAGAATGAGGCTACAAAAGGAAGTCACATGCGGGAAACTGATATGGACATCGACAATTCATGACAGATATTTAACCTATGGCGGTTTAAAAACCCCACGTTCCACTGTCAAGCAATTAAACGACAAGGACCAAATCGAAACAGAAGTTTGACTGAGGAGCACGATGTTGCCGTTCTCTGCATTAACCACCAAAATGAGAAAAATTGGAGATTCTGCAAATCAATTAAACAGTGGAAAATGCATTAAAAAAAAAGAAAAACATATAGTTTGACAAAAAGAAGAGAATTTAAAATACCTGATGAAAGAAAATCGATTACGTTTGTAAGATCAAAAGAAAGAAGCGTCCAGGGATTTTGAAGGCACCCAAACGCTAAAGATTCTTCAGCACAGAAAAACAACGCAGTTAAGAAGCTCCAGTAATGCTCCAAGAATAAAACCTGCAGAGCCAGAGGCTGCACCCAAGACATCTAATAACATCATACGGGGTAACACGGACATAACGGCTTCAAGATATCTCAAAATCAGAACAGCCACCACCAAAGTCTTGAGAACTATACGTTCTGCTCAAAAGCTTCACAATCTGCTGCAAGCGAGAAGGTTGGAGTTGCATATGCCCCCAACCCAACAAACGCCTGAATTTATCAGGGAGCTTCTGGAGCCAGCAGGTCCATCTTGTGCATCCTTCAGCGATAAGAAGAGCTTGCCGCTAATTTGTTATTTTGTTAAAGCCTTAATTTACTGTTTTCTAGCAGATTTCTTCTTTCAACTCCTCTGCTCACTTGGGTTTCCATGCTACAATCTGGTACTGGTGCTGCTTCTGTGCTTTATTTTCGATGTACCACTTGTCACAACCAGACTGGGGCTGGCATCACTTGACAAGCTCTCTGGATTATTTGCGATTTTTAAAAGGTCAGCAAATCAAATAAAGCCACTGCCGCACAACAAAAAAAACTGAAAAAAAGGCCGCAAAGAATGTAGTATGCAGCCTGGCAACCAGTTTTGATCATCAACGATTAATATGAAAAGAATTCACCTGCGGCTGTTCACGAACTCCACGCCCAACAGTAAAACAATAGAAAAGCGCGCAACAATTTGAAATAGAAGTGTGACTAACTAGCAGGTTGTCGGCGTTTTCTCCTGAGCATGCATCAACACCCAAATAAGAGAATTTCTAGACTCTGCAAATGATGAAAGAGTAAAAACATGTGAAGAATGACAGAAGAATTATAGGTTCTTCAGTGAAAAGAAGAGAATAAAGTACCTGATGAAGGAAAATCGTTGATGTCTGTGAAACAAGCAAAAGAAACGTCTAGGACTTGCAAAGCCACCGAGGAGCTAAAGCTTCTTAATATGCAGCCTGAAAACCAGACATGATCCTCAACGATTTAAGTGACAAGAATTTCACCTGCAGCTGTACAGAAACTCCACGCCCCTCTATAAAATAATAAAAAAGCCAGCGACAACTTGGAATATCGTTGGCTTCTGTGACAACAAGCAAAAGAAACGTCCAGGACTTGCAAAGGTACCCAAGAGCTAAAGCCTCTTGAACGAAGGAAAACAAAGACTTTAAGAAGTTGGTAATGCTGTAGAATAGAAGAAGCAGAGCCAGATGATACACCCAGGACACCTACTTAAATTAGACGAGCTAACAAGGACATTAATACTTGAAGAAATCCCGAAACGGGAACAACCACCACTAAAGTCGTTCTCAAGACTATGCGTCACTCTCAGAAGCCTCAGAATCCACTACTATAGAGAAGATTAGGGTACACATGCACTCAATTTAACAAGCTGGTTCGATGTTACGAGCGAGCTTCTGAATCTGAAAAATCCGGCTTGGACATCTTGCAAACACTAGAAAAACTTGCTGAGCTTTATAGCTCAAACCCATTTCCTTACCGATGTGTCAACAGGGAGAGCTTGTAATTAATAACTTTTTTTGGATTCCCTGTGGTACCATCAAGAAATTTTTGAATTTCCCCTATGCAAACATGAAATGGTTTGTTTAAGAATGGGAAAATACAAAGATACCCCTATTTCACACAGGTTTTTTGTTAATGGCGAATTTTCGTCACTTGATGAAAAATGAAGGGCTGCAAACTGTCCAAAGGAGTTTTT
>Ga0116231_10015043_pt1 | contig 10129 bp, 4 predicted proteins | sample S1TSphgellanicum_2_FD_89695 | JGI IMG/M metagenome (GOLD analysis project Ga0116231, IMG submission 89695) | Host-associated microbial communities from peat moss isolated from Minnesota, USA - S1T2_Fd - Sphagnum magellanicum MG | ecosystem: Host-associated > Plants > Peat moss > Unclassified... | reverse complement strand
TCGTGCGCCTGCCCCAGCTTCTCGCCCCGCAGCGCCCAGGAATACCCGATGTAATTCAGCAGATACGGCTGGTTCGGCGCCAGCGCCAACGCCTGCATCAAATCCGGCTGCGCCGCCGCCCAGTCGCCGCCCTGGTCCTCGCAAATCCCGCGGTCGAAATACAGCGTCCACGCCGCCGCCGGCGCCGGCTGCCCGGTCAGCGCGATCGCCTTGTCATACTGCCCGATCGCCGCCGCATACTCATCATTCCCACGCAGGATATCGCCCGCCGCCGCCGCCACGTCCGGATCGTTCGGCGCCATCGCCTGCAACTTCGCCAGCAACGCCACCGCCTGGTCCGGCCGGTTCAGCGCCGCCAGCAGATTCGCCTCCTGCATCGCCGCGGCGCCATACAGCGGATCATCCGGCCCCACCGGCTCCAGCGTCGCCAGCGCCGCCGCCAGTTGCGCGTCGTTCGGCGGCGGCGGCGGCGGCCCGCTCTGGCTCGGCGCATCCCCCGCCTGCACATTCGCCAGCAACAGCCGCGCCGCCGCCAGATCCGGCCGCAGCGCCAGCGCAAACCGCAAAAACGTCGTCTGCAACAGCGCCTGGGACGGCTGGGTCAGCGACCCCGCCAGCGTCAGATACGCCTCCGCCATCCCGTCCGTCGGCGAATTGATCACCGGCCGCGCCACATTCGCCTCCAGCGCCGGCAGCGCGATCGCCAGCTCCGGATGCGTCGCGGTCACCTGCGCCAGCACCGCCCGGGCCGCCGCCAGATTCCCCTGCCGCGCCTGCCAGCTCGCCAGAATCTGCGCCAGCCGCAAATTCATCGCCGGCGTCGCCGCCGCCATCGCATAATACTGCGACGCATCCTTCATATCGTTGCCGCCATCGGCGATCAGCGCCGCGTTCAGCACGTCCACCGGCGCAAACGGCCCGCTGCCCATCCCCGCCGTCAGCGTCGCGATCGCCCCGGCGGTATCCCCGCCGCCCGCCTGCGACCAGGCCAGCAGCAACGGCCTGATCAGCCCCGACAGCTGGTCCTGCGACAATTGCGAAAACTCCGCCGCCGCCGCGCCATACCGCCCCGCCAGCGCGTCCTGGTTGCCCAGCAGCATCACCGCCAGCGCATTCCCCGCGTTCTGGTCCGCCAGCGCCTCCGCCCGCGGACTTCCCGCCAGCAGCGCCGCGATGAACGCCTCGTTCGCCAGCGACCGGTTGCCCGGATCGGCCCGCAGCGCCTCCGTATAATACGTCGTCGCCACCGCCGGGTCCGCCTGCGAATCCGCATAGCGCGCCGCCAGAAACGCCCCGTACGCATTGCCCATCGCCGCCGGATCGGCCCCGCCCGCCGGCGCCGCGGCACAGGCGGAGAGCAAAATGCACGCGCCGATCACCCCGCGCCAGCCGCGCGCTATGCAATTCACATCCATCTGCCGCATGTAGCATCGCCCCCGCCGTTATGTCAGTGGCAACCGGCCCCCAGCCGCGTTAAGAAACAACCGGAAACAGGGACGAACGACGTGATTCAGGGCTACCAGGCAACCACCGCGGGCATCACCGTCACCGTCCGCGTCTTCTACCTCGCCGACAAATCCAACCCGGACGCCGCCCAGTTCGTCTGGGCCTACCGCGTCAACATCGCCAACGGCGGCCGCCGCACCGTCAAACTCCTCGCCCGCACCTGGCATATCACGGACGCTCACGGCCACACCCAGACCGTCCACGGCGATGGCGTGGTCGGCGAACAACCAACCCTCGAACCCGGCGAGAGCTTCGAATACACCTCCGGCACGCCGCTGCAGACCCCCACCGGCTTCATGACCGGCCGCTACCACATGATCGACACCGCCGCCGGCGAGGAATTCGACATCGCCATCCCCTCGTTCTCCCTCGATAGCCCCCACCACCCCCGCCAACTCCACTGACCGAAAAAATCCCGTCATGCCCGCCAAAGCGGGGATCTTCCTCCCCACACCCAAGGTCCCGAAAATCCCCCGCTTGCCAGAACCCCACCCCCGCCCATATGCCGCTTAAACCTTCCGTAAGGAGAATTACTTGAACGTCCAGTCCCCCAAGCCGGCCCCGCAGACCGCGCTGAAAAAACCCTCCCGCCAGGAGGCCGAAGCCGCGGTCCGCACCCTGCTCCGCTGGGGCGGCGAGGACCCGGAACGCGAAGGCCTGATCGACACCCCCGCCCGCGTCGTCCGCTCCTACGAGGAATTTTTTCGCGGCTACGCGGAAGATCCCGCCGCCATCCTCGCCCGCACCTTCGAAGAGATCGAGGGCTATGACGAAATGGTCGTCCTGCGCGACATCCGCATCGAAAGCCATTGCGAACACCACATGGTGCCGATCATCGGCCGCGCCCATGTCGGCTATCTCCCCAACACCCGCGTCGTCGGCATCTCCAAACTCGCCCGCGTGGTGGACGCCTACGCCCACCGCTTCCAGATCCAGGAAAAACTCACCGCCCAGATCGCCAACACCATCAACGACGTCCTGCAGCCGCGCGGCGTCGCGGTGGTGATCGAGGCGAGCCACCAATGCATGTCCACCCGCGGCGTCCACAAGCCCGGCTCCAGCATGGTCACCAGCCGCATGCTCGGCGCCTTCCGCGACGACGCCTCCACCCGCCGCGAATTCCTGGCCATGATCTCCTCCCGCGCCTGCACCACCCCGGAGTCCTAGCCCCGCCGCCCCGCCCATCGCCCTCACCCGTCATGGCCGGGCTTGACCCGGCCATCCACGCCTTCCTCGCTCCCCAAACCCCATAACCCGTCATGGCCGGGCTTGACCCGGCCATCCACGCCTTCCCTTTCCTTCCCGTCCCTTCCCATCGCACCAGACTCATCCGCCTGTCGCAAAAATTCCACTTTCCTAACTTTTAACCCCTGCTTACACTATCGCATCAAAACGAGATGCGCCGGTCGCCGCGCCATCGCAAAATGCCAGGGACGCGCCGCATGACCATCACCAGCATCACCTCCGGGCACACCAGCGCCGGCCTCACCATCTCCGGCGGCAACGAATACCTCGTCCTCTCCGGCGGCCTCGCCAGCGCCAACACCGTCGAAGACTTCGGCGAACTCGTCGTCGCATCCGGCGGCAGCGCCACCGCCAACACCATCGTGAACGAAGGCCAGCTGCTGATCTCCGCCGGCGGCACCGGCATCGGCAACGTCATTTCAGCTTACGGCCAGGCCACCATCGCCGGCACCGCCTCCAACACCCTGGTCGAAGGCTATTCCAGCAACGAAACCGTCATCGCCGGCGGCACGGCCTTCGCCACCACAATCGGCCCGGACGGCACGGAAACCGTCGCCGCCGGCGGCCTCGCCAGCGGCGCCATCATCGGCAGCACCGGCCTGCAAATCGTCAGTTCCGGCGGCACCGCCAGCGGCGCCAAAATCGGCCTGGACGGGCAGCAAACCATCTCCGGCGGCGCCGCCTACGCCACCTCGGTCGGCGCCGGCGGCCTGCAATACGTCTCCGCCGGCATCTCCTACAAGACCACCGTCGGCAGCGACGGCGCGGAAATCGTCGCCGCCGGCGCCACCGCGTCGGGCACCACCATCAGCAGCGGCGGCTTCCTCGTCGTCCTGTCCGGCGCCACCGTCACCGGCCCCACCCCGCTCGCCGGCGCCACCATCGTCTCCACCGGCATCTTCACCTCGGCGGACGGCCAGTACACCGCCACCGCCACCCTCTCCGGCGCCACCGTCACCAACAACGCAGTCCAACTCGTCCTCGCCGGCGGCACCGCCACCGACACCACGCTCACCTACAACGACCTGCAAATCGTCTATTCCGGCGGCGCCGCGATCGACGAATCAGTCGTCGAGGCCACGGTCATCCTGTCCGCCGGCGCCACCGCCACCGGCACCACGATCAGCTTTGGCGACCTCGACGTCTCCGCCGGCGCCACCGCCAGCCTCACCACGCTCGCCGATTACAGCCAGGAATACGTCGTCTCCGGCGGCACCGCGGTCGGCGGCTCGGTCGGCGGCAGTGCCGAATTATCGCTCTTCGGCGGCAGGGATTTCGGCACCGCCATCAGCGGCGGCAGCGCCACCATCGCCGCCGCCGGCCTCGCCGTCTCCGCCACCGTCTCATCCGGCGGCATCATCGGCGTCGCCTCCGGCGGCGCCACCAGCGGCACCATCATCGGCAATCACGGCCTGGAAATCCTCTCCGCCGCCGCCACCGCCACCGGCACCATCGTCGACAGCGGCGGCGTCCTCCTCGTCCTGCCCGGCGCCACCGCCACCAGCACCACCGTCTCGCACGGCGGCTACCAGGTCTCCACCGGCATCCTGGTCGACAACCCCTATTCCGGCTTCACCATCACCAAAGGCACGCTCAGCGGCAACGCGCTGTCCTCTGGCACCGTCGAATACGTCCTCGCCGGCGGCACCGCCTCTGCGTTCACCGTGGGCGGAACCGCCGCCGCCAAAATCTATTCCGGCGGCAAGGCGGACCAGGCGCTCGTCAGCGGCGGTTTCCTGTACCTCTACGCCGGCGGCGCCGCCACCGGCACCGTGGTCAGCGCTGGCGAGGTGTTCATCTCCGCCGGCGCCGAAACCACCGGCACCGATCTCCTCGACGGCACGGAACTCGTCAATTCCGGCGGCACCGCCACCGGCACCATCGTCGCCGGCCCATACGCGCAGGCGTATGTCGATGGCGGCAAGGCGATCGGCGCCACCGTCAGCGGCGCGCAATACGTCGAAGCCGGCGGCACCGCGACCGCCACCACCATCGCCAGCGGCGGCGCGCAATTCGTCCAATTCGGCGGTACCGCCACCAGCACCACCGTCGCCAGCGGCGGCAACCTGTTCGTCTCCGGCTCCGGCGCCGCCAACCGCACGACGATCAGCAGCGGCGGCGTGGTCGGCGTCGGCGCCGGCGGCACCACCAGCGGCGACACCATCCTGGCCGGCGGCGTCGAAATCCTCTCCGGCGGCAGCGCTTTCGCCGCCACGGTGGACAGCGGCGGCTACCTCGTCGTCCTGCCCGGCGCCACCGCCTCCGGCACCGTCAACAGCGGCGGCGCCGTCGTCTCCACCGGGGTCTTCCTGCTCAACGCCAGCGCCAGCATCACCGCGGGCAAGACCGTCAGCAGCGCCACGCTCAGCTCCGGCGGCATCGGCTACGTCCTCTCCGGCGGCCTCGCCACCGCCCTCGCCGTCACCGGCGGCACCCTCATCGTCTACGCCGGCGGCACCACCGCGCGCGCCGTCCTCACCGGCGTCCCGAGCAGCCTCTTCACCATCGCCCCAGGCACGCTGGACGTCCTCTCCGGCGGCCTCGCCAGCGCAACCTCGGTCGGCTCCGGCGGCGTCCAATACGTCTTATCCGGCGGCCACGCGCGCAGCACAATCATCCAGTCCGGCGGCGCGGAAATCATCGACGTCGGCGGCGTCGCCAGCTTCACCTCGGTCGGCGCCGGCGGCGCCCAATACGTGGACGGCGGCGCCACCTCCGGCACCACCATCGCCAAAGGCGGCGCCGAATTGGTCGCCTCGGGCACCGCCAGCGGCACCAATGTCAGCAACGGCGGCCTGCTGCTGAACAGCGCGCTGACCGTCAACGCGAAAATCCTCTCCGGCGGCGTCGAAACAATCGCCAGCGGTGCTGTCGCCAGCGGCACGATCATCAGCGCGGGCGGCACCGAAATCGTCTCCGCCGGCGGCACCGCCGCCGCCACCACGGTCGACAGCGGCGGCCAGCTCATCCTCCTGCCCGGCGGGATCGCCAGCAACACCACCACCGCCACCGGCGGCCACGTGGTCTCCACCGGCGTCGTGATCCAGAACGGCAACAAATACACCGCCACCACCACCGCCACCAGCATCACCATCGCCTCCGGCGGCACCGAATACGTCCTCGCCGGCGGCCTCGCCGCCAGCAACACGCTGATCGACGCCACCCAGATCATCGTCTCCGGCGGCCATGCCGTCCAAGACACCGCCAGCGGGACCGGCTACACCATCAGCGGACTCGCTGAATCGACCATCATCGTCTCCGCCGGCGGCACCGCCACCGGCACAATCCTGTCCGGCTTCGCCACCCTCACGCTCTCCGGCGGCACCGCCATCGGCACCATCGTCCAGGACCAGAGCAGTTCGGAAATCGTCGCGGCCGGCGGCATCTCGCTGGACGACACCGCCGAAGCCGATGGCGAGATCATCGTCGCGGCCGGCGGCACCGCCACCGGGACAACGATCAGCGCAAATGGCCTCGCCGTGGTCTCTTCCGGCGGCGCGACGACCAGCGCCACCGTGGTCGGCTTCGGCGCCCTCAACATCTCCTCCGGCGGCGCCGCCTACGAAACCCAGATCCACCAAGGCTTCGAGTCCATCTACACCGGCGGCCGCTCGGTCTCCGCCACCATCTTCTCGGGCGGCGTCCAGTTCGTCTATGGCGGCACCGCCAGCGGCGCCGCCATCAGCAGCGGCGGCGTCCAGGAACTGTCCGACGAATTCGGCGGCAGCACCGCCATCGCCACCTATGTCGGCAGCGGCGGCCTGCAACAAATCGCCGCCGGAACCACCGCCAGCAAAACCCAAATCGCCGCCGGCGGCACCGAAACCGTCCTCTCCGGCGGCGCCGCGGACGCCACCACCACCCTCTCCGGCGGTACCGAGGTGGTCGACTACGGCGCCACCGCCAGCGGCGCCATCGTCAGTTCCGGCGGCACCCTCATCGTCTTCGGCGCCGCCACCGCCACCACCTCGAAAACCGGCGCCAACATCCTCGCCGCCGGCCTCGTCCTCTCCTCCGGCGGCAAATACACCAGCGAAACCACCACCAGCGGCGTGACCCTCGGCTCCGGCACGATCGAATACGTCCTCGCCCGCGGCGTCGCCACCGCCACCAACGTCGATCAACTCGGCGCCGCCATCGTCTATTCCGGCGGCACGACCCTCGGCGCCGCGATCGCCGGCGGCACCGAGACCGTCTTCGCCGGCGGCGCCGCCAGCGCCACCACGGTCAGCGACTTCGGCGAGTTCCGCCTCTCCGGCGGCACCGCCTACGGGGTCACCGCCAGCAACATCGGCAACGTCTCGATCTTCTCCGGCGGCGCCATCAGCGGCGCCACCGCCAGCCTCAGCGTGATCGACGTCTTCAGCGGCGGCCAGCTGTTCGACGCGACCATCCTCAGCGGCGGCAGCATCGACAATGACGGCGGCGCAACCGCCGGCGACTTCATCTCGGCCGGCGGCGAATATTTTCTGGAAAACCACGGCACCGACAGCGGCGCCAAGCTCGGCAGCGGCGCGGACATGTTCGTCTTCGGCGCCGGCGCCGCCTCCGCGACAACCATCCAGGCCGGCGCCACCCTGACGCTCTCCTCTACCTCCGCAACCGCGACCGGGGCGGTCGTCGAAAGCGGCGGCCTCATCCTGGTCTCCAGCGGCGGCGCCACCTACGGCGCCACGGTCGAAAGCGGCGGCGTCGAGGTCGTCTCCTCCGGCGGCACGGCCAGCGGCACAAATGTGGACAGCGGCGGTCTGCTGATCATCCTGCAAGGCGCCGCCGGCCCCGGCAGCGTGGTCGCCGCCGGCGGCCACGCCGTCTCCACCGGCGTTATCACCTACACCCCAACCGCCGGCTACACCGCCCAGGGCAGCGCCGCGACCGGCATCACCCTCAGCGGCTTTTCCGCCTTTGAAGACGTCCTCTCCGGCGGCACCGCCACCAGCAACACATTCGAAGGCGGCGCCGTCCAGACCGTCTACCGCGGCGGCAAAACCGTCGGCACCATCCTCGCCGGCAGCTTCGGCAACGCAACCGAAACCGTCTCCTCGGGCGGCAGCATGTCCGGCACGCTGATCGAGGCCTATAGCCAAGCCTATGTCGACGCCGGCGGCCTCGCCGTCGGCGCCACCGTCAGCGGCCACAATGCCGCGCTCTACGTCTACGGCGGCGCCGCCCGCAACACCCTGCTCACGGACCAAGGCCAGCTCTACGTCACCAGCGGCGGCGTCACCTCCGGCACCCGGGTCACCGCCCTCACGGTCGAGACCGCCGGCTCCGGCGGCACCCTGGTCAACGCCACAATCGACGCCAACGGCGCCCAGGATGTCGATTTCGGCGGCATCGCCAGCGGCACCAAAATCGCCAAGCGCGGCAGCGAAACGGTCTCCGCCGGCGGCCTCGCCAGCGCCGCCACAATCTCCCAGGGCGGCGACCTCGCCATCCTCTCCGGCGGCACCGCGGACGGCATCAATGTCCTCTCCGGCGGCTACCTCCTCGTCCTGCCCGGCGCCGCCGTCTCCGGCACCACCAGCAGCACCGGCGCCCATGTCGTCTCCACCGGCACCATCATCTTCCGTCCCGGCAGCGGCTACGCGGTCTATCCGGGGGCTGCCACCGGCCAGACCGTCTCCGGCGCCAACGCGTTCGAGGCCGTGCTCGCCGGCGGCACCGCCAGCAACGGCACGATCGGGTTCGGCGCCGATCTGACCATCGATTCCGGCGGCAAGGCGGTCGGCGAAACCATCTCCGGCGGCAGCGCCACCATCGCCGCCGCCGGCAAGCTGCTCGCCGGCACCGTCATCGGCGGCGACCTGCTGGTCACCTCCGGCGGCACCGACTCCGGCACCAGCCTGACCCGTTACAGCGACGCCACCATCGCCGCCGGCGGCGCCGCCAGCGCCCTCGCCGTGGACAACGCCTCCCTCGTCGTCTCCGCCGGCGCCACCCTCTCCGGCGTCACCATCTCCGGCTACAATGCCTACGCCGCCACCATCACCATCGCCGCCGGCGCGCACCTCTCCGGCACCCTCGCCTTCGCCGGCGCGGGCACGATCAATTTCGGCGCCACCCCCACCAACATTATCTCCGGCTTCGTCGCGGGCGACGAGATCCAGCTCACCAACGCCACCTACGCCGCCGGCGAGACCGTCAGCGTCACGTCAGCCGGCCTGGTCACCATCTCCGGCGGCGGCAAAAGCTACAATCTGCACATCGCCGGCGCCACGGTCGGCGAAACCGGCTTCTCCGCCACCATCGGCGACTATGGTGAGGGCGGCATCCTCCTCACCACCGCCAACACCGCCGCCATCGCAGCCCCCCGCCCCGCCATGACCTTCCTGCGCCCGCGCCTCACCCCCTTCGGCCTCTCCCTCACCCTCGCCGCCCCAGCCGCCACCGCGCTGCACGCCGAGACCGAAATCGCCGCCCGCCCACAAGCCGCCTTCCCCGCCGCCCTGCGCCCCGACCCTTTCACCCCGCCAGCCCTCGCCACCCGCCACGCCACCCTGCACCACATTTTCCTGTAACCCGCCTTAACTTTTCGTGCCCCCATTGCGCCCACCCACCCTTCCGCGCCACAAGCGCATTGCAAAACGGTGACAACGCGGGAGCGCGCATGGCAAATGGCTTCGGGGCGGCGAAAACGCTGGGCAAAGGCCCACGCGCGCCAATGGACGCGGACGCTGTTCGCGCCGCCTACAGCCGCTGGGCGGCGAATTACGACAACTGGTTCGGCCTGATCTCGGCGACCGCCCGCCGCCAGGCGGTCGCCGCCGTCAACACCGCCCCCGGCACCCAGGTTCTGGAGGTCGGCGTCGGCACCGGCCTCGCGCTTCCCCTCTACACCGCAACCAAGCGCGTCACCGGCATCGACCTCTCGGCGGACATGCTCCGCCTCGCCCGCCTGCGCGTCGTCGAGCGCGGCCTGCGCAACATCGACGGCCTGCTCGAAATGGACGCGCAGGCCACCAGCTTCGAAACCGCCCGTTTCGACATCGCGGTCGCCATGTTCGTCGCCAGCGTCGTCCCGGACCCCCGCGCCCTGGTGCGCGAGCTTCGCCGCGTCGTCCGCCCCGGCGGCAAAATCCTGTTCGTCAACCATTTCGCCGCTGCCGGCGGCCCGGTCTGGTGGACCGAGCGCGCGCTCGCCCCGCTCTCCGCCAAACTCGGCTGGCACCCGGATTTCCGCCTCGCCCACATGCTCGACCCGGCCGACCTCGCCACCGCCACCGTCCGCCCCCAACCCCCGCTCCACCTCTTCCGCCTGGTCGACCTCCCCAACTAGCGCGATTTCCGATCAATCGGAATCGCGCTAACCTCATGTTTTGGCGCGCATTACATCCGACCAGATTGGTTCTGACGAACCAATCTGGTCGGAAAATGC
>Ga0116231_10015042_pt1 | contig 10130 bp, 9 predicted proteins | sample S1TSphgellanicum_2_FD_89695 | JGI IMG/M metagenome (GOLD analysis project Ga0116231, IMG submission 89695) | Host-associated microbial communities from peat moss isolated from Minnesota, USA - S1T2_Fd - Sphagnum magellanicum MG | ecosystem: Host-associated > Plants > Peat moss > Unclassified... | reverse complement strand
CCCCGTCCGACAGTCCGGCCGCGAATCCGGCTTTCGACGTAACACCGCAACGCCTGATCACCGGCCTGATCACTGAACGCGGCCGTTGTGACGCTACCGTGCAGGGTTTGGCCCGGCTCTTCCCGGAGCATGCGGGGTAGGACGAAAGGAAGGTGTTCTTTTCTGAAGAAAAGAACCAAAGGACTTCTAGTGCCTGTGCTGCGGCGAATTCCCGGCCAGGGCCAACCAACGGCAAGCTGCGCAAGAACAAAAGTCTTTTGCTTCTTTTCTTCAGAAAAGAAGCCCTTGCTGCTTCGATCACATTCTCGCTGGGGTGCCTCGGGCTGCTTGCCTTCGGCCGCCGCCAAGGGCAGAGGCGCGGCTGTGTCGCACCCACAGACGGCCATGAGTATTCCCCCCGATCCCCTGCACGCCAGAGTCGCCGAACTCGAGGCGAAGCTGCTTGAAGCCCAAGCCGAAGCGGCGGCGAAAGACGATTTTATTGCCGCCCTCAGTCGCGAGCTCAGCAACCCCCTCGCTCCCGTCCTGCTGGCCATGGAGCGCCTTCGGGCCGTTCTCGGGGCCTTGAATGCACCCCGTGCCGAGGCGGCGCTGCTCCTGCTGGAACGCGCCACCAGCGGCTTCGCCAGGCGCACCAGCGTCTTGCTCCGCCTGGCCGACATCACCGCCGGCATTGCCCCGCCAGCCCCCGCCCTGGTGGATGTTTCGGCCCTGGTGGAGGAAGCCGCCAAACGCCATGAGGACGTAGCGCGCCGCGCCGGCTGCCATCTTCTGACCGAGCTGCAGCCTGGCCTGGTCGCCATCGCGCATGAAGATCATCTATCGCAGGTGCTAGATGATGTGCTGGCCAATGCCCTGCGCTTCGGTGCCGGCCGGCCGGTGCGATTCCACGCTTGCGCGGACCAGGACGGCCAGGTGCTGATCTCGGTGAGCGACGAAGGCCCCGGCATGACGGAGGAGGAAGCCGCCCGCATCTTCACGCTGTTTCACAAGCCGCGCGGCAAGCTGGAGCCGGGCTTGGGCGTGGGGCTCTGGGTCGCTGCCCGCCTGGTTGCTGCCATGGGCGGGCGTATCTTGATGCAGAGCAGACCGGGCCATGGCGCACACGTTCATGTGATCCTGGCCGCATCCGCGAGCCCCCCGATTGCTCCGCCACCGTAAAACCGGCAGGTCCGGTTTGCTTTGGGGGACAGAAATGACCGATTCAAAAACATCGGGCGACACACATGAAATCGGGCGGCTTTCCAGCGGAATTGCGGGGCTGGATACCGTGCTGCTTGGCGGGTTCGTGAAGAACGGGCTGTACATCCTGGAAGGCACGCCGGGCGCCGGAAAGACCATTCTGGGTAACCAGATTTGCTACCACCATGCTGCCGGCGGCGGGCGCGCGCTGTATGTGACCTTGCTGTCGGAACAGCATGAGCGGCTGTTGGCCAATCTCGGGCAGCTGTCGTTCTTCGACGGTTCCAAGGTCGCGCACGAAATCCTCTATGTCAGCGCCTTCCAGTTGCTGGAACGCGATGGCCTTGGGGGATTGCTCACCATGCTGCGGCGGGACATCGTGGCGCATGAAGCCGGCCTGCTGGTGCTGGATGGGCTGGTGGCGGCCGAGGCCTATGCCAGCACGGAGCTTGAGCTGAAGAAATTCGTGCATGAATTACAAACGCTCGCGGCGGCGGCGGATTGCACGATGTTCCTTCTCACCAGTTCCGGCATCGGCACCGATCAGTCCGGCGTACGGCCGGAACACACGATGGTCGATGGCATCATCTCGCTGCATGACACGGAATGTGGCTGGCGTGTGGAGCGTGATGTGATCGTGCGGAAATTCCGCGGCAGCGATCATCTGCGCGGCCGTCATGCGCTGTGCATCACCGGCGACGGCATAAAAGTGTGGCCGCGCACGGAATCGCTGAGGCTGCCGGCCGCAAGGCGGCCGCGCGGCACAACTTCGCCCCGCATATCCAGTGGTATCCCGGGGCTCGACGCGATGACCGGCGGCGGCTTGCCGGCGGGCACCTCCACTGTTGTGATCGGCAAGTCCGGCGCCGGAAAAACCTCTCTCGCCCTGCAATTCATGTCCGGTTGCACGGCGGGCTCCCCAGGCATTTTCCTGGGCTTCCATGAGGCGCCGGAGCGCCTGGCCGCGCGGCTGGCGCAATGGGCACTTCCCACTACAGGCGCGGTGAAGTTCCTGTGGTATGGCGAGGCTGAAGGTCTGATCGATCGGGTGGCGTGTGACCTGCTGGAAGCGGTGCGGGAAAGCGGCGCCACACGCGTCGTTATCGACGGATTGCTGGGCTTCGAGGATATGAGCGTGCAGCCTGAACGCCTTGCGCCGTTTTACAAGGCCCTTGTCGAACAATTGCGTGAACTGGGCGCCACCAGCCTGTGCACCGCCGAGTTGCGCGAGACCGCGCCGTCCGTGGCGCCGCCGCCACTCAACCGTTTATCCGCTGTCGCCGAAAATCTGATCCTGCTGCGCCACGTTGAGGCGCGGGGGCAGCTTCAGCGCTTCATCTCGGTGCTGAAGCTACGCGACAGTCAGTTCGATCAGCGCGTGCGCAGGTTCGAAATTGGGCAAGGGGGAATTGTGCTCGACGAGGCAGGCGCGGGGATCGCGGAATTTTCTGCCGGGCCGCTGGACGCAGCAGCGCCGGGGGCCTGATCGTGGCAACCATCCTCGTGGTTGACGATGAATTCGGCATCGGGGAATTGCTCGAGGCATTGCTGCAGGATGACGGCCACCGTGTTCTGACGGCCATGAACGGCCGCCACGCGCTGGAACGAATGGCCGAAGCCAGACCCGATCTGGTGATCAGCGATCTGATGATGCCGGTGATGGATGGCGCTGTTCTGCTGCGCTCGATTCGCGAACATGCGGAGTACAGGGGCATCCCGTTCATGCTGATGTGCGCCCTGCCGGAAAGCAGCATTGCCGATCGCGTGCAGGGCTACGACGCCTTTCTGCGCAAACCCTTCAAGCTGATGGAAATGTCCGGCCTGGTAAACAATCTGCTCAACCGTCCGCCCTAGGGCGGGCCGCGCCCGCCAGCCCGCAGGGTGGGCTGCTTGCAGCCCACCACCCATTCACGCGCGCCGCTCAATAGTAATTCCAACGCAACGGAATCTTGTTTTGCCCCAGCAACTCTCCGGTATCGGCAAGGTCGCCTTCCGCCGAGGCGGGTTGCGGCATTTCGCCGGCCGCGCCCTGCGCTTCGCCAGGATCGCGCGCCCAGGCCTCATCAGGTGTCTCGCTGGGCGGCACCGCGGCGGCGAGCGCACCGTTCATCAGGTCGGTGATCACCGCTTCCGCCACGTCGCGCGCATAGCCGGCTTGTTCGGCTTGTGCCAGCAATGCCACCAGTTTCGGCCGGAACCAATCATGCGCCGGAATTTGGGAGGCTGAAATCTCAGGCATGTCGCGTCATCCTTGCACCATTTCGGCCGCCCTTCATGGCACCGCTCGCGCGCCATGCAAATGGCTGGCCGTCATGTGCGTTTCAGCCAGTCACATCGAGCGCCGTTTCGGGGCGAAACAGGTGGGGAAGAATGGATAGCAGCCCCGATCGCGCGCTCGCGCCGCATGAGGCACGGCAGGATCCGTTGAGCGAGTGCCCGGTTCTGGATGGCAATGACGTGCATCTGCTGCACAGCGGACACGCCGCCATAACCTCCATGTTCGATGAGATCGAGGCGGCGCGCCATCATCTGCATCTGGAATACTACATTTTCGACGATGTCCATCTGGACAACCGCAGCCTCGTTTGCCTGCTCCTGGCGGCGCGCGCCCGCGGCGTACAGGTGGCGCTGATCTACGATTCGGTGGGCAGCCATGCGACGCCCGGTGCGGTGTTCGGCCGCCTGGAAGCCGCCGGCGCGCAGGTGATGGAGTTTCGGCCGATCAATCCGCTGCGGCGGCATTTCACCTGGCATCTGAACGATCGCGACCATCGCAAACTCATGGTGATCGACGGCAAAACGGCTTTCATGGGCGGGGTGAACCTCTCCCGCATCTACGAGAACCCGCAAGCCAGCGGGGTGACGCAAGATCCCAGAAAGTCCTTCTGGCATGATTGTGCAATCAGGCTGCGTGGCCCCGCGGTAGCCTGGGCGCAGCGTGTGTTCCTCGAAACCTGGGACGCCAAGGGTGGCGAGGATTTGGGCGGGACGGATTTGGCCGACGGTTTCTTCCCTGTCTTGCAGGCAGAGGGGCACCAAAAAATGCGCATCGAGGCCAGTGCGCCGCTGGAACGGCGGCCGCTATATTTCACCGCGCTGCGCGCGGCGATAGCGGAAGCGCGCCAGCGTATCCTGCTCGCCACCGGATATTTCGTGCCCTCGCGGCGGGATTGGCAAGGCTTGGCCGATGCGGCCGCGCGCGGCGTCAGCATCGATCTTGTGCTGCCCGGCCATGCCGATGTCGCGGGCACGCTGCATGCCGGCCGCGCCTTGTATGGGCGCCTGCTGGAAGCCGGCGTGCGGATTCACGAAGTGCAGGATGGCCTACTGCACGCGAAGGCCGCGACCATCGATGGCGTATGGAGTGTGATCGGCAGTTCCAACTTCGATCGCCGCAGCTATCGTTTCAACAACGAGGTCGATGCGGTTCTGCTGGGGTGCGACATGGCGGAACAGGTGGAGGATCTTCTGCGCGGCTGGATGCGCCGCGCCGAGCGCATAACACTCGATCACTGGCGCCGGCGCCCGGCGCGCGAGCGGATCGCGGAATACGCAGCGCGGCTGTGGGAAAGATACATGTAGCAGCGTGCCGGCCCCGCCGATCCGCGCATAAACGCGCCATAAATCCCGGCCGGTTCGGGGTGCCCCTCCTGCGTCTAACTCTATATATAAGGCATCGTCGGCAAATAAGTGCGTCGGCGCGCCGGCAAAGATGCCACCTCAAACAAAGGCGTGAGGCGCCCGTTCGACCCTGCCAATCGATTCGATTAATGTCGAACGGGCCCTAAATGCCAGACAGCGAAGGAGCAACCATGGCCGACGATATGGCACCGCTCGGCCATAGCCATGTTTTTCTCGGCAAAGGCCATGAGCACGCGGAACGCCGGAGTTGGGCGGTGATCTGGCTGTGTGCGGGCATGATGATTCTGGAGATCGGCGGCGGATTGCTGTTCGGTTCCATAGCACTTGTCGCCGACGGGCTGCACATGTCGACCCATGCCGGCGCTCTGCTTCTGGCCGCCTGCGCCTACGGCTATGCAAGGCGCCACGCCGAGGATCCGCGCTTTACCTTTGGCACCGGCAAACTTGGCGATCTCGCCGGTTTCACCAGCGCCATCGTGCTGGCAATGATTTCCCTGCTGATCGGCTATGAAGCGGTGCAAAGGTTTTTTGTGCCGGTTCCGATCCGCTTCGCTGAGGCCATTCCCATTGCCTGTCTTGGCCTCGGTGTGAATATCGCATCCGTCTGGCTGCTCGGCGGCGGCGATCACGATCACCAGGGGCATACGCATGGCCATCATCATCGGCATGATCAAGCGGGGCACCACGCCGATGCGCAGCACATCTTAACCGAAACCGGCCGCCTGCTTCTCTCTATATATGAGGAGTCCGCGCCGCCGCGGTTCCGCCTGCATGCGGAACAAGGCGCGCTGCCGGCGGCTGCATCGGTGGAGATTCTGCGACCCGATGGGGCACGGCAAGTATTTCAACTGTGCGCGCAAGGCGCGTTTCTGGAGTCGCCCGGCGAGATACCGGAGCCGCATGAATTCACCGCGTTGCTGCGCATCGGCCCCGCCGAATACGCATTGCCGTTCCGGGACCATGTACATGCACACGGCAAGATGGGGCGCGACAACAACATGCGCGCGGCGATCGTGCATGTGATGGCCGATGCGATGGTATCGGTGCTGGTGATCGTGGGCCTTTTGCTGGCACGCGCTTTCGGCTGGGTGTGGATGGATCCGCTTGCCGGCATCATCGGCGCCGGCGTGATCGCCAGCTGGGCCTATGGCCTGGTTAAGGATACCGGCGCCATTCTGCTCGACATGATTCCGGATCGCGGCATGGCGGAAACGCTACGCCAGACGATCGAAGCGGATGGCGACCGCGTGACGGATTTTCACGTATGGCGTCTGGGCCCCGGGCATCTCGGCGCCATCGTCTGCGTGCACACCGTGCATGATCGCACCGCCGCTTTCTATCGCGCCCGCCTGACAAAATTCGGGGCCTTGTCTCACGTAACCATCGAAGTGCAGACTCCGTAGGGTGGACAGCCTCCGCCACATGGCCGCGATGCTCGGGCCAAACCAGGGTGGGCCGCGTATAGGGCGGTCGCGGCCCGCCCCACGAACTTCGATCTGATTTGAAGATCGGTTCCATCTGAACGTACCGTTGGATTGCCTGCCGCCGATGCCTGACCTCTCCCGCATCGCAGGAGAGTGTCGTGACAATGTTCCGCTCGGAGAGTGTGCTGCCAGGCGTTCTGCTTTGCCTTTCTGTGGCTGGCGCCGCGCTGGCTTTGCAAAAGCTGGAGACAGTCATGTTCGGCCGCGCCTGGCTGGAAGCGCTGGTGCTGGCCATCATCATCGGCACGCTGATGCGTACGCTGTGGCAGCCCGGTGCGCATTTTCAGACTGGCATTTTGTTCAGTGCAAAAACCCTGCTCGAAATCGCCGTGGTGCTGCTGGGTGCTTCCGTAAGCCTGCGCGCGGTGCTGGCGGCAGGCCCCGCCTTACTCGGCATGATCGCCTGCGTCGTGCTGGTGGCTATCGCCGGCAGCTATGCGGCCGGGCGCCTGCTCGGGCTGCCCCACCGATTGGCTACGCTGATCGCCTGCGGCAATTCAATCTGCGGTAATTCCGCGATAGCCGCGGTCGCACCGCTGATCGGCGCTGACGGCGATGATGTAGCCGCCTCGATCGCCTTCACGGCGGTTCTGGGCGTGGGCGTTGTACTCGCTTTGCCGTTCAGCGCGAGCCTGCTGCATCTCTCCGGCCTGCAATATGGTGCGTTTGCCGGGCTTACGGTTTACGCGGTGCCGCAGGTTCTTGCCGCGACCGCCTCGGCTGGCCCGCTCGCGGTTCAATTCGGCACGCTGGTAAAGTTGGTGCGCGTGCTGATGCTGGGCCCGGTGGTTTTGCTGCTGAGCGTGATCTCGCCGCGAGAAGACCCTGCGAGCCGCCACCTGGCCAGGCTGGTGCCATGGTTCATCCCCGGCTTCCTTGCGCTGGCGGCGGCGCGCGGCGCCGGATTCCTGCCGCAAGCCGCCTGCCCGCCGATCGCCGACATGGCAGCGCTGCTCACCATCGTTTCCATGGCGGCACTGGGCCTAACCACCAATCTGCGCAGCGTGACGCAGGCCGGCTTGCGCGTCACCGCGGTGGTGAGCCTCTCGCTGGTCTTTCTTGCCGCCATCAGCCTTGGATTGATCCGCTTCTCGGGGCTGGTATGAACGCACATGACATTGGAACAGCTTCGCATTTTCGTCGCCGTCGCCGAACGGCAGCACATGACGCGGGCCGCTGAGTCGCTGCACCTTGCACAATCCGCGGTGAGCGCCGCCATCGCGGCCCTGGAAACGCGGCACGGCGCGAAGCTTTTTCACCGCGTCGGGCGAGGGATCGAACTCTCCGATGCGGGATCGCTGTTCTTGCGCGAGGCGCGGGCGGTGCTGGCCCGCGCGGACGCGGCGGAAGTGGTGCTGTCGGACCTTGGCAGCCTAAAACGCGGCATGTTGCGCGTGCAGGCAAGCCAGACGATCGCAAGCTACTGGCTGCCCCGGCACCTCGTGGCCTTCCGGCGCGCGCATCCGGCGATCGACATACGGCTCGCCATCGGCAACACCGCCCAGGTGGCGGCCGCCATTCGCGAGGGGGAGGCCGAGCTTGGATTTGTCGAAGGCGAAATCAGCGATCCCCATCTCGCGGTGGAAGGTGTGGCGCGAGACAGCATGATCGTGGTGGTCGGCCGCGCGCACCCATGGTGTGAAAGCGCGGATGTGGGCGCGCGGGATTTCATGGATGCCGACTGGGTGTTGCGGGAACAGGGCTCCGGCACGCGATCGGTGTTCGAGGCGGCGATGGCCGATCTTGGCGTGCCCGCCTCCGAACTGCGCGTGGCGATGGAATTGCCCTCCAACGAATCGGTGCGCGCGGCGGTAGAAGCCGGCCTTGGCGCCACCGCGCTTTCAGCCTCCGTTGCCGCGCCCGGCCTGGAAGCGGGGCTTCTGCATCATGTGCCGTTCGATCTGCCGGATCGGACCTATTATGCGGTGCGGCACGTGCAACGAGATCTCAGCCGTGCTGCGGAAAGTCTGCTGGGGATGACGAAAGTGAAGAAAAGTCTGCTTTTCTGAAGAAAAGACTTTTATGTCCAGGGCGCGCATCGTGGCAAGGCACGCACGAAGAAACAAAAGTTTTTTGGTTCTTTTTTTCAAAAAAGAACATCTTTCCTACGTCTCCGCCAGCGCAAACACGGAAAGCCCCGCAAGACGATTGCCTTGAAAAAAGCCCAGCTCGGCACGGCAAATTTCCAGAAGGATCGCATTCACCAGCTTGGTATGAACGCGCATGTCGGAGGCGGGAACCCCGCTCATTCCCGGGATAACCCGCCGGCCAAGCCGCAGCATTGCCGCCAGCGGCAGGATCAAACCGAAAAAATAGCACACCGAAAGTTTCTTGAGGCCAGCCAGATCGATCACCTTCGCCATGCTCGCCACCGTGTAGCGCCGATAATGATCCATGAACACATCGTGGCCGCTCCACATCCAGGGCATTGCCGGCACGGTGATCAGCACGCGGGCACCGCGCGGCGCATGTGCGGCATAGGTGCGCAGCAAACCCGCATCGTCCGCCACGTGTTCAAGCACATCCATCATCAGCACGACATGGCCATCGAATTTGTCCGCCTGGCGCACGAACCGGATCGGCTTGCCGCCCTGCCAGTCCTGCGTCTCCGACGGATAATTCGGGTCTATGCAAACCGCCTCGCGGCACGACGTTCGATCCAGCAGATAGCGCGAGAACAACCCTGATCCGGCGCCCACATCCAGCACCTTGTCGAACGTCGCTCCTTCCAGCATGCGCAGCATCGCCGCCGATTTCGCCCGGTAATACCAGTGCAGATGCGCCTCTCCTGCAAGCGCAGCCTGCTCCTTCAGGTCCATGCTTTGGCTACTTGGCCGCTTCCGGTGGGTCCGGCCGGGCCTGATAGACACCTTCCAACAGATAGATCGGCCGCCGTTTGGTTTCCACAAACAGCCGGCTGACATACTCGCCGATCATGCCGAGCGAAACGAGGTTGGCCGCGGTCGAGAACAGCAGCACGATGATCAATGAGGCATAGCCGGGCACGCCTGTGCCGTAAAACAATGCGAGCACCAGGATGAACGCGGCGTAGCAAAGCGCGCCGGCGGCGATCGCCAGCCCGCAATAGGTCCAGATTCGCAGGGGGGCGGATGAAAAACTCACGATCCCGTCGAGCGCGAAATTCCACAGCCGCCAGTAATTCCACTTGGTTTGCCCAAGCAGCCGGGCAGGACGCATATAGGGGATTGCGATGCTGGGAAACCCCACCCAGGCGAACAGGCCTTTCATGAACCGGCCGCGTTCCGGCATTTGTGCCAGCGCCTGCACCACGCGCCGGTCGATCAGCCGGAAATCCCCCACATTATTTGGGATCGGCGTCGCCGCGAGCGCATTGAAGGCGGAATAGAACAGCCTCGCGGTCAGCACTTTCAGCTTGCCGTCGGCCACCCGGCTTTCCCGCAGGCCGTAGACCACGTCATAGCCCTGCCGCCAGGCTTCGATGAAGCGGCCCAGCAGTTCCGGCGGGTCCTGCAAATCCACGTCGATCAGCACCACGCCATCACCCTGCGCCTGGTCCAGCCCCGCCGTCATCGCGGCTTCCTTGCCGAAATTGCGCGAGAGGTTGACCGCCTTGATCTGCGGCACCTGGTTCGCGCGGTCGATCAGCAGCGGCAGGGTGGCATCGCTTGATCCGTCATTGACGAAGATGATTTCGTACTGCACGCCGGCTTTTATCAGTTCGGGCGTAATGGCGCCCAGGAAGGCATCGATCGACTCCTCCTCATTATAGACCGGCACGACCACCGAGATGAGCGGGTCGGGGGGGCGTGGGCGCAGCGGGGGCAGGGTGGGCGGCGGCAT
>Ga0116231_10015041_pt1 | contig 10131 bp, 13 predicted proteins | sample S1TSphgellanicum_2_FD_89695 | JGI IMG/M metagenome (GOLD analysis project Ga0116231, IMG submission 89695) | Host-associated microbial communities from peat moss isolated from Minnesota, USA - S1T2_Fd - Sphagnum magellanicum MG | ecosystem: Host-associated > Plants > Peat moss > Unclassified... | reverse complement strand
TTTCCTTTTTCTCCTATTTCCTGATATATGATGAGACCTGAAATCTGTATGACCTTGCTATCAGGTGATCTTTTGATTCTCATTAGGTTGAAGTACATTGTAAATTTCGAGAAGTTCTCAGTATGTATAAGTATTCCAACATGGACTTCCACCAATTTTGATGGAAATCATTCATCTAAATCAAATTGCCTTTTTATCTTGTCACTATATCTTCGAAAATGTTCTCCTTCTATAGGAATCATTGGATTGGGCCAAATGAATGAAACAAAGTATTGTGTTATTTTAAATTTGATTTTGCTAAAGCATATAAAAAGGTTTTTTGAGATTTTTTGTTTGGAATGATGGAAACTTTTGGGATGGCAAGGGAGTTCATATACATCGTTTGCATTTTATTTTTGGAAGTGGAAGTAGTTGTGAATGTTAATGGCATTCCATTGTCAACTTTCCCAATTTGAAAAGGAATTTCACAAAGATGTCCTATAGTTTTGTATCTTTTCATTTTGATTGGAAAAGCTTTCAATGTAATAATGAAGAGAACTATGGAAAATAAAGAAATTGAGGGGGTCATGCTACTCAATAAGGTTAACCAACATGTTGTTTCCCAATACACAAATGACAAATTGTTCACCATTAAAGGGAATAAAGAACCATCAATAATATAATCCACATACTCCAAGGGTTTTACATAACATCAAGGTTTGAGGTCACTTATAAAAAAAGTCAAGCATATTGGCAAAGCCTTGAAGCTCAACTAAAATGGATTCAAAATTTTGCTTGGGGTTGAGCATGAGGCAAAAATTTGTCCAAGCTTTTAGGGACTTCATTTGATTTATGTTTTGATGCACTAGATGTTAATAAATTGTTTTTAGACAAAATAGAAAGGAAATTGAAATAAAGCATTAGGCTTTCATTAGTAGGAAGGGCACTCATTGTCAATTCTATTATGTTATTGACCTTGTGGTATTTCCTATTAGTTTGGGCAAGGTCTAAGAGGGTAATAAAGAAGACCAAGAATATGATTATGAATTCCCTATGGTTAGGGAGTGACTTTTGACATGAACTTGAATCAAATGGATAGATTGTTTTCTTGAGTGCAAGAAAAGGAGATGTGATTCCATTGATTCAAAGGATATAATGTATGTTCTTTTAACTGAATGGATCCTTCTTGACTTTCGACCATGGGAGTTTAATTTTAAGGTTGTTTGAAGACTAAGGTTGGCTAATTCATTGATATTGCATCCCTTTAGTATGTCATATGCATTGAAAAAACTCTTTCACATAATTTTGTTGAGTGTAGTCAAACAAGACATGCATGGTCTTAGGCTCTAACCATCATGCAACATCCTTTTTTTTGTTCCTTAGATGTGATTGTGTATAGGTCAATGTCTCTTTGGTGAGGACCTACCTAAAAGATTCAATTGGTTTAGAAACGTTTGATAGTGCTTTGGACTATTTGGATAGATTATAACAACAAAATCTTCAAGCTTCAAGGGCTTGGAGACCATAAAGTCTTGATGCAAAATTTTCATATGTATATAATATGGGTCATATGTGGTTTGCATATTGACATTTAGTTTTTCAAATTATATTAAAAATTATCAAATTTGATATTTTAAACTAATGCAAGAAAGCCACATGTCAAATACAATCCTTAAAAAATACTCAATGCATGACTTGATTGACTTCTTTTATTGTGATTAAACCCCAAAACTATGTGGATAACTCCACAATTTTCTCAAAACTTAGTTCCTTTCTCATGCCATCTTCTTGGCCATACACATCAATTCATCCTTTATGATTATGGCTACCAATTTGTCATTCATAGCAACAAAAAAATGTGAAGGTAAAAAGTCCAAAATCTCCCTCGTTATCGCATTGTTCTTTTTAGATTTCAAGTCATATAGTTCCTGGTAGAAATCAAAGTAAACTTTATTTAAATTTTCAATGTTTATGTATAAAGACCACTTCTTGAGTGGCCAATAATAGAAGACATTGGTTTCTCATAGACTTGGCCAAAAGAAATTTTAAACATATTGTATCAACTATTTTGCCAATTAAATCAGTGATTAAACTTGTTGCCCCTTTAGGATCCTAATTTCATGAGCTTGAAGTCTATTGCATATGAAGGCCGCTTGCTTTTGGAAGGTTGAATTACTAAGGTCAAAATGAAAAAGAATTTGGGCCTTTTCAAAACTCCATTTAAATTCTCCTTATCTTCTTTCATCATTATAACTTTAATTTTGTAATATCCTTTGTAAAACTTAGCCACCCTCCAAAGCATAGTCACATTAGTGAGAGTCATAACAAATGTAATTAGTGATTCATTTTTCATGTCTTAAAGTTCTAACTTAATTTTGCGTTAAATTTTTTGAATTTACTTATATAACAACATTCATAACATATCAATGAACATGTGAATAAATTTTAAATAAATTTAAATAATTATTCTTTTAAAATATTTTATTTATTTATTTTAAATAATAAAAGGATTTATAAAATGACTTGAAAAATTGTGAAAATGATAGTTTGACAGAAGACTAATTATAATTGGAGGATGGAATACAAGCAAGCTCACCTCCCAGCTGAAGTTAGTTGGCTTGTCTCCAGGTCAGATGGTCCATCTTCCAAGTCTTAGGTGGGCTTCTCCAGATTGGATGGTGCAGTTTCCACATTATGTAAGGCCATAACCATAGAGTCAGCACCACCTTTGGATTTTTCAGCCAATTCATTGTAAATTAGAAATTCTGTGAGCAACATCAATTGAGGGTTGAAGCCAAAGACAAAAGACAAAACAGTTCATATTCATAGGCGCCATAATTTTATGGCTCTACCTTCGGCCGCTTATGAAGCTTTTTGCTCAGGTAAAATTATGCAATTCTCAAGTTTTTATGCAGATCTAGAACTCACAACTCGAGTCCATTACTCACCAGGGAGGGTGGCTGCATCCATAGCATTAGCATGATCTGCAGATTGGCCGCCCAAAACTTTTTCTTTAGTTCCATTTTGGTACATCACATGGGCGAGTTCAAACTTTGTTACTACTTAAACTGGAACAGAGTTCTTTTCAGACATCCTGAATGTACATGTAGATGTTCACAATTGCATATGGATATTCGACCAAGGTGTGCATCTACATGTAAATCCAGTAAAACCAGAACATCACTGTCATGTGTAAAATTACATATGCAGATATACATACATAGATATTAACAAATGTATCTTTTTGCAAAACATAGTGACTCCAAACTTTGTAGAAACTTTAACCTACCTAGCTAGGCAGCCCAACAATGCAGGAGAAATATGAGATGAGTTCAACCCAAAGTCATCCCCTTACCAGAAGGTGAGTAATTTTCCACTTTCAAGGAGTGGCAGTTGGATGAACCCCGATTTTAGAACTCCTGGCTACAACTGAACTGAGACAAAAGCCATCTGTGGCTCAGTCTGTTCCATAACAGAGGTTGTAGAAATCCTGGAATTCCTAGTTCTCTCCAATATCTGTTGCCAGATACTGTCTTTCTCAATGTTTACAAGGGCGATGCATGTTGGAGCAGACTGCCGGTTCCAAACCCTAGATATTTTTCTCTGTGCAGGTTGGGCCAAGGAGGCCATCTATAATTTTGGAACTGAGGAGGATGTGACTCATGTATATTCTGAATCTGGGCCTTTTTACCAAGTCAACTAGCATAGAGAAATGACCCACTTTGTTGCAACACATGAAGCTGAACCTTTGGATTCATCAGAGGAGAGGAGGAACATCAGGGTAAGTAGAATAGACAACTGTGTATGATTGAAGATCAACTTGATCAGGTCACCAGCTGGAACAGATGTCTCCTCATCCGAAACCTGTTTTCACGAGTTTTTGAATGTGAACTTGAGGTAAATGTGTTGGAGATTGCAATGGTGTGCAGGTGAAGCAGGGAATCCAGTGTTGCAGTTGCTGGGTGGATAGCCATCAATTGGTGCCCTTGATTTCTGCATGGAAAAATGGGAAGTTGGTGTTGCTTTGACTGCATCACAGAAAGGCTCCCTGCCCTTGCCTACTGGCCTTGGAAGTTTGTGTATTGGTCAAGTGGGTTGATTACCTTTAATTTTACAAGCTTGGGTCTTGTCTGGCCATACACACCTTCTGGCTAGATGCAGTATGTGTGCATCTCTTGATCTCATTCTCTATGAGGAAGGCTTCAAAACGTTCATGTCCTGGCACCATCATCTTGCAGAAGCAACTTGTTGCTACAAATGACCACTCGTCAACATGGAAGAAGTACAATAACAGGTTAGTCAAGGTGTTGGCCTCAACAGGATTGCTGTGAAAGTCATCCAGATTTGTCATCTTGGGAAATTTTAGTGAGGCACACATCAACTGTACCTGGGTTGCAACTTGGATAAAGCAGATTCACATATCTCCATTGGAAGGAACTTGAGGATGTGGGGGGCATCTGTTAATTTCAAAGGTTTGTGGGTGTGTTGCTATTGAGCTTCATTGTGGTGCCTTGCAGCTGCAACTGCTTGGTACTTTTGCAGGTGTGGAGTTGTCACTGCAGGATGTTGGATATCCAGTGACCCTTGACAGTGCTGTGGCTGCAACCCAAGCTCATCTGCAGAGATCCACTCAACCCATTGCCTCAAGAATCTGAACATCTTTTCTTGGGGTTTTTCCAGCTGTGAATCAAACATGGACAATAAATGGCTCACATGAGTGATGAAGAGGAGTTAATTGTTAGTTAGTTGAGCACTAACCCACAGCAATCACAGCAAGCTTGTGTGTATGATTTTTGCTGGACACTAAATCCCTCTACAAATTGCTGAGTTTCTGGAAGAATTCTTCCACTTGTTATACTGATTATGCTTGTAGCCTTTTTTGACCTATTCACCAATGGACAGAGACAGATATAAAGCTTGCCTTGGTTCTCCGCACTGCTGCATCAACATATCTTATTTCTTCTCCACTTCCATAAGTCCTCTCACCTGTCTTCTGATTCACTGTCCAACCTAGTGCCAAATTGACTAGGCCACCCTGGACTTGCAGGATTTGTTGGATAGCTTGCCAAAATTTCTATTTCATGTTCATTGAATTTATCACTCCATGATGTGTGGTATCATAAATTCCAAATGCATGTTTTTTTCAGTACAGAGATGGATGCATTACAAGACACATGTGTGCACACTTAAGTGTATACAATGGAGCCCTACAAGTTTTAAGTGTGCTTCATCAATGGGTGGACACACTGTGACCAGAACCTGTGTCCGGATTTCTTTGCTGTGTGAACAAGGCTCACCTGGTGGCTTGATGAAGAGATGACCTAATGAATGGATGACTGCGCAGATGACTGCGCAGATTTGGACTGGCAGAAAGTGCCAAAACGGAAGACGGTTTGTAATCATGAGGCGTGGAGCAAGCCACAATGCTCCCGCTTCTGTTGTTTTTTTTTCTGTTTTTGATGTTGCTTGTTGTTTGCAGATTATGTGTTTTGGCTTGTATTCTTCACAGTTTGGATGGCGCTCGGCGTTGATCGACTTGTTCTTTGCGTGGCTTCTTCGACGTATGCGATGGAAGGAAGTGCGGACTGTCAAGATAAGAAGGAAGCTTCTGGAGATGGGAAGCTACGTTCCGAGATCAGAGCCTGAGTAGTGAGAAAAATTGTGTCATGGACGTTTTCTCATTTTTCTGGTGTGGTGTTGTGTGGTTTTTGAATAAGAGGTCTGCTAGTAGTTCTTGTGAGGGAAGAATGCCCTAGCATGGTGGAAATTGATTGAGAACTTTGCATTTTCGTTGCGCCTTAGGTCTCTTACAGAAATAGACAGACTAGAATGCTTAGTGTAGGGACCGATTGAAGAAGGTGATGAAAACTACAGGGGTTTCATGAACGGCTAATGATGGCAATTGGGACTGTGATGGGGATAAATTTCACAATGTTGGGGTTCTGTGGGATCTGTTTTGGGGGGAAGTGATTGCGTGCGAAAAAAATCTGGGATTCTGAAGCTGCGTCTGTAGTGGGTGGTTTGGGTGCTCATTTCTTCTCTTTGTTCAACTTGACGGGTTTTAAGCTGTGGAAAATTATGATGAGGTTCATGTTCTAAAGCTGGGAGTTGGGTTTATAAATTACCATGTTTAGACCAGTTGGGCTCAAGAGAGAGAAGCCAGAGAGTACTGATTCTTCATGGTCCGTAATCTATATTTTAACCGGAGAATACTGATTCTTCATGGTCAGTATTCTATATTTTAAGTGCTGTATGTAGTAATTAGTTTCAGTGTTGAGCTGCTGTTACACTTCTCTGTGAATTTCAACATAAGACAGAAACTTCTTTGATTTCTATCTCATCAAATGTGGTTTTGTCGTAGCCCTCTCTTTAGGTGAGCAGTACTCCCAGGGTTTTGAAAGAAATACAGACCTAATTCATTCTGCACTTTGTTGTTCAAAAATAAATACTAGAAATCTGTTGTCTGCCGATAAAAGCTGTTTATGACTAGACACTCCTACCAGTAAGTCTTCACCCATGTACTGGTGTAGTTCGGCTGTGCCTGCTGGTTTAGAGTTTACACAAGTCACAGTTGTATCTACATAAACCAAAAAATTATGAAGTTTACCAGGGTTTCTTCAAAAATTAGTTGAAAGAGGCCAAAATGAACCAGAAACAAGGCCTTCACTTTTAGAGGGATTGTTGAGTGAAATATTTACATTTAATACCCTGTGTAACATTTCACACTTGCTTATTTGTTTTGCATTAGGCCTATCAAAGTAATGCAATTTCCATAATGACCTGTGGAAAGGTCATTACTCAGGGCCAAGTTGCAAAGACATTTACATTGTGGTAAAATTAGTACAATACATATTATGAGTTAGTAATACAACCTATTGGAGTTGGATTTTAGCTTCAAACAACACTGTACAATTCCATTCAACTTTCTCTTCACACTGAATTCTGTCAGCCAAAGTCAGTTGCAATCCTGAGAAAGATGACTAGTGCTATTGCACCTTTCTGCCCTATTGCTGAAATATGGCGTGACCACCAGGTAAACCCTCTTGATGCCCTTCTAGTTGAAAGGTTGAACGAGTTTATTGGCGGGACAGTGGGTGATGGTGGGTTTGAAAGAAAAAAGTTTGGACTGGACATATTGAACTTTAAAAGAATATAAGAAACATTTGAAAGAAGCATTTCTTATAGAGTCTTTCTGTTTGAAAAAGAGTTGCATCTAGTGACCAGTCAATAAAATATAAAGGAAGACCAGCCACTTCATATTAGCACAAGTTATCACCATGCAAAGTTCAACACTCTTCATAGATGTTGTGATGTGTAGTGTCGTGATGTACGGTGTTGTAAGGGTGTAAATCCGTAATAAATTTTATTAAACAAAAAGACTAAAGCCAATCAAAGGTATAAACTAATCAATCAAAAAGAGATGCACGCAAATATATATATATATATATATATATATATATATATAATGCACAAGAGGGGGTTGAGATGAAATTCTCATGTATTGAATGAAAGAAAGAGTTGAAGTGCAAAGAAAGAAGAAGATGTAATGTATGTAGACGGTGACCGTGCAATGGCCACCGTGAGCATTTAGAAATCCTATTTGATTATGAAAGAAACTCTCTTGACAAGGGAATCCTAAAAAAACTAAAGAGAGAAAGGAAAGGCTTGGCCTTTTATATTGTTGACAATAAACTGAAACCCTAAGTACTTAATAACGTACAGTCGCCTAAGACCGTACATTAACCCTAAAAACGCACATGGGCATGCCCGTAATTGGCCATCATGTATGAGGCCATGTATAGGCATGACAGCTATCGTGACATGTAGTGTCGTGATGTACGGTGTTGTAAAGGTGTAAATTCGTAGTAAATTCTACTAAATAAAAAAATTAAAGCTAGACAAAGTTATAAACTAATCAACCAAAAAAAGATGCATGCACATATATATACAATGCACAAGAAGGGGCTAAGATGAAATTCTCATGTATCCCCCCCCAAGACCTGAGCTAAGAAAAATGTGGCATGGTATGAGTAGGAATTAAGGTGTTGTAGGAGAACATGATGAATAGTACCAATTGCCGGTGGGAACTTGAGTGGGCTCCGGCTTGAGGCAAAAAAGATGGTATCCACCATTACAATTATCGCAAAGTAACATCTAATTAGCATCGTTTGTCCTTTGACATACCTGACATGGATAATCAAGTGGAGGAATCCAAGTCGACGTGATGATGGTAGGATCCAAGTTCGGCAAGTGGTAAGGCGCACAATTTTTGAAATGATTTCGAATTGTGCATTCGTCAACTCCTTGCAACTCTAACACACCTAAAGGCCTGATCGCCTTAATCCTCAAGATAATGCGACCGGAAGAAGTGTCTAAAGTATCATTAGGTTGTTGCTAGAGATACACAAAATCACTAACATCAAATTGTCTCACCTTAGGTTTGTAATTGCCACTTCGTGTGTGTGCATACCGTAAGGTGTCTCGATGTTGTGTAATGAACAGGTTCTCCATGGCCATGGGCATAACCCTCCTGAATAGAGCAGCCTTTTCTGCAATGACCCTAGCCCAAGTGGCTGGGGAGTCCAAATCCACAACCTGGTCCATTTGAGCAACAATGGAAGAGGGTGGAATGGGATGTCTCCCAAAAAGTAAAAAGTAAGGAGAGAAATGAGATAAAAAGGTGTGTTTGGACATCGTGTAACCCATGGCAATGTAAGGGAAGGCCAGGTCCCAATCCTTTTTGTTCTTAGTGAAGCAAATCTTTCGAAGTCCCTTCTTGCACGTTTGAACCATCCTTTTTACAAAACCATCAGCTTGGGGATGATCTTTTGAAGTCCAACGATGGTCAATGATAACATGGTCAAGTAGGTCTTGGAATTCTCCCCTGAATTCTGATCCTTGATCAATAAGGCATTTAACACAATCCCCAAACCTACTTAAAACTTGTTGTAAGAAAGCCTGGTTAGTGTTGTGTGATGACTTGTCTGGTAGTGCAACAAGCTTAACCCACTTTGAAAAATGCTCAATCATAATCATGATGTAAACATTACCCCTAGAGGTTTGTGGTAACTTTGCAACTAAATCACATGACTAACGATAGAATATGCTCTAAATAGGGAATGGAAAAAGTGTGAGTTGTCGAGAGGAGAAAGAAGTTCTCACTCTATCACATTATTCACACTTAGTAATGATGTCTCGGACTTGAACATACATACCTCTCCAATGGTAATGAGGAGCGAGAAGGTTATAAATACGCTAACTCCAAGGTGTCCAAGCTCCGAGTGTACCTTTTGAATAAGATTAGGTCGTTCATGTGGTGGTGGAACCACTTTATCACCTTGTGGTAAGCATCGGATGAGGTGATTGTCCCTCCATGAATAGCATTTGGATCGTTGTTGTATGTGATCCCGCTGACTTGATGTAACTTGGGAAGGGTATTCCCCATGTTGAAAAAACCTCAGAGTGTCCAAGTCCTCCCATATATCCATAATGGGATGCTCAACCAAGTTACATTGCAGTAGTGCAAGATAATTAGATGCCTCAGATACATGTACTACTGGAATGTGGTCAAAATCTTGCTTGGCTAATGAAAAATCTTCAAAGGTAGTGAAGGGTCTTCGCGACATGGTATCCACATTCTAATGTGTGATACCAAGTCGATGAATAACCTTGAACTCATACTCTTGAAGTATAAGCACCCAACGAGCTAACTTACCAATAAGCTTATCATTGGTCATCAACCACTTGATAGGCTAATGGTCGGTATACAAAATGAAATTGGTGCCATAAAGATAGGGCCTAAAATGTATGATGACCCATACAACAACAAAGCACTCCCCCTTGTATGAAAAGTAGTTGCTCTCAACCTTATTTTTGCTTTGAGATGCATAGGCGATAACATATTCTTTGCTTTCCTCATCAAGTTGGCTAAGAATAGCTCCAATACTAAGAGCACTCCAGTTAATGTATAGAATGAAAACACTAGTAGAAATCAGCCAAAATGTAACCAGTCAATTTACGACTACGTGTGACTTATAGTCGTTTGCGACTAGATTTGAGAATATTTGCAACTACAAGACCAACTTTCAACTACTTTGGTCATTTTCACAACTATGATGCAACTATTAGAAATTTCATCCTATTGGTTACATC